>Ga0315308_1001200_pt1 | contig 14900 bp, 13 predicted proteins | sample TDP3_MG_FD_203078 | JGI IMG/M metagenome (GOLD analysis project Ga0315308, IMG submission 203078) | Freshwater sediment microbial communities from Lake Towuti, South Sulawesi, Indonesia - TDP3 | ecosystem: Environmental > Aquatic > Freshwater > Lake > Sediment | place: Indonesia: South Sulawesi... | reverse complement strand
CGAAGTTTTCGAAACGAAGGGCACCAAGTTCAACTTCAAACCGAAAGAAAAAATTCCAATTTATGTGGGAGCCCAAGGACCCAAAATGCTCGAGACCGCTGGAAAGATAGGCGACGGAGTTTTGATAAATGCCTCTCACCCAAAAGACGTAGACTATGCCGTAGAATGCATAAAAAGAGGCGTCAGCGAGGCTGGAAAGAATTTAACCGATGTGGACGTTACCGCCTACACATCCTTCTCAGTGCATGAGAAGCCCGAAAAGGCCACTCAAGCAGCGGTTCCCGTCGTTGCCTTCATAGCCGCTGGCAGTCCAGACGTGGTGTTGGAAAGACATGGTATAGACCTGGAAAAAGCTGAAAAGATTCGGGGGGCTCTGAAAGCTGGCGACTTTGGTCAAGCCTTTGGTTCTGTGTCTCCGGAAATGATAGGAGCCTTTTCGGTTTGCGGTACTCCAGACAGGTGCATCGAGCAAATTGCCAAACTTCTAAAATCCGGCATTTCCCAGTTTGTCGTGGGTTCGCCTATAGGGCCTAACGTCCGAAAATCCATTGATCTCATAAGTGAAACGATAATTCCCCACTTCAAAACGTCGTCGTAGCTCGTCGAAGAATGCGCCAAGTCCCCTTCAATCGTTAAGTAGGGATAATGCTACTTAAAGCGATATTCGATTTCCTGAAATTCCTCAGCAAGCTTCATAACATCTTCCTTGACTCGATGTGGGTTTTCACCGTCAACGATCACCCTTTCCATGAGGACGGCGATTCTCCGCATTTCATCTTCCTTCATCCCTCTCCTTGTTGCTTCACAAACGCCTAGTCTAACGCCTCTGTCAACGATGATATTCGCCTTTTCAAGCTTTTTAGCGATGGCTCCACCCTGCTTGAAACCGCCGTAATCAAGGAGAAGCTGATGGGATTGCGTATAACCAAGCTGGGGGCACGCTATTGGAAATCCTTGTTCGGCTAAAGCCTTGGCGAGAGTTTGTGCATCTTGAACCACCTGTCTAGCATATTGTTTTCCATAGGTCTTCATTTCGGCAAGGGCTAGAGTCAGAGCGGCTATGCGGTTCCAGTGTGCATTGTCCACGAACTCTGGGTGAACTCGTTTCTGAATGTTTTCGTCATGCTCTCTGTCGGCGAGAATTATTCCACCTTGCGGTCCAAAGAAAGTCTTGTGTGTGGACCCGTAGAGAGCGTGGGCTCCCTCTCGAAGCGGGTCTTGAAACTTTCCTCCAGCTATTAAGCCCAACACGTGGGAGCCGTCATACCCAACATGGGCGCCAACTTCATCCATGGCTTCTGTAAGTTCCTTCATGGGGTGTGGAAACAGAAATATGCTTGCTCCGAAAACAACCATCTTCGGTTTCTTCTGCAAAATTAAATTCCTAGCTTCCTCGACTTTGATGTTCCTAGCTTCTTTTGAGAAGGGAAACCCAACAGTTCTAAGTTTCAGGAGCCTCGACAAGCCATGCCTCCAGATTCCAGGATACCCACCATTATCCGGTGAAACGCACAAAATTGTGTCGTTAGGCTGTGTGAAACAGGCAAGAATGATAAGGTTTGCTACGTGACCTGAGAGGGGACGGAGGTCAGCGGTTTTGCACTCAAAAAGGTTTTTGGCGAGCTCCTCCCCGTACTGTTCGATTTCGTCGATAAAGCGGGTGCCCATGTAGAATCCCTCTTTCGATGTGTATCGATGTCCAAGGTCTGAGGAGAGGAGGGAGCGAACCGCAGGGCTCATAACGTTTTCCGAGGGAATCATGTTGAGGCATTTTCGCCCGCGCCATTGCTCGTGCTCTTCAACCAAATTTAATAACTCGTCAATCATGATTAGCACCTAGACTTGTGTGAATTCCAATTCGTTAAAGAAATACTTGACGGTGGCAACCACAGAAGTGCGAGAATATGAGGAAAGAAGATAAAACTTTAAAACGAATGCTGCTATCAAATGTTCACATATTCAAAACAGTAAAGCTTGGTATCAAAAGGGTGTGTAGAAACTTGTCAAGGAAGGAAAAAATCAAAGCGGCTTTCATGGTGGTGTTATTTGTAACAACGTTCATGATTTCGCTTTTGCCTGAGGCGGCGGTAGCAGAAGTAGCAATTTCCATCGAGCCAAAATTGGGTTACGTGGGAGATACTATCCATGTTAATGGAACAATTGAAACCCCTAACGGGAATTATACCATCTTTTTTGACGAGGAGCTAGTGAAAAGTGGAACAGCGGTGGAAATGACGGTCAATGACACATTTGTCGTGCCCCATCGCCCCCTGGGCAATTATACTGTTATGTTGCATGACGTTGAAGCGAATAAAAATGTCACAGCCTCACTCACTCTTAAAACGAAGTGCTATATCAAGGCAGTTGTGCCACCACCCCCAAATCAGTTACAAGAAGGGATGTCAACAGAGATTTGGGTAAATGTAACAGGAGGAGAAGCAAACACTGTTTATTCTGCAAATATGACCGTGAAAGATTCAGCAAATGAAACCTACTGGGCTATTACATGGCTAACTAACACCACTATGATAGGGTCCGGGAATGGAAGCAAAACATATCCTACAGACTTTGGCGCTAGCGCTCACACCAACTACACGGGCATATACAAGATCGCCTTTAACGAAACCCTTGCAATCGGAAACTTCACAGTTGGCTTGACAAACGCCACAGAATACTATAGGTTCCAGTTCGTTGGCATCCAAGCGACGGGTTACCAAGCTGATGAATCGGTATGGGTTAACATAACATTCGCTGGAGAAGATGTTATCAGTATTCAAAAGAACGCTTCGATTGGAGGCGTGATCGAGGCTGTTTGGGAGGTTCCTGGAAATGCTTCGATGGGACTTTATACCGTAAACATAACCAGCGCCATAACGAATGGAACCGTTAAGCCAGTACATGACGCCCAGAATTTCAAGATCGTCAAAATCCCATGCCAAATTCAGACTAAAAAACTTAACGGGGATATCTTAGCCGACGTAAGGGTTGATGTATACAATGCAACAAGGGAGATGGTTGCTTCAAACAAAACCGATAAGAAAGGCTTGGCAAGCGTTTTAGTCGAGGGTGGCAACTACACTTTTAAGGCTTCTTGGGCGATAGAGCTTGCGGCTTACGTGCCGGTTGGTACCTTAGTCAACCAAAGTATCAAGGAAGCGCCGAGAGAACCACTGGTCTTGTGGTGTTGGATTGCCTCTCTAAACATATCGATAAGTCCTCCACTCCCCTTCATTAACGTAACCATAACATATTACGACATAACAGAATCGTTTGAAACAAACATGACGGGAATTTGGGAGATACATAGAAACATGCCTACGAACATTAGTTACACAATCCAAGCTCAACGATACGGATTCCTTTTCTTTAACACAACAATGAAAAAACTACCCGCCGCCATGAACACAAGCTGGGTCAACATAACCATAACCTGTCCGACGTACACCATGTTTATCCACGTGCTGGATTCGAAGGGACTTCCTATCCAGAACGTTGAAGTTGCGGCCTATGAATGGGCCAGTGGAGTTGCAAAGCCTGCAGAATCAGGAACCACAGACGCACTGGGAAGCGTTGCCCTTACTTGCTTATTTGGAAAATACAAAATCTGGGTATACAACCAAAATCGCACCATTGTTTTGAACGAGACCGTCGCCAATTTAATCGAAGATCAGTTGTTCTTTGTGGTCCACTGTAAGATTTTCAATGTGGACCTTTCAGTTGCGGTTAAAGACTACTTTGGAAATCCTATTCCTAGTGCCCTAGTGAAAGTTGAGCGAGGAAATGTGGCGCTTGAGCAAAAGACAGGCTCCAACGGAAAAACTTCATTCGAAAATATTATCGGTGGTGAAGTTCGGATTTCCGTAGATATGAATGGAAAGCTTTGTGAAACTAGAACCATTTACCTTGATGAAACAATGATGATAGTGTTTAAGCTAGACAGATATGTAATGGTTGCGGGGTACCCGCTGGAGATCACCCAGTTTATTGCTTGCATTTTGCTGGGGATGCTGATTGCATTGTTCGCCCTAGCCTTGATTTATAGAAGGCTTCGTACCAGAAAAGTTTCTGAAGAAAAAGAAAAAAGTTTATAATACTCATCGCCCTAGCCATAATTGAGTGACGACGCGACTTCAACAAGATTTTTTGTCCAAATTTAGGGTTGTGTCTGTATTGTCTGAACCGAAATATTGTTCCCCAAAATGTGAATTGTTCCGATGCGGGAAAAAAGCTCTCCTCTACCATGGAAACACTGTATGGTGCAGATGGACCGATGAGGAATGCGCGGTCGCGAATTGCAGTTACGCCACGTGCATAAAAAGACGGCTACTGCCTAGAGGCGTCTGCGGAGAAACCTTGAAAAGAAAAACCATAGAGAAGGAGCCTGAAGAAGCCATAGGCCCAGCAGTAAGACTTAGAGGGAAGGCTTTACGAAAGATAGGCGAGAGAGAAATCTTCTAGCTAGCGAAGTCTTCAGAGCTCATTGACCTTAGTTAACGAAAAGGAAGCCCTTAGACTATTTAGCGGCTAAGCGTTTCACCACGGGGGGCCTCATCTTCTTGAGGGCGCGGTAACCGCAAACAGTGCATTTAATTCCTCCACCGCGCAACTCAAGTTCGTCAACTGGCACCTTGGCGCCGCACTTCACACACTCATAAACAAGCCCGCGTGCAGCTTTCTCTGACATTATGTAAGTCTCCAAACTTGGAGACCATGTTTCACGGACATTTAAACCTTTCTCACAAAGGATGGAAAAGACAAGTATTTAACTCCTTGAACGAGTGACATTGTTGGGGGAGAAGCGAGTTGCGTGGGCACGTGCTGATTCTTGCTGGTGGTGGTGGGCACACAGGAATCGCCTACGCTTTGGCCCAAGCTCTTCACAAAAGGGTATTTCTATCCTTCCTTGCGCCTGAAGGAGACGCTTTTAGCAAGGAGAGGCTCAGTAAATTTGGTAGAGTTGAGTTTCTCATCAAACCTAGAGGCCCAAAAACTCCAGCCCACATTTTTGGAGCCCGTCTCATTAAAGCCTTAATGAATTCAGCAAGAATAACTTTTAATGAGTTTGACGTTGTGGTGAGCACGGGCAGTAATTTCTGTGTTCCACCAGCAATCCTCGCTTGGATGAGAGGAGTTCCAGTGGTTAACATCGAGAGTTTAGTTCGTTTCACAAGTCCATCTAAAGCCGCTCGCATATTACAGCCTTTTTCAACGGTAACAGCGTTGCATTGGGAGGAACAAAGAAGATTCATGAAAGGCAGAGTTGTCGGTCCCACGCTTGCCAAACAGCAGTTTAAGCCATGGAACGGAGGATACATTTTAGTTAGTGGCGGCACCCATGGACATAGACTTTTATTTGACACCTTCTCGGAAAGCAACCTAAACAATGTGGTTTTACAGACGGGAACGATTAACCCAGCGCCGTACATTAAGAAACACCCAGAGTGGAAGATGATCACCCTAACAACAAAGTTCCACGAGCTTCTAGCAGGCGCTGAACTCGTGGCAACGCATTCCGGTCAAACAGCGTTGGAGGCAGCACTTTATAAAAAGCCTGTTGTGCTGGCTCCAAACCCCGAGTGGACAAGAACGGCTGGAGTAGCAGACTCAGAATACTTGGCGAGGAAAATAAACGCTGTTCTAGTTTATGAAATAAATTTAGAAACCATTTTGGAAGCCATGAAGGAAGCAAGAAAAAGGAATGTTCCAACTCTGCCAAATGGAGCTGAAAACCTTGCGAACATAATAGTCAAGCTATTGGAAGGCGGTAGAACCGACCTCTTGTAGGTTTATTGCACCTATCAAGTGCACACAAACCGTTATTAACATGTCAGCTCTTAATTCAAAACCGAGGTTCCTTTTGTGAAAGAGGCTTACATTCACCCCACGGCTGTTGTTGATAAAACCGCTAAGATTGGGGAGGGCACAAAGGTCTGGCACTTTGTCCATGTTAGGGAAAACGCTGAAATAGGCAGGAACTGTGTACTTGGGTACTCTGTTTACGTGGACAGAGGAGTGAAAATCGGAAACGACGTGAAACTCGAGAACAGGGCAAACATATACCAAGGGGTGAAGATTGAGGACAAGGTTTTTGTGGGACCCCATGTCACTTTCACAAATGACCCGTATCCCCGAAGCTTCAGTAGGGATTGGAAAATCGTGGAGACGTTCATTAAGGAAGGAGCGTCCATAGGAGCAGGATCGGTTGTGGTTTGTGGTGTCACTATAGGGCAGTATGCAATGATAGGAGCTGGCAGCGTAGTGACAAACGACGTTCCATCGCACGCCTTAGCCTACGGAAATCCCGCCGAAGTCAAAGGTTTCGTGTGTAAATGCGGCAGAAAACTCAAGGAAGAAGAGAAGAAGCGAGACTTTGTTTTAATGAAGTGCTTCCATTGCGATGAAAAATACAAGATACCAACACAAGATTATGCAAAAATAAGCAGAAAGGGAGAGTAAAACCATATTGGGGCGGACAATACCCATCGCGAAGCCAGTTTTAGGAAAAGAAGAGGTTGAAGCCGTAAGAAAGGTTTTTCAATCAGGTGTTTTGGTTCAGGGAGAGCGAATAAGACTTTTTGAAGAGGAATTTGCAGACTATATTGGCGTGGAACATGCTGTTGCCGTGGCGAATGGAACCCTAGCGCTGGATACAGCACTTAAGGCTCTTGGGATAGGTCCAGGCGATGAAGTAGTGACCCCTGCCTTCTCTTTTATAGCCTCCAGCAACTGTGCGCTCTTCCAAGGGGCAAAACCAGTTTTCGCCGATATTGACCCAAGAACCTTCAACATAGACCCCTCAGATGTTGCCAAGAAAATCACCTCCAAGACCAAGGCGATAATACCCGTGCACTTATTCGGCCAGCCTGCGGAAATGAATGCTCTGAAGGAAATCGCTGGAGATCATGGATTAGCCTTGGTGGAGGACGCTGCTCAGGCCCATGGAGCCGAGTTTAAAGGGCGGAAGGCTGGAGGCTTAGGGGATATCGGTTGTTTCAGTTTCTATGCCACAAAAAACATGACTACAGGTGAAGGTGGAATGACAACCACAAACAATAGTGAGTTGGCGAGAAAGGCCCGCTTAATTAGAAATCATGGAGATACGGGAAAGTATCATCATATCATTCTTGGATACAACTACCGTATGAGCGAGGCCTCAGCTGCGGTCGGGTCTGTTCAACTCAAGAAGCTTGATAAATTAAATGAGAAGAGAAGGAATAACGCAGAAGCCCTGACCGAGGGAATCGAGAAGATTTCTGGCCTAACACCTCCACAAGTGAAAGATGATGTGAAACACGTGTTTTATCAATATGTTGTAAGGGTGGAGGAAGATTATCCTATGGAAAGGGACAAGCTTGCTGAGCATCTATGGGAGAAAGGGGTAGATGTGGCTGTGCACTACCCAACTCCAGTCTATAGACAGCCTCTCTACAGGGAGTTAGGTTATGGAAAGACCGTATGTCCCATGGCTGAGGATGTTTGCAAGCGGGTTCTAAGCCTTCCAGTTCATCCGTCGGTCACAGAAGAAGACATTATGTATATGCTGGATGTTTTGAAGGAGGTTAGCTAAGTGCTGAAGGGTTGCGTAATAGGGCTCGGAGCCATGGGCTCCAACCACGTCCGTGTGCTTCATGAGCTGCAAGAAGAAGGCAAAACGAAGCTGGTTGGAGTTGCAGATATAAGGGAAGACCTAGCTAGGGGCATCGCCGAAAAGTATGGAGTTGAATGGTTCACAGACTACAGAAGGTTGCTGGAGAAAAAGCCCGACTTTGTGGTAGTGTCGGTGCCTACGAAACTTCATCGTGAAGTGGCGGAGGAAGCCGTCAAGAAGCGTTGCCACATCCTCGTCGAGAAACCAATAGCTCATACAATAAGTGAGGCAAGGAATATAGTGGATGCCGCAGAGAAGGGAGGTGTCCAGTTGATGGTCGGCCACATTGAACGGTTTAACCCAGTGGTTCAAGAGATGAAGGAGAGAATTGGAAGGGAGACAGTTCATTTAATCGGAACAGTGAGAGTTGGACCTCCGATACCCTCAGAACGAGTAGACACCGGGGTAATCCTAGATCTCGCTGTGCATGACATCGACATAATCCGGTATCTAACCAGATCTGAGTTCAAAAAAATTACTGCTTTCACAGCAGATCGTGAATCTGGGATCGAAGAGTCCACCATGCTTTCCTTTGAGATGGAAAATAGAGCTCTGGCTTACATAATTGCAAACAGAATCACACCCCTCAAGATTAGAAGGGTAGAAGCGACCACGGTTGAAAAATTCATTCTAGGAGACCTCATAAGCCAGAAGGTAATGGAGTATTCAAAGGGCGAATTAATTACTCACGCCCGTAGAAGCGCGTTTGTAACAGAAATAGACATACCGTACATGGAGCCGCTTAAGTTGGAGCTTAAAGCTTTCATTAACAGTTTGGAAAAAGCGACAGAACCCCCTGTCTCCGGAGAAGACGGTTTAAAGGCTTTAGAGATAGCGGTAAAATGTATGCAGCAACTTAAAGAATAACCGGCTTAGTGGATAAATTTGTGCTGAAGTTTCCCCTAGAGATTTGAAGCCTTGCGCACCTGTTCAGACCCTGCGGGTGCCCTCAATTTTAATGCATAATCAAACAACTCAGATACGCCTTGAGGTACTTCTCTCTTTCGTTTGTAACCTATATTTTGGGATGCTCTCTTGGAACTATAGTTAAATTCTGAAGTGTAAACCTCACCAGGCTCTATAGGTACGAAAACTTTCGAGATTTTTTTGCCCAGTATTTGCTGGCCCTTCTCTACGATTATTTCAGCGATTTGGTTGACGCTTAGGGCTTCTCCGCCTAGGTTAAAAGTTTCGCCCGCGACCGCATGTTTAGGAGCTTTTGAGCATCCAATGAAGGCGTCTATTATGTCTTGTACGTGGACAAAGTTACGTTGTTGTTTTCCGTCCGCACGAATGGTGAGAGGCTGATCATTTGTGGCCTGCCAGACAAACTTGGGGATGACGGTTTTCCACCAAGTGTATGCACCTAAGCCGTAAACATTAGAAAATCTGAGTATTGTTGTCGTTAACCCGCTGTTGGCGTGACATGCATTCACGAGTTTTTCACCGCTCACCTTTGTAACTCCGTAGAGGTTTATGGGATTCAACGGATGTTCTTCGGTGATGGGTTGCTGTTGGGGTGTTCCATAGACCGCTGCGGAAGAAATGAAAATGAATCTCTCGACGTTGCGATTAACAGTTTCTTCGAGGAGCAGATGAGTGCCATAAACATTGGTTTCTATGGCCTTTTTGGGCTGGTCTCTGCACGGTTTTACTCCAGCTATGGCGGCTAAATGCATAATTATGGCAGTGTCTGGAGTTATGGCTTTTCGGACGTCTGGTTTCCTCCTTATGTCACCTACGAGGAGGCGATAACGCCTGTCTTTTCTGAGGTAGTCAATGTAACGGTAGTCTCCTATCTCTAGGTTATCGAGGGATGTTATGGTGGCTTCTGGGAATTCCTCACCTAACTTGGTTAGAAGCCCGCTTCCAATGTAGCCTGCTCCACCTGTCACTAGGATATTCATTTTCAGTCACGGTTTTGTTGTGAACTACTGTTTTGTTTCCGCTTTTAACAATTCCTCAAAGTTAGGTCAAATTTCTACTAGGTCCTGTTCGTAACTAAAAAACCAGGTCTTTTAGAACGTAGAAAAATTGTCTTATGTGTCTCGTCCTCACTTTTCTTTTTCCGGAAATTCTTGGCTTCGCTTGCACAGAGATTTCCGCAATTCTAGCTCCACGCTTGTGGGTTTCCAAAACGAATGTTCCGCATAGGCATGTTCCGTGTAGTTTCATTTTTTTGGCTAGGTCGGCTTTTATTGCTCTGAATCCTGTTCCAGCGTCTGAACATTTTACCCTTAGATTTGTCAGTGCGTTGATTATCCTCTCTGAGCGGTGGGGAATTTCACTTCTTACGCCGAGCGCCACTTCAGCCTTCCCCGCTGCTAATGGTTCTATTAGTTTGGGTATTTCTGATGGGTCATGTTGACCATCCGCGTCCAGGGTTACAATTATGTCGCCATGAGCTCGCTCAAATCCTATTTGTGTAGTTTTGGTTACGCCCAAATTTTTTTCGTTACGAATCACTACTGCCCCGCTATTCTTTGCGATTTCAGCCGTGTCGTCTGTGCTGCCGTCATCTACGACGATTATTTCGTCACAAAATGCCTTGCAGCTGGCAACTACTTCACCTATCGACGTAGCTTCATTATATGCAGGTATCACGACAGAAACTTTAGGCTTAGCCATCTTTTCAGAGACCTTAAGACTACGTACTGACTGTTTAGCAAGCGAATATCATTTGCCTTTGCTTTGTTTTATTTTCGGGCTTTTCTGGCACGTGAAGCTAGAGCTATCTTCCTCTTTTCTTTTTTCCTCCAGTAAACTGTTGGCATGATTCTATCCTTTTTCGCTTCTATTCTGTCCTTGTATTTCATAAGAGTCTTTAGCGTTATTTCCAATTCTTCTTCGAGTGGGTATATGGGCTTGAATCCTAGGTCATAGAGTTTCTGGTGTTCGGGTTGATAGAAGTGCTTTTCTTTCTCAACCCGCGGGTTTTCAATGTTCGTAATGTCCGTTTCCATTCCAAGTTTCTCGCCTACTTTCAGCACCCTTCTCGCTATTTCATTGCAGGAGTAACACTCGTCGAACTGGTTCAGCACTCTGTAGCCACGGACGCTGTCCTCTTCGGTAGGCGGATTCTCTATACTCAAGGTTAGGCATTGAATGCTGTCGCGAAGTGCAATGTAACCTCTCGTTTGTTCGCCTAAGCCGTACGGCAGCATCGGATGACCAATCACAAGACATGCGCATGCTCTGTTGATCATGGTGCCGAATACTTCGTCAAAGTCAAATCGGCTAATTAGTCTTTCATCCTGCGCTGTTTCTTCTGTGTGAACCCCGTGGACCACTCCTTGCATTATGTCCGTAGCCTTTAGGTCCCAGATTTGGCAACAGTAGAAGGCGTTATCGCTTGATTGAACTTTGCTCCAGTGATAGAAGCTTCCAGCCTGTCTTGGGAAGGGCAGTCTATCTCTCATTCCCTTGTATTCTACTTCAAAGAAGCCCTCGGGAATTGGCATATTTGGTTGACCGTACTCTCCCATAGTTCCAAGTGTTGTGACGTGGCAGTCAGGCGTCTCCTCCCTCATAGCCCACATAAGGTTTAGTATTCCTATCACGTTGTTGTGTTGTGTGAAAGCCGCGTGTTTGGCGTCTATCATGCTGTAAGGGGCAGCGGGTTGCTGTGCAAGGTTTACGATGGAGTCGGGTTTGTACTTGTGGATGATACCCTTTAGAAAGTCGTAATTCAGCATGTCGCCTCTATGGAAGGCGATCTCCTTGCCGACTACCTTCTTAACCACTTCAAGCCTTTTCTCCATACGCTGGATTGGTGTCGCACTATGGCTGCCAACTTCCTGCACCATCCTTCTCCTCAGAAAATTGTCGATGCCCACTACCTCATGTCCCCTTTCCAGCAGATGAAGCGACAGGGGAAACCCTATGTAACCGTCTATGCCCGTGATTAGAACCTTCATACGATCACCAATTTTACTACTATTAAGAAGTTAATTATTTTCTTCTTTATAATGTTTTCTGTGTGCAAACCTTGACATGACAACGCAATCTCCCTAAGCAGGCGAAAGACATTATGTAAAGGATTTAAAGGTAAGCAGTCAAGTTATCTATAGGAGGGTAGTTAACTTTTGGCCTTTGAAAAAGACATCAACCAAACTAAGTTGTTGCTTATAAACATGGGATTGAACGAGTACCAAGCTGCGGCACTAGCCCACCTAATATTTCTTGGAGAAACAAAGGCAACAACCCTAAGTAAGACAAGCAAAGTGCCAAGCGCGCGCATCTACGGCGTTTTAGATCAACTTGCAAAAATGGGACTCGTAACAATAAGACCTGGAAGACCCATACTCTACACCCCTCGTCCTCTAGAGGACATAGCAAGCTCCCTCGTAACTTTCAGAATGAGCGAACTGAAAGAAAAACTTAGAATCCTTGAGGATTACGCAAAAGATTTCGTGGAGACCAGCAAGAAGATTTATTTAAAAGGCAAGAAAGGGGTTCCAAAGGTTCCCCTTTTGCGCATCGTCAGCGTGGGCGAGGTTTCACTGGACGAAACAAAAAAACTCTACGACGCGGCAGAAAAAGAAATACAAATCCTTTCAAGGGCCATGGAGTACTTCCCAGAAGTTGCTGACAAACTTAGAGAGGCTGTGGCACGAGGTGTATCTTTAAAAATAATCTTGATGAAACCAGACATGCTGGGACCTGAAGACCGAGAAAAGCAAGCAAAGATATTAGAAAAGATTAATGGAATGTTAGGAGATGGCGTTGAAATTTGTTTTACCGACGAAATTCCTATTAGAGGATGCATAATTGACCCAAAGATTGGAGGAAAGGCTCTGTTTCTAGTCGAAGACCCCGGGGTCCCCTTCTTTTTACGTGAAGCTGCCATCACGTCGCATCAGAGTGTTGTTAGAGGACTCGCCTTGATGTACAGCCTATTATGGAAGCACAAGACAACGAGGCGCTAACAGTTTCCATCCATGCGCAGCCCGAGTTCATTCTGTGATTCATTTCAAGAAAAGTTTACTACCAAAAAGGAGTAAACTTTAAATATTTACTACAGTTAATAGTAAATATGCCAGATGGAGCCGCAGATAACAATGAGGCTAAGCAAAGAGGAAATAGAAAAACTCGCAGAAGATTTTGAAAACAAGGAGCCACAAGAAATACTAAAATGGGCTTTAGACACGTTTCATCCTAAACTAGCACTTTCTTCAAGTTTCAGCATAGAAGACATCACCCTAATTGACATGCTATGGAAAATAAATCCGAAGTTCAGGGTATTCACCCTCGACACTGGCAGACTTAACCAAGAAACGTACACTTTGATCGATAGAATACGAACAAGGTATGACGTGCAAGTAGAGGTCTATTATCCAAACACATCGGCAGTTGAAAAAATGGTTAGAGAGCATGGGATGAACCTCTTCTACGAAAGCGTGGCTCATCGCAGACTTTGTTGCAACATAAGGAAAGTTGAGCCTCTAATGCGGGCACTCAAGGGCTTAGATGCATGGATCACCGGATTAAGAAGAGGGCAAGGCGTTACAAGGACAGAAGTTAAGAAAGTTGAAATTGATGAAGCGCACGGAAACACTGTTAAGGTAAACCCGTTAGCCGACTGGTCCAATGAGCAAGTCTGGGACTATGCTAAGAAAAACAATGTGCCCTACAATACACTTTATGATAAAGGCTACACAAGCATCGGCTGTGAACCATGCACGAGACCCATCAAACCCGAAGAAGACATCCGAGCCGGAAGATGGTGGTGGGAATCACCAGACGAGAAAGAATGCGGCTTACATGTCCATAAATGAAAGGAGATAGACGAAACTTGCCGCTTCCACATGGCAACAAACTGGTGAACAGAATTATAATCAGCAAGTCCATTGAAACGAGTGAATTGCCAAAAATCGAAGTGGATTGGACGACGGCTTTAGATGCAGAAAAAATTGCCACAGGCGCCTTCAGTCCCTTAGAAGGCTTCATGTGCCGAGAAGACTACATAAAGGTAATTTACAAAGAAAGACTAGCAAATGACGTTGTTTGGACAATACCTATCATACTTTGTCCATCAGGAGAAGAAAATGCCAAAATTGTAAGAGAATTAAGGGAAGGCGACGACCTAGCCCTAGGATATAACGGTAAATCCATTGCCATTATGCATTTAGAAGAAAAATTCGGATATAACCAGAAAGAACTGGCAATACAAGTTTACGGTACTACAGATCGAAGCCATCCCAATGTTAGCGACATCTACAACATGGGTGAAATCGCACTTGGAGGCACCATCGACCTTATTAACAGAGTTTCGCAAGAATCAACACCCTTAGACACTCGGGAAACTTTTAAAAAGCATCACTGGAAAACCATCGCTGGCTACCAAACTAGAAATCCTCCGCACATGGTTCATGAATATCTCCAAAGAAATGTCATGGAAAAAGTTGATGGGCTGCTGATTCATCCAGTTATAGGCAAATTAAAATCAGACGATTTCCCGCCGGAAGCAATTGTTGAATCCTACAAATTCCTCATAGACAATTATTATCCTAAAGATCGCGTATACTTTAATACCCTTTCAATAGGCATGAGGTACGCAGGTCCTAAAGCAGCAATTTTCCTTGCTCTTATAAGAAAAAATTACGGGTGCACCCACTTTGTGATTGGTAGAGACATGGCTGGAATTGGAGGGTTGTATGAACCTTATAGGGCGCATGAAATGTTTGACGAGTTGGATTTAGGGATAGAACCTATCAAATTCGAAGAAGCCTTCTACTGTAAACGTTGCGACTTAATAGTCACCACCAGAACCTGCGGACATAGCGATGAAGATCACGTCAGTATGAGTATGACAAGGCTCAGAGAAATGATCAGACAGGGAGTTATGCCATCGGAAAAAACGATGCGTCCAGAGATCGCGGAGATTCTTTCAAAATATCGCGGCAAACAAGAATGATGAACCTATACTCTTAAAATGCTGCTTTATTACGAATTCTAATCTTTAGCTTAATTCCATACTTGTTTTCGTAGGCTATTTCTTCCAAGGGCTTTCTTGGACGCGCTTCAGGAGATGGTTTTTCTGCGGGATATCCTATGGGCAGTATTGCAACTGGACGGTAAACCTCTGGGACGTTTAGTAGTTTGTTTAGGAAGGCCGTGTCTGAAAGTGTATAGGTGAGGGTTCCTAGGCTTTGGCTCTCTGCATAAAGCAAAATGTAGGCGATGGATATCCATGTGGACTCGAGCCAGTATGGAGCCTTTGTGAAGCTGGCTACTACGATTAGGGCTGGGG
>Ga0315308_1001199_pt1 | contig 14905 bp, 10 predicted proteins | sample TDP3_MG_FD_203078 | JGI IMG/M metagenome (GOLD analysis project Ga0315308, IMG submission 203078) | Freshwater sediment microbial communities from Lake Towuti, South Sulawesi, Indonesia - TDP3 | ecosystem: Environmental > Aquatic > Freshwater > Lake > Sediment | place: Indonesia: South Sulawesi... | reverse complement strand
CCCACTGGAGTGTCTTCCAGAATAATACCTATCTTTTCCAGGTCGCTACGAATCTTATCTGCCTTCTTCCAATCTTTCCTTTCCCGGGCAGCATCCCTTTCCTCAATCAGCTTCTCAATCTGGAATCCATCTACGCCCACCTTTTCTAAACCCTCTTCTTTTAAAAAGCCCAGGAGGGAGCCCGTACTTCTTAATAACCTTTCCGAAGCCAAGAGAAAGGAGAGGTCGGGATGCCTTTCAGAAAGTTTTTTATTTACTTTACCTACCAAGTCAAATAGATAGCCAAGGCCGCGCGCGGTGTTAAAATCATCGTCCATTGCTTCTGTGAACTTCTCTCTTATTTCCAGTACATCCGGATTTTCTCTTTTAGGAGGACTCGCTTCCTTTCCTGCTTTTAAACCCTTTAATAGAAATCTAATGTTCTCTAAAGTATTATGAAACTTTTCTAAACTCTTCCGAGCTTCTTCTAACTTATCATCAGAAAAATCTATGGGGCTTCTATAGTATTGGGATATAAGAAAAAACCTGACTACGTCGGGAGAATATTTCTCGTAAATCTCCTGCAAAGTAAAAAAATTGCCGAGCGATTTAGACATCTTTTCCTGATTAAGCGTAACAAATCCATTATGCAGCCAGTAACCTACAAAAGGTTTCCCTGTAGCTGCCTCGGATTGAGTAATTTCGTTCTCGTGATGGGGAAAGATTAGGTCCTGCCCCCCACCGTGAATGTCGAAAGAAGCCCCGAGATACTCCATGCTCATAGCACTACACTCAATATGCCATCCTGGTCTACCTTTTCCCCAGGGGCTTTCCCAGCAGGGTTCGCCGGGTTTACCACTTTTCCATAAAGCGAAATCGAGAGGGTTCTTCTTTCTTTCATCCACCTCTATCCTGGCTCCTGCTCGCATCTCTTCCTGGGAGCGATGGGAAAGCTTCCCGTAACCAGCAAACTTCGCTATTTCAAAGTATACATCTCCATCAATAACATAAGCATAGCCCCTACTGATTAACTTTTCAATAAGTTTAATCATATCCTGTATATGCTCTGTCGTCCGGGGATAGGAATTGGCTTCTTTTATATTTAATTTTCCCATTACTTCGAAATATTCTCCAATGTACTTCTCTGCTATGTCCTCAACCTTGCTTCCTAACTGTTGAGCTCTCTTGATAATCTTATCGTCAACATCTGTAAAATTTTGAACATATATGACATCATAGCCTTTATATTCTAAATACTTTCTGATTACATCAAATACTACATAACAGCGGGCGTGCCCGAGATGGCAATGGTCGTATGGCGTGGTCCCACAGACATACATCTTCACTTTTCCCGAAGACCGTGGCTTAAATTCTTCCTTCTTCTGAGTTAAAGTATTATAGACAACTAAAGCCATAATCTTACTTCAGACCTCTCTAAGTGAAACTATGGTGTAGGCGGCTATTCCTTCTCCTTGACCAATCCCTCCCAATCCTTCATTGGTTGTGGCTTTAATATTTATACCTTCCCTGCCAATTTTTAGAACCCTGCTAACATTCTTTTCCATCTCTTCAATATAGGGCAAAAGACGGGGCTTCTCGGCTATAATTACCGAATCGAGATTATTTACCTGAAAATTTGCTTCAGTCATAATTTCAGAAACTTTCTTCAAAAGAATGAGAGAGGAGATATCTTTATACTTTGGGTCACTATCAGGAAAATGGTATCCTATGTCGCCTTTTCCTAATGCTCCAAGAATTGCATCACAAATAGAATGGCACAGAACATCCGCATCGGAGTGTCCAAATAGTCCTTTCTCAAAAGGTATTTCCACACCTCCCAATACCAATCTTCTGCTTTTAACCAGCCGATGGATGTCGTAACCAATACCTACTTTCATAATAACTCTCCCTACTATAGTGGCAAAGCCTTGCCATTGCGAACGAAGTGAAGCAATCTGGAGATTGCTTCGCTCCTTCCAGTCGCTCGCAATGACACAATTGTATAGCAGAGCTTCGCTCTGCAGCTACAACCCCTCACCCTGACCCTCTCCCGCAAGGGGAGAGGAAAATTTCGGAGGAGTCCCCTCACCCGCACCCTCTCCCTCAAGGGGAGAGGAGATTTTGAGAAAAGTTCCCTCACCCTGACCCTCTCCCGCGAGGGGAGAGGGAAATTTCGTTATTTGATAATAATTTGTTGGCGAGGATTAGGTCTTCTTTAGTGGTAATTTTTATGTTGCGGTAGTCGCCGGAAATGACTTTTACCGGTCTATTTATCCTTTCTACTAACTGGGCGTCGTCAGTGCCATAAAATCTATCTTTCAGGGCTTTAGCGTAAGCTTTTTTAATCAAACTGACCTGGAATGTTTGTGGAGTCTGGACTCTCCAGAGATGTTCACGAGGAAGCGTTCTCTCTATAACCCCTTCTCTATTTACCATTTTAATAGTATCAGTAACAGGAACGGCAACAATACAGGCTCCAAATTTCCTTGCTTTAGCAATAGATTCAACTATTATCCTTCTGGTGACAAATGGCCTCACTCCATCGTGAATAATCACTATCTCATAATCTGAAGAGACAAGGGCAAGTCCACAAGCCACCGAGTCCTGTCGCCGTGCTCCCCCGCTAATTACTTCTATCTCTTTTCTATATCCGAACTTCTCTATAATTTCCTTCTGACAATACCTTTTCCAACCTCTGGGTATAACCAGAATTATCCGCTCAATTTCCTCCACCGAGTCGAATATATCGAGAGTATATGCCAGAATTGGTTTAGAGCCAATACAGAGAAACTGTTTCTTTGTTGAATGTCCCATCCTTTTTCCACTGCCAGCAGCAACAATAATTGCTATTACTTTCATCCGTTCACTCTTCCGCAAGGCGGGCGAATATCATGCGCCCGGCGGCAGTTTGTAAGATGCTATTTACCATTACATCAACTTTTTTGCCGATATGTTTTCTTCCATCTTCAACTACCACCATCGTTCCGTCGTCAAGATAGGCGACTCCCTGTTTGGGCTCTTTCCCCTCTTTTAAAACGAAGACCTTCATTGCCTCGCCGGGCAGAACTGGCGGTTTAATTGCGTTGGATAGTTCATTGACATTCAAAACAGCGATTCCCTGCACCGCTGCAATCTTGTTTAAGTTGAAGTCAGCAGTCAGAATCCTGGCATCCAATTCCTCAGCCAATTTTACTATCTTCGCATCCACTTCTTCAATTTTAGGATAATCTTTTTCAAAAATCTTTACTGACGCCTGTTTAGTCTCCTGGAGTCTTTTTAAAATATCAAGCCCTCTCCTACCCCGGTTCCTTTTTGATGAGTCCGGTGAATCGGAAATTTCCTGTAGTTCTTTCAGAACGAAACTGGGAATTACTAAAGTTCCCTCTAAAAATTTGGTCTCGCAAATATCAGCAATCCTACCATCAATCAGGGCGCTGGTGTCGACTACCTTCATCGTTGCACCGCCTCTTCGCTTACTGGAAAGGGCAATATTTCTATCCAGAAGTTCTAATTCCTCTTTCTTTCTGATGGCGAGGACCATTCCAATATAGGCAAGGACAATCTTTATTAACAGGGAATAGGACTTAAAGAATGTTTCCACAGCCGGATTCTCCATCAGTGCTACCGAGTAGTCAATGAGTTTAGCAGCAATTAATCCCAGGATTATTCCAATACCACCAGCTATCATTGTATCCAGGGCAACTTTTTCAATAAGTATCTCCACAAGTATAACCAAAATTGCAGCAGCCGTTCCGATTAGAATACCCTTAGCTCCCGGAGATATCTGAAAATACCCAATGATTGGACCTGCAATAATAACTAATAAACGAATAATCCGAATAAACAATAATTTTCACCTCCTTGTCTTTACCTTCGCCCGTGTAAATATTTTATACCCTCACCCCACCCTCTCCCCCTCACCCTTACCCTCTCCCACAAGGGGAGAGGGAAATAGGACGAAAATCCTCAAGCCCGGCCGAGATGTAGCTTTTCCATAGCTTCATTGACTGTAGAGACACCAATTAAATCTATTTTTCTCTTCTTGTGGAATTCTTTCAGGTTATGACTGGGCAATATGCAGGTTTTGAAGCCTAGTTTTTCCGCCTCTGTTACTCTTTTTTCCACAAAAGTTACTCCCCGCACTTCACCTGCTAAACCAACTTCGCCAATAACCACTATTCTTTCATCAATGGATTTATTCTTCATTCCCGAATAGATAGCTGCTATGACTCCCAAATCACAGGCGGGTTCGTAAATTTTGATGCCTCCGGCGATATTCAAGAAGATATCACAATTTTCCAAATGGAGATTGAAATTTTTTTCCAGTACTGCTACCAGCAAAAGTATCCTATTGTAGTCCAAACCGCTGACCTGTCGCCTGGGCAGGTTAAAATTTGCTCTTGTCACCAGAGCCTGCAGTTCAACTAAAAGGGGTCTGGTTCCCTCTAAAAGTGCCACAACAACTGTCCCCGCAGTGGGAATGCGCCCCTCCAGAAAAATCTGTGAAGGATTCAAGACCTGTTGCAATCCATCGCTCTTCATCTCAAAGATGCTAATTTCCGAAGTGGTACCATACCGATTTTTCTCTACCCTCAAAATCCTGTATAAGTGATCCTTGGACCCTTCAAAGTAGAGAACTGTATCTACTATATGTTCTAAAACTTTTGGGCCTGCAATTGCTCCCTCTTTAGTAATCTGTCCCGAAATGAAGACCGGAATCCTTTTGGATTTGGCTAAATAGAGAAGTTCCTCAGTGCACTCTTTAACCTGACCCACACTTCCTGGTGAACCACTAAAATCATCATGGTAAACCGTTTGAATTGAATCGATAATTACAAATTTCGGTTCAATCTGTTTAATCTGATTAATTATCTCTTTAATATTTGTTTCAGAGAAGATTATGAGTTCCGGAGAATCTATCCTCAACCTCTCAGCTCGCAACTTTACCTGTTCCAGAGATTCTTCTCCAGAAATATATAAGCATCTTCTTCCTGAAGCTGCCAGACTTCCCGCTACCTGTAAAAGTAGAGTGGATTTGCCAATACCAGGAGAGCCTGCTAACAGGACAAGTGAGCCAGCCACAACTCCCCCACCTAAAGCGTGGTCGAACTCCGATATTCCTATAAGAAACCTCTCCTCGGGCTGAGGTTTGATAGAACTGATTGGACTCGGCTTTGCCGTGGAAAGCCTGCGTTCTTCCCGTGAGGTAATATCTATATCTAACCTCTCCTCAATTAAACTGTTCCACTTCCCACAGGTGGGACACTTCCCCAGCCAGCGGACAGATTGATATCCACACTCCTGACAAATAAAGATTGTCTTTACCTTTGCCAAGCTACCTCACCTTAAAACAATACCTATACTGCTATTGACCGTGCCCTGATTTAATATATCCTCGCCATTTATTCCAAAATAACACCAATCTTTTATCCTGAACTTTGTTCCGGCATTGAGCCAGGCTCTTTTCCTCGAAAAATGAAAAACTTCTGCACCGATTTCTATTCTGTCTTTAACTGGCGAGAAACTCGCCCCAAAACCACCACTGGAGCGAATAACCCCACCATATAGAGAGAGCGGTCCAAAGTTTTTCCCCACCTTGACAGTTATGCTATTTATTTTCTGGTTACCCGAATCGTTGGCGCTATTATTTTCTCCAATATTGTTTACTGAAAAGTAGTAGAACCTCTCCTCTCCAGGAATCAAGTAGAAACCAAAGTCGCTTCTGAGCTTTTCTTCATTTACATTATAATTTAACTGGTAATTCCACGCCATTCTGAAACCAGAGGTTCTCTGCAAAATCTTCTTCGCCTCTTGTGAACTCTGTTCAAGACTACTTACTACCTGTTCAATCTGTTCCGCCATTTTTTCATCGCTCAGCAGCCTCCCCATTGCCCCCTCTCCTCCACTGAGCTTTTCTGTAACTTCGGCGATTCCATCGAGCGTCTTCTCGAGCTTTTCCAGGGAACTGGCAATACTTTCTTTATTTAAACTATCGGTTATTTCACTTATATTAGCTGAGAGTTGATTAAGATTCTCGATTGTCTCTTTTAGCTCTTGCCCTTCAGCGCCTAAAGCTCTATTCAATTTCCAGGTAACATCTCCAATATTATCCAGAATTAATCTCAGAGACTTGCCCAATTCCTCTTCTTCGCCAAATCCTTTTATTTTATCCACTAAATCTCTCACACCAAATAAGACTTCTTCCACAGCTCTATCAATACTGACAGGCTCAATCCCTATAATAGTATCCCCGTCCTGGAGAAGTGGCTCATTTTCTGAACCGGAAGTAATTTCCAGATACTTCGTGCCCACAATCCCGAAAGAGACAATCTTAGCTCGTGCATCCTTATGGATTTTCACATCCTTTTTTATGGAAACAACTACCTGAGCTTTATCCCCAACCAGACTGATATCTGTGACTTTCCCTACAACCACTCCTGCTCTTCTTACCTGGGCTTTTTCAGGAAGTCCACTAATGTCGCTGAAAAGGATTTTTATTTTATACCGTTTTTCTAAATGGATATCGCCAAGAAGAATAGTCACCATTGCTAAAGCTAAAAGACCGGCCAGAACAAAAAGCCCTACCTTTGTTTCCTGAGTTAACATCAATCTACTCCCTTATTTTCATTTTTATAGGCCCCTGGCTTGAACCAGTAATAAATTGTCTCACCACAGAATTTTTCGTCTCCCTTATCTCTTCCGGCATTCCTATCTCTTCTATCCGACCCTCGTAAAGCATGGCAATTCTATCAGAAATCTTATAGGCAGTGACCATATCGTGAGTCACAGCAATAGAAGTTATCTTCAGCTTCTCTTGTAAATCTAAAATTAGATTGTTAATTACATCGGCCATAATTGGATCAAGGCCAGTTGAGGGTTCATCGTAAAGAATATACTTAGGGTTCATAGCAATTGCCCGGGCAAGCGCCACTCTCTTCTTCATTCCTCCAGAAAGTTCAGCAGGCATTAGCTCTTCAATGCCCTCCAGTCCGACCAGGGAGAGTTTTTCGGAAACCCTCTTCTTTATCTCCCTCTCTTCCAAATCGGTCAACATACGCAAACCAAAAGCTATGTTTTCTCCTACTGTTAAAGAATCGAATAGAGCAGCCCCCTGGAAAAGCATACCGAATTTCTTTTGCACCTCAGCCAATTCCTCCATTCCCAATCTGGTGATTTCCTGTCCATCCACTTCGATTTCACCAGCCTCCGGCTTTAACAGACCAACCATATGTTTTAAAAGGACGCTCTTCCCACAGCCACTCCCACCTATTATGGTGATTGTCTTTCCCTCTTCTATTTCCAGGTTCACTCCTTGTAAAACTCTATTATCACCAAAGCTCTTATAGAGATTCTTAATCCTTATCATAAATTTGCTTGGTTCCTTCCTTCACCACAGACTATTCTTTTCGTCACCCTACCCCGTCCCGAGACCGGGACGGGGTCGAGAAAGGGCGAGCGACCAATGGGCGACCGTCCCGATACATCGGGATCGCCCCTACGCGACTTACTCCCTACGAAAAGTTGGTTTGCAAGGAGCACTTAATTTCTTACGTTACTAAATCTTTGCGAGCGAAACGGTGAAATTTCAATTGTCCGAGCCCCGATTTAGCGGGGCGAGTTTTTGAAATTTAGTGAAGCGAACATCTGTCATTGCGAGGAGCGTAGATCCCTCGCTTACGCTCGGGACAGGCTCCGCAATCTGACATGAAATGTCATTGCGAACGAAGTGAAGCAATCTCGTCATTTATGGACGAGGTTGCCACGCCCTTCGGGCTCGCAACGACTTCGTCGATTGCCACGGGCTTCGCCCTCGCAATGACATAGCGACGAGCAAACTAACTTGATTATGGCGCGGAGCTAGCGCTCCACTACTCCATTATCTGCTTGGCAAAAGTTCGATTTGCGATGACATTAGAAATTTTAGCAAAAAACAAGGGCTGGCTATTTTTCTTTCTAAGCAAAATCTTGAGCGAGCCAAAGGCGAGCGAATTATTTTGCGCTTTAGAAAAGCCCGCAGTTTTTTGCGTTAAGAAATTTCTCAGGAAGAGCAAATCGAACTTTTACCCATCACCAAGGTCAAGCTTTCGCTTGACACTCCATACTTCCATTTAAAAGTGGGTGGCACCAATTCCAATGGAGACCAGAAAGGCTGTCAAGAAATAGTCTGAAATTAAAATCAACACCATAGAAGTCACTACTGCGGAAGTAGTTGCTCTTCCCACTCCCTGTGCTCCACCTTCACAGGTGAATCCCTTATAGCAGCAGACCATAATAATAATTACGGCAAAAAAGACAGATTTTATTAGACCTTGATATACATCATCAATCCGCATAAAATTCAGGATTTCATCTCGATAAACATTTACCGGAATATTAAATGAATAGACGCTAACCAGAAGTCCTCCCAGAACACCAATAATGTCTGCTAACAGAGTGAGAATGGGAACCATAATTAGACAGGCCAGAAACCTGGGGACTGCTAAATACTTTACAGGATTTGTGCCCAGAGTATAGAGAGCGTCTATCTGCTCTGTAACCTTCATTGTCCCCAGCTCTGCCGCTATTGCTGCACCAACTCTACCAGCTAAAACCATAGAACCTGTAACTGGGCCCAATTCCTTAACCATGGAAAACCCCACAGCCATTCCCACATAGACAGGCTCACCAAAAAAATTGCTGAAAGCATAGCCAGTCTGTAGAGCTAAAACCATGCCTGTAAATAAAGCAGTAAGCCCGATTACTGGAAATGACCTTACCCCAATCTCCATCATCTGACTTACAATGTCCTGGCTCCTTAGAGGTCCTCGGCCAATCCAGTAAATTGTCTGGCGGAATAGTCCTGTTATCCGTCCCAAGCCACTGGTGGCATCTAAAATTCTTTCACCTATATATTTCAAGAATCTGTTCTCCACTTTCCCACCCAAATTCATTCAATTTCAATCTTGGTAATGCTTGCTTTATCTCTCAATATCCTCAGCCATTTCTCATAGCGCTCTTCCATTTTCTTCTGAGAAATAAAGTTCCTCAGGTAGTCTCGAATTTCCTCTAAACTCTTCTTTTCTGCCGCTCTCTTCTCCACGCATTGAATAATATGGTAACCATATTCTGTCTCCACCACATCGCTAATTTCTCCTACATTGAGAGCAAAAGCTGCCTCCTCAAATTTTCGGACCATCTGACCCCTTATAAAGAACCCAACATCTCCACCCTTGGCAGCAGACGCATCTTCTGAATATTTTTTGGCTAATTCCGCAAAGCTGGTTTTCCCTTTCTTAGCTTCTTTTAAAATCTCTTTAATCTTCTTTAGAGCTTCTTCTTTGTTAGTATTTTCACTAACTTTGAGCAATATGTGGCGGACGCGCACCTGCTCGGGTTCTACCATTTCCGATTCGTGCTGTTTATAAAAGTCCTCAAGCTCACTATCTGTAGGTGGAACAACTTTTGCCTTAACCTCCTCGTCAATCAATTTTATTACCATTAGCTGTTCTTTTACCTGTTCCTTAAATTTTTCTTCCGATAATCCCTGTTTGATAAGCTCTTGATTGTATTCCTCTTCTGTGGTAAACCTCTTCTTAATCTCCTCTATTCCATCCTGAATCTCTTTCTTGTTCACCTTGATTTTCTTTCTATTAGCCTCGTGAATTAAAATCTTCTCATCAATCATCTGGTCGAGAATTTTCTCTTTGAGCTCTTTAATTCTCATATCTCTATCCGGCCCTTTTAGCACCTTCTCATACTCTTCTATTATAGGTTGAGCTCTCTTCTCGTATTCGCTCATAAGGATAACTTCACCATCAACCGTAGCCACAGTCTTGTCGACCACTTTTGCTCTAAGGGGATTGGCTACAAAAAAGTAAAGAATAGTGAACAGAAAAACTACAATGACGCTAATGACTTCTTTTCTTACAATTTTGCATTCAGGGCTCTTTCGATTTTCTTTCTTCATCTTTGATTTCTCCTTTGCTTTCTGATTGAATCCCTACTGAAACTTTGTCCAGAAGGTCCTGATTAACTGAAACCATTAATTCTTTCCTATACCTTTCTACGAGTCTATCGAGCTTCTCGTTTTGAATTCTCATTTTTATCTCATAAATTATCTCCTCAGGAGTCTTCTTGTCCATCTTCTTTATATCTGTTAACTTAACCAGATGGTATCCAAACGGGCTCTTTATAATCTGGCTAACGTCGCCCTTCTTTTCCAGAGCAAAGACAGCCTCTTCGAATGCAGGAATCATTTCTCCTCGAGAAATATAACCTAAGTCACCTCCCATAGAAGCGGTCATTGAATCAATCGAATACTCTCGTGCTAATTTCTCGAAGTTAGCACCCCCCTCCAGTTCATTTAAAATCTCCAATGCCTCTGACTTACTCCTTACCAAAATATGGCTGACTCTCACCTGTTCGGGTTCTGTAAATTTCTCCTTATTTTTCTCAAAATAATCTTTAACTTCTTCATCTGACACTGCAATGCGCCCTTTCTGTAACTCCTGAACCATCGCTTCCAAGAGGACTCGGTCTTCTACACTCTTCAACCTGTTCTTAATCTCTTCCCTCTTATGTAATCCCTCTTCTTTTGCCTCCTGGATAAGCACGGCCTCAGCAATCATACCATTCAAAAGTTCCATTTTCCCGTTCTCTGTAGCCAAGAATCCCTGATAATAGGGAGGAATCTCGATAACTCTTTTCTGAAACTCTTCAAATGTAATCTTTCTCCCCTTAATACGGGCCAGAACATTTTTATTTTCCTTGGACTTAAAAACAATAAGTGTGCCAAGTGTGCCAATCCCAATGACCAGAGTAGCCAGTATCAAAAATAAAAATTTTCTTTTCATACTTTTTTCTCCTGTAGCGGCAAAGCGTAAGCTTTGCTCATCCTGTAGAGGACGGACTCTGTGCCGTTCCTTCATTCTTCGTCACCCTGCCCGGTCTCGAGACCGGAACGGGGTCGGGAAAGGGCGACCCACCACCCACTGGTCAGGCACCATTTATGGTGCCGTCATTTGGGCGACCACGGAGTGTCGTCCCTACAATGCAGAGCTTCGCTCTGCAGCTACATTTATTTCCTAAATTTCCAGCTCACCATTGAAATTTAATTATATCACATTATACCAATTTTTGCAAGAAACCCTTCAACTCTTTCACTTTTAGCTGTTCACACTCAAATTTTTCTTTTGAACTTCCTTTGACCTTCGAAGCGTAATTCCAAGGACTAATTGAAATCTTAAAATTTTCCATCTGTTTAAACTTAACCTTCTCCCTCAAACGGTCGGCTAACTCTATAAACTTCTCGGGTGGTATCTGAGCTTGGGTACTGAATTCGATTTCCACCTCGCTATCTTTCTCACTAATCTTCTCAATGTCCAATCTTGTAGCCAGCTGGCGAAGCTCTACCAATTCAAAAAGGGTCAAACAGGGTGGTGGAATGTCACCGTAACGGTCCTCAAGCTCCTCCCTTAAATTCTTTAGACTCTGGAAGTCACGCGAGGAAGCAAATTTCCTGTAGATATTAATTCTTTGAGCTGGACCCGGAATATAATCAATAGGAATATAAGCATCTACCTGTAAATCTATTTCCACAGGTCGCTCCCGCTCTATCTTGATGCCCTTCTCGCTCTTAACCGCCTCTTCCAGCAGCCTGCAATAGAAGTCAAATCCCACTTCCAGGATATGTCCGTGCTGTTCTGGCCCGAGAATATTACCGGCTCCACGGAGCTCGAGGTCCCTGAGTGCAATCTTGAAGCCCGAGCCCAACTCAGTGTATTGGGAAATGGTTTGAAGTCTCTTCTGGGCAATGTCACTTAGAGGCAATTGGCGTGGAGAGAAAATGTAGCAGTAAGCTTTGTATTTATCCCTGCCTATCCTTCCCCGCAATTGATAAAGTTGCGCCAGCCCCAACTCGTGTCCATTAGTAATTATCATGGTATTGACATTGGGAATGTCGAGTCCTGCCTCGACTATAGTGGTTGCCACCAGAAGGTCGTACTCCTTATTTATGAATTTAACCATTACCCTTTCCAGTTCCGAGGCTGCCATCTTGCCATGTGCGATTCCTATCCTCACCTCAGGCATCATCTCTTTTAAACGCCTGGCAACTGTGTCGATTGTCTCCACCCGGTTATGCACATAAAAGACCTGACCTCCCCGTCCAATTTCGTTCCTTGTAGCCATTTCCACAATTTCTTCATTGTACTCTCCTAAGTAGGTCTCAATAGGGATACGTCCTTGTGGAGGGGTATCTATAACCGACATATCACGGACTCCGCCCAGAGCCATAGAGAGAGTTCTGGGAATGGGCGTGGCGGTTAAGGTCAATACATCAACCGTCTTTCGAAGTTGCTTCAACTTCTCCTTGTGACGAACGCCGAACCTTTGCTCTTCATCAATCACCACTAACCCCAAATCAAAAAACTCAATATCCTTCTGGAGAAGCCTGTGAGTGCCTATAACAATATCAACTAAACCCTGCTTCAATTTTTCAACAATTTCTTTCTGCTCCTTTTTGCTCTTGAATCTGGAGAGCATCTCAATCATTACAGGATAGTCAGCGAATCTCTCAGAGAAAGTGTGATAGTGCTGTTCAACCAAAATTGTTGTGGGAGCAACGACTGCTACTTGCTTAGAGTCAAATACCGCCTTGAGGCTAGCCCTCATAGCTACCTCTGTCTTACCGTAACCAACATCACCGCAAACAATCCTATCCATCGGTTTTGGGCGTATCATATCCTGCTTAACTTCTTCTATTGCCCTTTCCTGATCCGGGGTTGTCTCATAAATGAAAGCGTCAGCAAACTCTTTTTCGTAATGGCTATCCGGAGGGAAAGCATATCCTGGCAATTTCTGGCGCACCGCATATATTTCCAGAAGCTCCCGAGCAATCCGCTGGACAGATTTCTTCACTCTAGCCGTTACCTGGCGCCAGGCAGTGCTATCCAGGGAATATAACTTTGGCTTGTAACCTTCGGTTCCCACATATTTCTGCACCAGATTAAAGTCTTCAATGGGAACATATAATTTATCATCTTTAGCATACTCTATTGCTATATAATCTGTGAATCTACCTTCTATCTCTATCTGCTTTAGCCCTAAAAATTTCCCAATGCCATACCTTTCATGCACAATATAGTCATCAACATTAAGTTCAATCAAATCGCTAAGTCTTCTGGTGGGATACTTAAGTTTAGGGTAACGGTGCCTTATCTTGTAGCGACCGAAGACCTCCCTTTCAGAAATTACCACAAGTTTCAAGGCAGGAAAAATAAACCCGGAATTTAGACTACCTATCCTGAAATGGGGAAATATCCTTTCTCCTCCTTCTCGCAAGAGTTCTTCCAATCTCGACTTTTCTCCCTCATTGTTACAGAAGACATAGGTTTCATATCCCTCTTTTCGCCAACTTGCAAGTTCCTGGCAGAAGAAGCTAATTTTACCCTGGAACGACGGGGGCGCCTTCGTGGAAAAATTAATCGCACTCCTTTGAGGCAAGATAGATAAATAAACCTGTATAAGCCCTCGCCTCCGAGTGAGTAATGGAAACTCGAGATTATCCTCTAACACCACTCCATTCTCTGGAAAATAATCGAAAATAGTGTGGGAACTATTTTCGTCTGACAATTTTGCCGGAATCGCCATAGCCTCCACCAAAGTTCCTATCGACCTTTGCGTCAGTGGGTCGAACCAGCTCATCTCCTCAATTTGGTCCTCAAAGAGGACTACTCTGAGAGGACGGTCAAAATTGGGAGACCACATATCTAAAATCTCACCTCGAAGCTGAAACTCTCCCACTCCTTCTACGAGCTCAACCCTTTCATAACCTGCAAGAGTTAGCCTTTCGGCTATCTTCTGATATTCAATTCTTCGACTTTTCGAGAGAGTTAAGGTTAGGTGAGAAAATTGGGAGGGAGAAATAATTTTCTTCTTTACACTATCCAAAGTGGTGAGCATAAGGGGATTCCTCTGAAGCGAGAGATGGTGAAGAGAAACAAGAGAATCTTCCCTATTCTCTTGAGAAAAAAGGTTGCTCTCTCCTCCAAAAGCTTTGAGGTCTTCCTTTAAGCTTTCTAAGTCGTCCTCTCTTTGCGTAACTACCAATAAGGGTTGAGAAATTCTCTCTTTTAGACCCAGAATAAAAAAAGCTTTGGAACCACCCCAAAGCCCCGAGACTTTTATCTTTCCCTCTTTCTTAACTATCTTTTCAGAAATTTCTTTTAAGCTTCTATCTTTTCCCCAGAATTGAAGTAATTCATCCTTCATAAGACTATTCCCCAGAGAATAGTACCAAAAAAATCTCAGAAAATCAAGTGGACATTTTACGTAATTCTTTAGTGTATTAAAGGTTAGCAGAAATTTGGCAGGAGATTAGAAAGGAGCTCTGGAAAACTATAAATAGTCCCTGTTGCATTCACCAGAATCTGTGTGTTTTATTATGTTAGGAGTAGCGAAGCAAAGCTTCGCAATTATAACGCAGAGCTTCGCTCTGCTACTCCCTTTAGAATTGTAGCAGCAAAGCACCAGCTTTGCCTTTCCGTGTAGGGGACGGACGCAGTTTATGCCGAGCTTTCGGCATGCCGTCCCTACTATTGGGTGACCTCAAAGGTCGCCCCTACGCGGTCGCTCTGCGGCTACATTATTTTTGCCAATTTCTCTTTTAGTATTCTATTAACCAATTGGGGATTGGCTTTGCCTTGTGTCTTTCTCATTACCTGCCCAACTAAATGTCCTAAGGCTTTCTCTTTCCCTTTTCGATATTCCTCTACAGCATCCGGGTTTTCCTTTAATGCTTCTTCAACCATCTTGCCAATCTCTTTCTCATCAGTAATCTGCACCAACTTCTTCTCTTCGATAATTACTTGAGGACTCTTTCCGCTATTAAACATCTCCTCAAATACCGTTTTCGCAATCTTCCCAGAAATTGTTCCTTTATCAATTA
>Ga0315308_1001196_pt1 | contig 14944 bp, 15 predicted proteins | sample TDP3_MG_FD_203078 | JGI IMG/M metagenome (GOLD analysis project Ga0315308, IMG submission 203078) | Freshwater sediment microbial communities from Lake Towuti, South Sulawesi, Indonesia - TDP3 | ecosystem: Environmental > Aquatic > Freshwater > Lake > Sediment | place: Indonesia: South Sulawesi... | reverse complement strand
ATTTACGGAACCAATGGCATAAACCTTACGATCCAATGACCCCACGAAGACGTGACCGTCAGCAACAGCGGGAGAAGACCTAACATCATTGCCGGTTGTGTAGCTCCATATTAAAGAGCCAGACGAGGCATTCAAAGAATAAACCTTGCCATCACCTGACCCAATAAAAACCATGCCGCCAGCGACAGCAGGTGAAGAATAATACAAAGGTCCGCCAGTTGTGTAGCTCCATTTATAGGAGCCCGTTGAAGCATTAAGAGCGTAAACCTTGCTATCACCTGACCCAATAAAAACCATGCCCCCAGAAACAGCGGGAGAAGAATAATACACAAGACCGCCAGTCAAGTAGCTCCATTTAAAGGAGCCAGTTGAAGCATTCAGAGCATAGATCTTGCCATCACCTGATCCAATAAAAACCGTGCCGCTAGCGACAGCGGGAGAAGAATACACCGAGTCGCCAGTTGTGTAGTTCCATATTAAGGCGCCAGTCGAAGCGTTTAGAGCGTAAACTTTCTTGTCCTTTGATCCTACAAAAGCTCTGCCGTCAGCAACAGCGGGAGAAGAGTCCACGTAATCCCCGGTTGTGTAGCTCCATACAAAAGAGCCAGTCAAAGCATTCAAAGCATAGACCTTCCTATCTCGTGATCCTATGAAAACTTTGCCGTCAGCAACTGCCGGAGAAGAATAATACACAGGGATGCCGATGAAGTAGCTCCATTTAAAGGAGCCAGACGAAGCGTTCAAAGCATAAACCCTGCCATCGTCAACTCCTACAAAAACCATGCCAAGAGCAACGGCGGGAGAAGTATATGTAGAGGCCCCTGCTGTGTAGTTCCATATCAAGAAGCCAGTCGAAGCATCAAAAGCATAAACCTTCCTATCTCGTGATCCTATGAAAACTTTGCCGTCAACAACTGCCGGAGAAGAATACACATAGCCTCCGGTAGTACTGCTCCATATGAGAGTGTTTCTGCTCGGCGCTGTCGACGTTGAATATCCTGTGTGGCTCGCGTCATGGTGGAACATAGTCCACCAATCAACACTCAGCTGCTTAGAACTTGAAAAAACCCTTTGTCCAGAGTCTTCAGCACCTGCTGCATCAACTCCTCCATCCAAGAGATTCATTCTGGGAGCAGCCGACAATGAGATAGAAACAAAAACCAAAAAAACAGAAACAAACCAAAAAGGTTTCCTATTCAATCCTACTTCTCTCCTTAACGTGCTCCATTTTCTCAGTCTCCTTTCTCTCTTTTATGCGTGCTTTACGCTATGCACAGTAAAACAATACATATGATCGTCATTTATGCCTTATGACAATATTTGATATAGTCGAGTTAACTTGACCTTCAAATTATTGACTTGCATCAATCTGCCAGACTTATACCTTTGTATGCAGCGAGTTATTTTTTGCTTATTTGATTTCTGTCTTGATATTGAACGGCCTGCCTTCTGTTAGTATATTTTTGGGAATCTGACTCTTCCATTTTCGCAGGAAAGGCAGCTCGTCTTTTTCTTCCCGCAGCTCATCGGGCAGCATCTCTGGGATTTCGTCTCGGATTGGATACCAGCGTAGGCATTTTGGGCAGATTATCATGCCTTCCACGATTTCTTCTTTCTCTTCAAAAACGTGCAGTTCAAGGGGATAGTGCTTGTCTATTGGGCAAGCTAGTATATCCATGAGTTTCCTTTTGATGTTTCTTTCCCTCCATTTAGCGTATTGTTAATCGGTGATGTTATAAAAGATTTGTTGCGACGGCATTAGGGGCTTTCTACCTCTGGCTACACGTAGCGTTGGTTTTTACAAGTATCTGCCGCTGATCTCTGACTGATACAGAAACCTCTACGGTTTGAGATGGAATATTTGCGAGGAAAGAAGTCACATAGGTCCCGTTGCCGTAGTCGGTGACAGCGTAATTGTTTGAAGCGTTAGGAACAGACCAAGTGTTTAAAATTCTATAATACAATGTGATCTGATTGGCTAGGGCGGGTTTGCCATCATTCAACAAGTTTACAGTGACATTGACTTGTTTTTCATCACCTAGAATCGTTCTGTAACTGCCTTTAACCGTGAGTGTAGTTGTTATGTTTATGAAATATGATAAATCAGCGTCAGCTTCTCTATCCGACAAATTTAACGTAAATTGGACAGACGCAGAGGACACTCCGAACCCGTTTGTTCCCCAAAAAAGCCAGATGCCTGACGAGTAAGGAGTTGTCTCCTCAACTGTGTAGTTCAGAGCGCTCCTACCGAACTGATTTTGTTTGTTAACGAGAGCAACCCATCTGTCGAGATTAGCCACAAATGTGGTGCTTGAGCCGCTTTCAGAAGCGTTTGCAATCGACCCGATGACAACATTTCTGGAACCCAGCTTAATCGCAAAGATGTAGTCGTTTAGAGGGCTAGAATTAAAGTTGCCCCTTGACATTTGCACCTCGAAAACATAGATTTGCGTGGACAAAAGAATCAGAGCAATGGCTAAGACGGCTATCAAGATCACCTGTCCTGAACTCTGTTTTCTGTTCATTTCTTTAGCCTTCACTTGGGCCACGCCAACTGCAGCCAAACCGTGTAAAAGTGTGTCTCTGAGCTTTGAGTGGCACACAAATATTGAATCACGATGGCCTCTGGACCTTGCTGGTTGCTGTTGCTGACCTCTTCTGTGTTAACTCTTTGCATGTTTTCATCGTAGACGGTTAGGTTGTAGAAGGTGCTTGCAGGCAAGAACAGATTCATAGCCTGTCTTAAAGCGATCCAGTTTCCATCTTCAATCAGTTTCCCAAGCGTGCCGTTGTTGTCGAGTTCGATCAGAACCTGTGCGCCGAGTTTTTTCAGCCTTCCTTGTTTTTCAAAGTCTGGCGTTGAGGACATCGGTGCGGTGAGAACCAACACTGAGAACATTACTGAAATCGCCAAGAAGGCTTCGATTATCCTGATCTGACCCTTATTGTCAAGCATTTAGGGTGTTCCTCCCCACTTGGTTACGATTTCATACAGAGCCGAGTTTATTGTAACGATTTGGCTGAAAGAGACTATTTTAGCTCCGGTGTCTAAAGTGTCGAAATCTGCTCCTATCTCTAATGGAACTTGAGGGTATGAAGACCATTCTGCGAAGGTGGATGATTCGTTACGTCCTGTGATGACTAACAACATTGGACTCGAATCCAAAAGCCTTGGAATTTCGTACTCAGCTGTCTGAGCATTTCGGCTTTTCTCAATCAAGCTGAAATTGTAGTTGTAAGTGAACACCAGAGTCTTGAGGACTTCTTCGTTTGTATACGCAAAAGTAACATTAAGAACATCATTCAGTGGACTTAGCCTCGTGAAGGTTCCGTTAGGCCATGGCTCAGATGAATTGTGGCTAAAGGCGTGAACGTTGAATGCTACAATCTGAGGGCTGCTCTCCGCCTTGGCAAAGGTTAAGAGAATGGCTGTCTCGTTCATCGCATTGGGAATGGTTACTGAAATCGAAGAGTGTCCATTGGAAGATGTGGAGGACAAAAAGCTGCTAACGTAATCGCTGACAACAACATAACCGTGCAGGCGCGCAAGAATAGGTGCTCCAGATTTTTCCGCGTAGACATCAAATTGGTACGTTGTCTCGTTGACTCCACTTGCTGTCGAAATCAAAGTTGTGGATAGGTTGAACAGAGTCTTAATCTCTATTCTGAAGCTGACGTCGCTAACGCCGAGTGATTGCCACAATTGGGAGTAGGGCAGAGAATAGATGTTGCGGCTGTTCAAACGTGAGACCTTGTCGACGTCGAGTTGATACGGCAGAGAGGAGGCAGAATCAGCTAGACCTAAACTATTTGGAACCAGGTCTCGTAGGCTTCCCCAGTTAGTGGGTGAGCCCTTATTCAGCAAGAGGTGTTGCGCCAGTTGTTGAAAGCGTTCAGCATCGTTTCTGTGAAGTGTCTCATTCATTGATGGCCGCAAAGTATTCGAAGTGCTCACTATCGCTGACAACACGAGCACTATCATGATGGAGCTTGCGAGAAAGGTGTCGATGGAAGACGCTGGCATGTGACTACCCCCTACACAGGGGCTCGGTAAATGCCCTCAAGGAAATTCTTGGACAGCACAAGAGACAAATAGGCGGTAATTGCCAAGAGGGCAGAGTACTTGAAACCTGCGGCAAACGTGCCCTCTCTGATCTTGCCCACGAAGAAACCAGACAACCAGCATTGGAAGATTATTCCAATTGAAAAGAGGTTTATCTGCTGTTGCATCGAAGCAAAGGCTGAAGACGACAGGTTTGGAAGAGACACCTGAGCCAGAATGTATATGGTCAGAGCCACTATTGTCGTCGTGAGCGCTATCAACACGCTCCAGACAAACGATAGAATGACATAGGGCATGAGCAGCGATCTTTTGTTCACCTCAGTGTCCCGATTCTTCTCACTGTACTCGGCCAGTATCTCTAAAGCATCGGCGGAACCACCACCAATCTCTATGGTTTCGACCAGAATGAAAAAGTGAATGAGCACAGGCCAACTCTGAATCTTCTTCCTAATGTTCGAAAAAATCTTCTTCAAAGAGACCCCCCACTCAATCTGGCTTCGGACCAACCCCAAAAGTTCAGAGAACTTTCCGTAACCCGTCCTCTTCGAAGCGTGGATCATACTCTTTTCAGGGGAAAGCCCAATCTTCCTGGCTTCGGTGACGTCTCTCAGAAAACTAGGCATAGCCTCTTCAGCAGCAAAGTTTGTGCTGGCGATTCTATGATAAGCCAATGCGGAGGGCAGAGAAACCACTGCCAAACCGATCGTCACTAGAACGGGCAAGCCTACGACTTCTGTTACAGAGTAGAACCCCTGAGGCACAAGGGCAATTAGCAGAAAGAAAACCGCAGCACCAGCAAAGGGCATTATGGCTCGACGGTACAAGCCCATGACGTTGAGAAGGCTGCTCTTGCGGCTCATGTGGGCGACAGCCATGAACAGAATCGAAACCGCAGGCATAGCCAGTAATATAACGGCGTACATGAGAGGTGGAGTAGCGACTGAACCAACGGTGCGCCCAGTCTGCAACAAATCAAAAAGAGAGGTCGCCGACATAACTACGTACAAGATGTAAGTGCACAGCGTCACAATCAACAACACTGCGTAGGCTTCAACAAGAGTCCCAAGCTTTTCAATCGAACGGATTGAAGCCGCACTCTGTTGCTCAAAAATAGAGTGTAATTTGCTTTTGAGGAAGTTGACGACGTTTCCTCCACTCCTGACTGCTGAGACGTAGCCTGCCAAAAGGTCACGGTAAGGCTTTGATGCAGTCTTTTCGGATTTCTTGTACATGACAGTAAGGGGATCCTGCCCTAACACTTCTACTTGGCGCACAACGTCTTGTGCGTCTTTCTGCATGGCTGGGAGAAGATTGATGTCTCGCATTTTTTTCCAGCTTTCATAAAGCGTGACTCCGCTTGCCGCCATCAGTGTGAACATCATGGCTGCGAATGGGAGTTCAGTGTCTATTGCGCTAGTTTTCTTTCTTGCGAAGAGGCGTAGCATCCATCCGAATATTTTTCCGCTTGGATCAAGCCCTTTCAAGCCTAGTTCACCACTCGAATTTTTCGGTCGTGTCTCTGCTGCGCCGAAAGTTGAGGCTGTTGTAGTATTTGCTCAGTATTCGGTTGACGCTTCGGTAGTCTCTTATGTTGTGTTCCACCATGTCTAAGAGCACGTGCTTGCGGTACTCGAACTCACTGATCAACCTCTCTAAGGAGACGTCTAACCTTGTGGCTATCTTCTTAAGCAATAGGCTGTCTTCTATGTTCTCCTGAAACGTATCTGTGGAAGCGTTCCAATCGAACACATCGTGTAATGTGTTTGCGTCTTTGATCTCTGAAACCCGTATGAACTTTCTGCTTGACAGTCTCTTACCAGATTCTAGAAAGATGGGCGTGCGAACGCGTCTAACCACAATCACACTGTTCATCATTGGAATTATCGAGGATGGAATGTTCATCGGAGGCTGCGTTAACCGCTTGACCGCCGTGTCCACATCGTCGGCGTGCATGGTGCAAAGTCCGCCGTGTCCTGTGGCGAGCGCCTGAAAGAGCACATAGGCTTCTTCACCCCTGACTTCACCAACTATTATAAGGTCTGGACGATGTCTCACCGCCGACTTGATCAGGTCGTACAGAGTGATTTCACCCTCGCTCTGAGTCCCAAAGCCTGAACGCGCTATTGTTGAAGTCCAGTTTTCATGCGGCAGATTGATCTCAGCCACTTCCTCAACTGAAAGTATCTTGTAGTTGGGCTGAATCAGACAAGCGATAGCGTTTAAAGCGGTGGTTTTGCCCGCGCCTGTGGCGCCTATTATCATTATGGGCATCTTGTTTTCTACGAGAAGCCAGAGGTAGGCGGCTATCGACTCGTTTATTGTTTCGTTTTCGATGAGGTCAATTATGGTGAACGGGTCCTTGCGGAATTTTCGTATTGTGAAGCTAGTGCCTGAAGGAGTGGTTTCTCTGCCGTAAGAAACAGCCAAGCGGTGTTTGCCTGGGAGGGTGACGTCAACTATAGGAAAAGCTATGCTAACGTGTTTTCCAGCTTTGTGAACGATCTTCATCACAAAATCGTTCAGTTCTTCCTCGTCGTTGAAGAAAACGTTAGTCTTGATGTTCTCGTAGGCTCGATGCCATAGGAAAATCGGTTTTTTCACACCGCTGCAACCGATGTCTTCCACGTATTGATCATACATGAAAGGGTCTATTTTTCCATAGCCGACCAGTTCACGTTCTAGGTAATACTGAATCTTTTTGGCTCCTACGGGAGAGATTTCTTGAAGTGCCTTGGGATGACCAGCTGCTATGAAAGGGAACTGCTCGTGAAAGGACTCGCTGAGACTTTTGTCAGCTTCAGGAGCCTTGAGCTCATATTCAAGAATGTTTCTCATTTTCTCGTAGGCTTCTTTCTCCTCCCTGCTCAGGGGAACCTCGTCGACAATGTACAGATACTCCGCTGTACTCTCATTCTGAACTACAGAGGCGTGGGAAAAGGGGGCGTTCAGCGGGTAGTTTTCTACCTCCGAATATCCTTCGGGCGCTCCACGGCGCTTGAGGTTCAAGTAACCAATCAGGGACTCATCGCCCAGTTCTTTGACGCGTTCCTCTCCTTGCTTTTCCGCTGGCTTTTTCAACTTCAAATTAAATTTCATCCAAGTTAACCCCCTACAGAAGCGAGATTAAGCTGAGCAGTCGAACCATTCATGTAGCCTCGCAGCGAAGCTTTCCCGTGCGCAGAATTGAAATTTCCCGACGTGGATGCTCTAGAAGAAATAAAAACTCGGAGTTCTGCGTTGTCTTCGAACAATTGCCCTAGAGAGCCTTCTACCCATGCGCTGAAAGAATCGTTGCGAATTCTCATCCAGTATTGCTGGTCGCCAATGGTTGCTGGTAGGTCAAGATAAACCGTTAAAGACGAGTTGGTAGCAGCCACGAGAGTGAGGATTTCGTCTGCCTTGGCGGCTACACCGTTTAGTATGTTTCTGAGCTGGTCGGTTTCCGAAGAGTTTCTCAAGGTGAAAGTGTAGGAGTTAAGAGAATAGAGAAGTATAGCGCTGACGGCTGTTAGGGCAACAAGCGTATAGATATAACTTAACACAAGAGATGGCAAGTCATGACTCACCCGCGTCTTGTATTCTGATGTTGCAGGTCACGGTTTCCAAGTTAACTAAAGCTCCGTTTGCATTGCTAGAAATTGGTAGTGAAACCGTTCCAACTGCTCCGTCTAAGCTAACCTTGAGTGTTATAGTCGTTAGGGGGTTGGAGAAATCGTAGTTTTTCCATGTAGAAGTAACGTTCATGCACGTTGTTTTGAGGCGGAATTTCCCTTGCATCGTCATGGTCCGTGACGAGTTGAGATTGATCACGTAAATTCGTATGTTGTTTGTGGGTTTTCCGTTGCCTGACTCTGAAACTGTGGACCCCGTAAGCGGACGGTAGGAAAGCGTTATTTCGGGGGAAGTTGCTCCCATTCCAATGTAGAGTTGGGTCATTGTTGACGAGCTTTGGTTAACAACTGCTCTGCTGTCGCCTTTCAAGAAAACATAATCGTTCGAATCTGCGGAGGGTGACAGTTCATAGGCGACTCTTCCGATTGAACTGTTGAAGAAGACATCGTAGAATGAGTTGTTGGTGAGATTCATGACTAATCTTTTCGCTGCTGGGTCTACCTTGAACGTGCCCCCTAAATCCTCAAATTCATAGATTTCGTATGACCCTGGAGACCACGTTATAGATTGAATAGTTTCTTCGAGTGAAAGCATCCTTTGCTTTGCAGCTGAAACCTGCAGACCCTGACTGCTGACGTTGATCTTGGTCACTGCGAAGTAATACGTGGCTGAAACTATAAGCATCAGAGAAACAAACAACATCAGAAAAGTAACCGGGACAGCGATTCCTCTCTTCGACTGCCAAAGACGTGAGTAACTTCTCCTAAGTTTGTTTCTCGGCATGCAAGGCACCCTGCAACAACGCAAAGGTAGGAGAGGATATCTAGCAGAGTGTTGCAACTCGTGCCAGCCTCTCCTCCTTTAGCTTTTCTTGGCCGAAAAAGGGTTTGATGAAGAAATGGGTAAGACGGTTTGTGTGTATTTGTGTACTACACACGGCATTAAGTCTTCTTAGGCCTCTACTTTATTCACTTGAATTAAAAAGCTTACAGTCCGATGAACTTCTGATTTTGGTTTTTTCGCATATACGACAAAAAAGGGAAAAAAGAAAAAAGGAAACTAGTTTTCTAAGGCAGCGGTATGAATTCGATGTTGGCTTCCTTTGAATACATTGCGTTGGCACTGTGGATCGTTATACGTGTGGTAACGCCTATGTCGCTCACGCTGATGCTGTCTGGAGTCCTAATGTAGACTACAAGAGTAGTGCCTGATTCTACAGCTATGTCGTCTGAAGCCCTAGTGAACGTTTCCGTTGCGCCCTCAATGTCGACAGATGCTGTACCGGCACTTGTGGCGTTCACGCCGTTCGTGAAATTCAGGTCGTGTGTCGGGGCAGTTCCTTTCCAATAGTAAACGTCTGTCCATGGTTCCTCTTGGTCTCTAACGGTTATTTTGTCGAGCAACACGTCTCGACCGCCGACGTTTGTCAAGACAAACGCTGCCTGAGCCATTGAAGAGTTAGTCCAAATGTGCTGCTTAGTTACTTTTAGGTCCTCTGATTCAAGTCGAGTGGTGGTGATGTTTATGGCGTAGAAGGTGACGACAGTTGCCAGCAACACTGAAACCACTAGTATGATCAGTGTGGTCACTACGGTGCTTAACGCTTTCTTGTTTTTCAGAATTCTATTCATACGTATTTTCCTCGGCTAGGAAAATCTGCGGGCTGGGAATATGTTGATTTGTGCGTAAAGGAATACTACATACTGGAGAACTTTGAGAGGTTACATCGGAGCGGAAATTGACATTTGCGTATTCGTTTTTAACGAAACATCAGAGTCCCATAGTTCTAAGAATAGCGCCCTTAAAGCCTTGATGAAAGCCTCATAATTCGTCCACAGCGCAGAAACTCTTTTGTCCCCCTCTTCCCCGCTACTTGATTTTCCATTTGTTTTGATGGAAAAGAGCAGTTGCTCTTGGTCTGAGATCAGAAAACTGGAGAGGTCTTCCTTGTCTAAAGATGCGAACCTCACATCATTCAGCTTCAGTTTCTCAGCGAAAAAACAACTCCTCGGTGAGTTATTCGTTAGCAGTCGAACGCCAATGTTCCGTTTTGACGCATTCTCCAACTTGTCAATTAAACCGGAATGATAGAACCGAGCTAAATCAGAATCCGCGACAAAAATAAAAATCTCATTTCTGGTTTTTTCCAAAATCTCCATTGCCTTAAGATCGATTTGTTCCTCTCCCTCTAAAACTTGGAAGACCTCTTTCATCTCAGCCACTGTCTCAGGTTTAGGCAGAGAAAACCAAACGTCAACCAAGTCGTTTTTCTTTCTCTCCAAAAGCTCCAGCTTCAGTTTCTTGGTGGCTATGAGAATGTCAATTGATTTGTCGAAAGGAGTGGCGACAAATTTCAGGGGTTTCTCAAAGACAGAAGAGACAAGACTCATTTTTGCTAGGTCTCGCAGAATTCTATAAGTCTCGGTTCTGTGCAAAGAAATGGCTTCAGACACCTCGCTCGCCTTTTTCACTCCGGACCTGGCAAGGTACAAGTAAACTCTGATCTGATTTTTGGACAGCCCAAGCTTTCTCAACGTGTTGTCGATGATTTCGAGCGACTTGAAAGGTCCTTTATCCTTTCTAACAAGTTTCCACAAACCGGATCTGTCATCGTACAACTTAACAACGTCGTCAAGCTTCGCCGTCGAGGTTTCCATAGTCGCTAACCGTTCCCTCACAATTCAAATTTAAATCAGACTCTGAATTCTGATTCTGTCGCTGAATCGGTCTTTCCATACATTCTTATATTTTATACTTCTGAACCCAGAATCTATATTTTCCATAAAGTTTGTAGCCGATTGACTTCAACTATATACGCTCTCCCTGTGTGTCGCACGAGTACTTGCACACACTTTCTTATTCGCTGCGTTAGTTTTGGCAAGTGTCGAAGCTCCGTTCAAAGTCATTTCTGAGGTTAAACCCTTTGGAAAAAGCAGAAGTTGAAAAAACCGCTGAAGAAAATGTGGATTCAGTCATTGGAGAGTCCTCAAACGTCTCTTCTCAGCTTCAGAGTGCAGAGATAGAGACGGGTGGTTCAAAGGATACTGAGAGAACTTTAGGTGAGATGGAGCAGAAGTTTGAAGAGTTGCTCAGGGTTATCAGGGAAGAGACTCTGCAGTTGAGCGAATTCCTCATTGAGGAGAAGAGGCTAATTCACGAGTTGTATGTTCTTCTTAAGCAGACGCTCAGGCAGTTGAACGCGTCCTTTCACATATCAGTGAAGATGGTTCCTCTTTCAGAGAGGATCAAGCATGTTGTTTTGAACGAGGAGGGACATCTTATCTTGGTAGATGACAAGGGCGGAGTGAGTTCCAAAGCCTTAGAGGATTATCCACCCGAGGTCATATTGAACGTGCTCTGGGTGGTTTTACCCCAACTGAGCGAAATGATCGTGGGCTATAGAAAACGCATCAGCTTCCGAGTTAACGTCTTCGAAAAGATAAGTCGAGAGTTCAGGAACCTGCACAAGATTTTCTCAAGACGCCAAGAAAGCCAGGCTTCAGAGAGTTCTGACGAGACTTCTGAAGATGAGGCGCAGAAGGACGGAGTGAGACAGAGTCTACTGTCTAAGAAGTAGAAATGAGCGAGAATTGCGAGGTTTGTTGATTCATGCTTGACTCTTTGACCACGGAGATACGCAGTTTTTATTCGTTGCAAGATCTACGCGAAAACGTTGAGGAGAACATTGCTCAGTGTAAGGCTCTGGCGGAGGAGTACAGTCAGTGGCTGGGTTCTTTACTCAGGGACCTAGAGTCAGAGCACAGCAACGAAGAATGGTTCAAGAGAGTGTCTGCGTTAGAAAGGTATGCAAAAAAGGGAGGAGGCCAGAAGGAAAGCGAAAAAAAAGGTGGAAAAGAGAAGGCATTGGCTGAGTGGGTTGCAATTAAGGGTGTTATGTTGAACGCAGGCGATCAAGGAGAGATTGAGATACTCTTCGATGCGATCGACGAGATTCACAGAAAAATCGAACAGCTCACTAAGGTTAAAGAGGCAATCGATGATTTGGAGAGGCTGGCCCTTGGAAAAGATATTGTATATGTTGCCTACGTTCATGACGGAGTCCCGGAAAAAATCGTCTTGCGCCACAAGAAAGGCAGTGAGGTGTTAGAGAAGTTCACGTATGCTGCAAACTTCTCGATGATCAAGGAACCATAAAAATCGAGAAAATTCAGGGTCACATTTTTGCAGACAATTACTGCCCTCTGTGTCAATGCTCACTATAGACTTTTTGAATTTCAATTTTTAGTCAGCACTGTGCAGCTATCTCACGCGCCACAAAAATAGCTACTCGTCTGCCTGCTTCTTTCTTCTTCGATTGTTAGAAGACAACAGAAAGAAAAACTAGAAAACACTTCGTTGCGCCCGCTCTTGGGCAAACGATAAATAGTTTCGACGCTTAACCCGAATTATCGGAACAAAGTAGGTAGACCCATGAGATTTTTTGTGCTGGTGCTTTGGATTCTCTTGATTGGAGCTTCAAGTTTTCCGAATGCACTCGTTTACACTTCAGTCTCCGGGTTGGCTTCTGGCCGTGACCTCGATGTGTATACGCAGTATCCTGCACCTCAAGGGGGACAAGGGAGAAACATGCCGAGCAATCCTTTTAGACCTTTGATGAATGTTTTTCTTTACGCTAACGTTACATACAATTTAAGCCCTGTGGCTCAGAAAACAGTGGCGTTTAAGGTAGAACACGGTGAGTGGGACTTTATCCGTACAGAAACCACAAACGAGAGCGGTATGGCACGGATAGAATTCAAGATACCTTGGCCAGACACTGACCCAGAAGCAAGAGTTCTTGGAATATGGAACGTCACTGCCACAGTGGACATTGCTGGAGTAATGGTTGGAGACACGTTGTGGTTCTATGCTTCACTCACCGACTTAAACTGCGATGGAAAAGTTGATGGCCGAGACATATCAATTGTTGCCGTAATCTTCAGCACCAAAGCAGGAGAACCAGAATGGAACCCTGTGGCCGACGTCAACGGCGACGGAAAGATTGACGGAAAAGACATAGCCAAGGAAGCAAGAGATTTTGGGTGGCATCAATAAAAAAAGGGCCCCTATCCAGTCGCATTGTTACACAAAGATTTCTATTGTGACACAATACTAAAGAGTCTTCAATGTCGGATAAAGCATTTCAGTTAAGAAGCGACCCGTTCCAGATTGAAAGTCTTCGCTTGAGCGAGCACTGTAATACAACCGCAAAAGGGAGTTTTCAACCAATATTTTTGTGCCTAAGGGTTAGATGACTACTCTGGGTTTTTTGACGGTTTCTAGAGAAATGCACGTGTGAATGCCTACTATGCCTTGTATGCCGCGTATTTTTGAGATGAAAGCGTTGAGAGCCATCATGTCTCCGAACGTGGTCTTCAAGAACACGCCACACCTTCCACTCAGGTTGTAGGATTCAATCACTTCGTCAAAATTTACAACCTTTTCGATTATTTCATCTGCGTGCTTCAGGCTCGGATAAACTGTTATGAAAGCCGTGATAGTTCGCCCAAGCGTGGTCTCATTTACATCTATAGTGAAGCGCTCAATGACTCCCTTGTCCTTAAGTCTCACAACCCGTTTACGAGCGGTTGACTCCTCAATGCTCAGCTTTTGTCCAAGCTGCCTGTATGAAATTCTGCTGTCCTCTTCGAGTATCCTTAATATTTGTTGGTCAACGTCGTCAATCTTCAACACATTTAACACCTCCTACATTTTTGCATATATTTAGTTTAAAATTCTTAAAATTATCTAATAAATGTTTCCTTTTATGGGAAAAAAAATCCAGTTCAGCCCTTTTTCCAGCCTTTTGGTTGCTATTTTTCCACTAAGATTTGGGTCTTAATCAAGCATTCGAGAATCGCTGAAAAACTTAAACTATAGAGAGTAATGACTAAAATATTATTAGAAAGAAGATAAAAATAATAAAAATTATTAGTAGGATACGCAATATATGATGTGAGGAAAAAAAGTTTGATCGAAGCTGAAGCGTACCGAGCCCTTTCAAGCAAGTCTCGTCTCGATATTCTGAAGATGTTATACAAGAAGCCGATGAGCGTTGAAGAGATCGCTGAAAAGCTCAGACTTCAGCCTATCACCATTCGACATCATCTGCAGTCCTTGGAGGAGGCGGGTTTTATAGAAGCCTTCGAGGAAAGAGCCGGTTCAGTGGGAAGGCCAAAAATCTTCTACAAAATAATCAAGGAGCCTCCGCTTATCAGCTTTCCAAAGAGACGCTACATGACGTTAACAAACTTCTTGATAAACTCGGTGCAAATGGTCCTGGGAACGGATAAAGCCAAAAAAATTCTGACGAAAGCTGGAATTGAAATGGGGGAGAACACCATAAAAAGGTTGGAATCAGAAAACGCTGTAAGAGAATGGACTCCCAAGCTGTTTGAACAACTCTTCGTAAGGGATTATCTTGAGGACGCTGGTTCGGAACCCGAAATCGTAGAAATCACCGATAAGAAAATTATTTACCGATTGTACAACTGCCTCTTCTTTGAGCTCGCTGTTAAAATGCCCGAAGTGATGTGCGATGTACTTCATGAAAGTTTTCACCAGGGATTGGCCAAAGCCACGGGCAAACCAATGAAGATAAACAGAGTGACGTGCATGGCTAAGGGCGATCCTTACTGCGAACACTCCTGCGAATGGATAACTAAATAAAAGGCATGGAGCTCAACTTCGTCTCTTTTGGTTTAGACTATTCCTTGTTGAGAATTTACGCTTCATTTCATCAGGAATAGAGACATTAATGTGTTGCATGCTTAATATCAAGTATAGATGGCGTCTGCGTGAATGCTTGAGCACAAAAAATGGGTTCACGAAATAATTCTTGAAAAGGTTCCTCCGTTTAGCTGGGTTCCCCGAGGTTACAATGTCGCATTGCAGCTGTTCCTTATGGAAATTATTGGCCTCTCTGTAGCTGCGTTGTTTTCTCTTTCGACCAGATCGATGTTTTATGGTTCTTTAGCCATACTGGTGGTTTGGATTTGGAGTCTTTTAGCTTTCTACATTGCCTCGACCGTTCATCAACTCAAGCCGCCGTCCGCACCCTCAGAAAGAGATGTAATCAATGAATATCAGAAGTCCTTGTTCAGTCCGCGTCATCGCGAATTGGGCTTCGCATTTTTAATCCTCGCCTTTATTTTGTTATATCTTTTTCTCGAGCGCAACTTGGTTGTCCACTGGCTTAATGGAAACCTCTCTCCAATCCTCCTCCTTTTAGTAGCAGTTCTACTCTGGGACATATCCTACAGACTTGGA
>Ga0315308_1001195_pt1 | contig 14945 bp, 13 predicted proteins | sample TDP3_MG_FD_203078 | JGI IMG/M metagenome (GOLD analysis project Ga0315308, IMG submission 203078) | Freshwater sediment microbial communities from Lake Towuti, South Sulawesi, Indonesia - TDP3 | ecosystem: Environmental > Aquatic > Freshwater > Lake > Sediment | place: Indonesia: South Sulawesi... | reverse complement strand
GTCATTCAACGACCTCATGGAGGCTTTCAGAAAACAGGTCGAGCATTTCATAAACATCAAGGTCATGTACGACAGCGTCGCAAGACGCGTCTACGCAGAATTCTGTCCTGTGCCTTTCACATCAATGTTGATTGAGGGATGTATCGAGAAGGGGAGAGACTACCATGACGGAGGAGCTCTCTACAATCTGCCGATGATATGTGGAGTTGGTACAGGGACAACAGCGGACTCCCTAGCGGCAATTAAGAAACTCGTCTTCAAAGACAAGATGGTCAGTATGTCCGAGCTTCTTGAGGCGCTCAGATCGAACTTCAAAGGCTACGAAAGGATTAGGCAGATGCTTGTCAATAGAGCCCCAAAATACGGCAACGACAACGACTATGTGGACTTCCTTGCGCGCGAGGCTGTCGACCTATTCTGTCGTGAATTGAGGAGGCATAGGAATTTTGAAGGAGTGCCTTACGCAGCCAACATGATCCCGACCACGACGCACATCTATTTCGGCGAACTCACTGGCGCAACTCCAGATGGAAGAAGAGCAGGAGAACCGCTTTCAGAAGGGGTATCCCCAGTGCAAGGTAAGGACATCAACGGGCCAACAGCCGTAGTCAAATCTATTTCGAGGCTCAACCACGTGAAGTGTAGTGGAACATTGCTGAATATGAAGTTTCATCCATCAGCGCTGGCTGGAGAGGATGGACTTGAGAAGTTTTCAATGTTGATAAGAACCTACTTTGATTTGGGCGGCCACCATATGCAGTTCAACGTTATTTCCAGAGAGATGTTAAGGGATGCGCAGAAGCATCCTGAGAGATATCAGAACCTAATCATCAGAGTTGCTGGCTACAGCGACTACTTCGTCAGGTTGAGTAGAGAACTTCAAGACGAGATAATCTCGAGGACTGAACATGGCGTCTAGACGACCTGTGAAAAAAGCAGCTGCCGGAATTATCTTCAACATCCAGAGATTTTCGGTTCATGATGGACCCGGGATTAGAACAACTATATTTTTCAAAGGTTGTCCGTTAAACTGCTTGTGGTGCGATAACCCTGAGGGGAAGAAAGCAACTCCAGAGATGGTCTTCTGGGAGGAGAGATGCATCCGCTGTGAAACGTGCATTGGAATATGTCCGTACAACGCGATCGAGACCGTTGGCCGAAGGCCCAAGATGATAGTAAAGGATCGATGCACTTTGTGCGGAAGGTGCTTGGACACCTGCTACTCTAGAGCTCTTGAGCAGATAGGAAGATACGTGACGGTTGATGAGGTTCTAGAGGAGATCGAGCGAGACCGAATATTTTTCGAGGCTGGTGGCGGAGGTGTAACAGCATCTGGAGGCGAACCTACGGTTCAACCAGAATTTCTCTCGGAACTGTTTAGAAGATGCAAGGAAAGACAAATCCATACAGCCCTAGAGACCTGTGGCTATACTGAATGGGGCATCCTAGAAAAAGTTCTAAAATACACAGACCTAGTTCTCTACGACATCAAAGACATGGATCCTGTTAAGCACAAGAAGTTTGTAGGCGTGGAGAACGATCTAATCCTTGAGAATGCAAAGAAGATTTCTTCAAAACTAGTTCCTATGGTAGTAAGGATTCCGATTATCCCAAGATACAATGATCGTGAGGACAACATCGAGGCCACGAGTCGATTCATTTCAGAGTTACGTGGAGTGAGGGAGGTTAATCTTCTACCATACCATCGATTTGGAGAGGCTAAGTACAAGAGGCTTCGCCTCAAGTACACGCTTAAAGGACTTAAACCGCCAAGAGAAGAACATCTACAATCGATTAAGGAGAAGATTGGATCGATCGGTATTGAGGTCAAGATAGGAGGCTAGGGCATAATCTGGAGAATGATGTAAAGCTTCCAAAGATCTTTACTCTCATCGCATCTTTCCATGGCCCAGATCCTCTTACGCAGCTTGACAATGTTGAAAAGCGGCAGAAGAGAAAAGTTGAATCTAGCGAGAAAAACCGTCAATTGAGATGTTGATCATGGTTCTCATACTTTCAAGAAAGGACCTCGAAGCCGTAATGACGATGAAGGAGACTATAGAGGTCGTTGAACACGCGTTTAGGGAGCTGACTATGGGCACGGCTAGAATGCCTACTAGAGTGGGCTTGACTGTTTTCGACAAAGCAGGATGGATGGGCGTTATGCCCGCCTACTTGAGTGGGATCGGATCGTTGGCAGCAAAAATCGTTGCTGTATTTGAAGACAACCCATCAAAGCATAACTTACCAACGGTTCTGGCGACATTAACCCTTAACGATGCTTCAACAGGATACCCACTAGCATTCATGGAAGGTACATACATAACGGCAATGAGGACCGGGGCGGCCGGAGGAGTCGCAGCGAAGTACTTGGCCAGAAAGGATGCGAAGACTGTCGGGATCTTCGGCACAGGAGTTCAAGCTAGGACGCAGCTTTTAGCGGTTAATGAAGTTAGAGATGTAGAGAAAGTTTACGCTTTCGATATCTTAGCGAATCAAAGCAGAAAATTTGCTGAAGAGATGAACAAAGCAATAGGCGTGGACATCAAAACTGTAAACAGCCCAGAGATCATAGTGAAGAAATCGGAAATCATAGTGACCGCCACAACTTCTAGGACGCCGGTTTTCGACGGCAAGCTGCTGAAACAGGGAACTCAGATCAACGCCATAGGATCTTTCAGGCCTGATGCTAGAGAACTCGACGACAACGCCATCCTCAGATCAAAAGTTGTTGTGGACTCGAAAGAAGCAGCTCTTGCCGAGGCCGGCGACATAGTTATTCCACTTAAAGACAATGTGATAAATGAGACACACATTTACGCTGAGATAGGGGAGATCATCACAGGCAAGAAACATGGACGAATTAGCGATGACGAGATAACTCTCTTCAAATCGGTGGGGCTAGGCGTGCAAGACGCTGCTGCCGCCCACTTAGCATACAAGAAAGCGAGGGAGGCCGGTGTAGGCTTCGAGGCGGAACTGTTCGGGAAGGCGTAAAGGGCATTTCCCGTGTAGGTCCCACCATTTCCCATCCTATTCATCTGAAGACTTTGAACGCTTTCTCAGACTTGGCAAAAATTGTATAATAGGCATCAGTTTGTTCAAGAGCTCCGTTTTTCATTAAGGGGCCTCAAATCTTCTGATATGCCCCTAGTAGGAATAGCACATCTCCCAGTCGAGCTTCAGCCTTCCTGACGAACTCTAGTGCCTACAGGGAAACGTAGTCTTGCGACTAGTTTCCATCATTTCTCAGGCGAAAAGGCCCCCCTTCAGGATAAAAGCATCTGTGCCAATCCGTAGGCTTATTATAGGTTTCCTAGGAGAGCATCTTGTTCGGAAGGTGTTCCGGTTGAGGTTTGATCGGGTAATCTCAACAGTGGATACTCACACGGCTGGAGAGCCTACCAGGATAATAGTCTCCGGCATTCCGAAGATTCGCGGCAAGACTCTGGGCGAAAAGATAGAGTACCTGAGGAATGAGTTCGACTTCGTCAGAAGCGCCATAATGAGGGAGCCTAGAGGTCACAACGACATGTTCGGAGCGATAATCACAGAGCCGACGACTCCGGACGCTGATCTAGGAGTTATCTTTACAGATTGCGGAGGCTACTTAACCGGATGCGGCCACGGATCGATCGGCGTGGCTACAGTAGCTGTGGAACTCGGGTGGGTTAGAACCACAGAACCTTCAACAATCGTCTTGCTAGAGACTCCATCTGGTCTGGTAAAAGCTAATGTTCACGTTCAGAACGGCAGGATTAAAGGGGTTACAATCCGGAACGTTCCGTCATTTCTCTATAAGCCCAATGTTCAGCTCTCTGTTCCTTCCTTAGGCGATGTTAGACTGGACATATCCTTCGGGGGGAACTTCTTCGCGCTTGTCGATGCCAGCCAACTCGGGATCAAGATTGAGCCAGCGAATGCTGAACGGCTGATAGACATAGGAATCAAGATTAAGAACGCGGTCAACCAAAAGGTGAAAGTCGCTCATCCATTGCTGAAATACATCGATCGGGTGGAGCTGGTCGAGCTCTATGGCAAGCCAACGCGCCCAGAGGCCCATTCAAAGAATGTAGTGGTTTTCGGTGTCGGACAGGCCGACAGATCTCCATGCGGTACTGGAACTAGCGCTCGAATGGCTGAACTGCATGCAAAGGGAAAACTCAAGCTCAACGAAGAGTTCGTACATGAAAGCATTGTCGGCACGATCTTCCGGGGTAGGCTCGTCGAAGAGACAAGAGTTAGCAGGTTTAAGGCTGTAGTGCCTGAGATAACCGGCAACGCCTATATCACAGGGCTTAACCAACTTGTGTTCGATCCAGACGATCCTCTGAAGAACGGTTTCCTACTGAAGGCATCCTTACACTGAACCTTCAATGTAAGATACGTGCATCACGATCTCTTCTAAGCCCTAACTGGTAGAGATGTTAAAGAATGCTTGAACAATGCGCTAGGGATCCTAAGAGTCAACTCAATTAAACCCTTTCTAGACTTCACTTTTCGTTAGGAACATTAGACTGTCGAGCTGCCGCTGTCCAGATTATTTATAAGGGATGTGTCTAGATTCAACTTGGTTTTCAATTAGGGTGAAGTTGCGATGCCAAGCTTATCCTACAGATCAGGGATGATTAGGCTCTCACCCATTCGCCAAGTCGCAATGTTGCTCGATGAGGCTAGAAAGAGAGGAGACATAATCTCGTTTGGAGGAGGCGCACCAAGCGTTCCTCCAGCTGAAGAGGTTGTCGACGCTATTTGCGACCTAGTCAAAAACAATTCGCTGAGAGTCTGCGGATACACCGGTTCTAGAGGGAGAATGGAGCTCAGGAATCTCATTGCTCGAGACGTGGAAAAGTATGGGGGAGTAGACTATGCTCCTGAAAGCCAAGTCATTGTTACAGATGGTGGAACGGAGGGGATCTTCTCTGCGCTTATGGCGGTTCTGAACAAGAACGACGAAGTGATTGTTACAGATCCAACCTACTTGGGCTATAATGAAGCTGTGAAGTTGGCTGGAGGAAGAATTAAAACTCTTCCAGTTACAGTTGAGAAAGGCTATCAACCAGATATTGAAGACCTCAAAAGAATTATCTCAAACAGGACCAAAGCATTTGTTCTCCTATCGCCAGACAACCCCACTGGGAGGGTAATCGACAGGAGATTTGCGAAAGAACTAGTCGACCTGGCAGTGGACTGCGACTTCTGGATAATTAGCGACGACACATACAAACACATCGTATATGAAGGAGAACACATCTGGATCAGTAGCCTTCCCAGTGCTTACGAGAGGACGATTCTGCTATGCAGTTTCTCGAAGGAAGCTTCAATTCCCGGATTGAGGCTCGGCTACGCCTTAGGCCCGACCGAGATAATAGATACCATGGAGAAGATAAAGCAGTACACAAGCCTAGCACCGAACACGATTGCACAGTACGCCATGGTCAAGTTCCTAAGCGACAATGTGAAAGAACGATACTTGAGAGAAGTCGTGATTCCGACATACAGGAAGAGAAGAGACTTAATGAACGAATGCTTGAAGAAGTACCTGCCTGAAGCAAAGACAGTAAAGCCACAGGGCGCATTCTACTTCTTCGTAAACATGAGCGCGTATCTAGCGAAAATGGAGAGAGAGGATGAAGAATTCTCGAAACGGCTGCTCTATAGAAAGAATGTGGCTGTAATCCCGGGGTCATTCTTCGGCCCTAAAGGACAGCAGCACATACGGTTAACGTTTGTAAGCGAACCGGAAGAGAGAATAGATGCAGGTATAAAAGGCATTGGAGAATACGTCTTCAGCTACACATTCTAGCGAACAACATTGTTCGAGAATAACGGGAAATGAGACATACGGGATCTTGATTTTCCAACAGGACGTGTTCTTGTTTGAATTCAAGAGAAAGAGTTTTGCGAGCGTTTAGCATCTTCTCTTGATCTATCTTCTTGAAGTTGCTTCGCGGCTCCGTGCTTCGGTTATAAGATCTGTCAGTGCAGCGAAAGCTTTGCCAACATCCTCCATCCTTAACACTATTATCGTATCTGTGAAACAACTCATAGTCTCCTCTATATTCAACTGTCTTCTAGAAACTGGGCTGTAGAAGGCTATCGCGCACCCAGGTGTTTTAATGATCTCTTTAGGGCTATGAACGATTATGGCCGCTAAGCCCCTTCTTTCATCTAGTATGTCATCTTTCGAGAACATCGAAACTATCTTATGGAACAGTTTCTGGTCGGCGATCAAAGTCACAGCAGAGGTGCCCTCGAGGACTTGAAGAAACTCACTTGTGAAGTTTGCCAGGAACCTTCTGATGATCTCTAACGTCCTACGTGTTTTCTCAACAGAGATCTTCGCAACATCTGTTCGAAGGTTTATCGTGCTTCCTGCGATGACTTTGAGGAGATTCCCTTCTTGGGCTCTATAGGAGACGCTGGCTCTTTTAACTGAGGTAATTACACTTTCGAGCTTGACTCTTTTTCCCAACGCAACCTCAACTTTCGGTTTTAACATTCTGGCTATAGCGCTATAGTTCCCGTAGCGATATTGAAGTGCCTCTTGAAGAGAGAGGTTCCCGTCTATCAACTCTTGAACGGTTTTCGAGATGCTTTTGGCCAAAAACAATCACAGTTAGACCTAAACTGATGAAGTTCGACCAAAACCCATTTAAAGTTTTCCTAGGACAACTTATCGAAAACGCATAGCTTAGGAGACTATCGATTTGGTGGGCAAGGCTGTTCTAGCCTGCTCGGGCGGTCTTGATACATCTGTCATTATCAAGTACTTTCAGCAGAAGTATGACACTCAAGTTGTTACGGTGACGGTAGACGTAGGTCAGCGAGACGACTTAAAAGCTATTGGAGAGAAAGCGAAGAGGCTCGAAGTCTTGACCTCGCAGAAAAGGCGTTCAAAAGCGCGAGAACGAAGCTTGTCAACTAGCCAAGATGAAACCTGCAAACGTTGAGAACTTGGAGTAACGGTTATATATTCAATCTCGACCTAATTGTGCGGTTCAAGGAGGCTAGGTGAACCTAGAGAGCTTCTCTTCAGTCATAGGAATTTTCCCACATTTTCCCCCATCTAGCCTCCTTGACTCAATCAAGATGGCTTCCGGTCAGAAAGAAACCTCGCTATCAAATGTACTACAAGAAGGATTCAGTTGCTAGATGATTGATTTCAAATATGTCAAGCTGTCCTTCAAGTCTTCTGCTTTCGCCTCAACAGATAGCCAACCATCATACTTTGCTTTCTTGAGGACATCAATGCAGCCTTTGATATCGACTTGGCCTTTGCCGACAGCTACTCCTACGGGAGCGCCCGTGACCTTGCCCCTCCCTTCAAGTAATACTCCGCCTATGTCTTTAACATGCATATACATAACGCGGTCAACAACAGCCTTCAATGTTGCAACCGAATCATTCCCAGCCAGGAACACGTTTCCCGTATCAAGGTTTATCCCAAGCCTCTTCGACTTCGAAAGACCCATGATCTTTTTCAATCCAGCCGCATTTGTGGTATACTCTCCGTGAGGCTCGATGGTCAAGAAGACATCGTAGTTCTCAGCAGTCTTCATAACGGCGTTAAGATTCTGTTTCATTACAGCGAAAGCTTCTTCATCGCTCATCCCTCTAGGCTTCGGGCCCTCCGCTGTATTCACAATCGGCGCACCAAGATTCTTCGCAAATTTGATCGCTTTTCTCAAATACTTGACTCCAAACTCGGTCTCCAGTAGAGAAGTATGAGCACTCAAACAAGAGACCTCAAGCCCATAGCCAGAAATCATTTTCCTTACCTCAATCGGATCGTCGTCCAAGCTTATCATGGGACAGTAATGATAGATCTCAAGGATACATCTGCCATCGAGAGCTTGCGGTTCCACCCCTTGATAACCAAGTTCACTAAGTGTCTTAACAGCATACTCGAATGGCTTATCGAGATGACGAAAAGCATCAATGTTACAAGTAATTTTCATCAGTTCACCTTCGTCCGGAACAATTTCAAACCTGAACTTACCTCAAGACGTATATAAGCCTAGTATCCTAGCAGCTTTCCTATCTTCTCCTTATCCCTTCGACTGTTCTTCGCACTCCTTCCCAACCCTCAGTTGCTTTCCTGTAAACCATTTCAAAAGCCTCTTTGGATGAAATACGCTCTAATTCTTCTCCAGTGGCTTCCTTCGTCAAGTATCTTGCGGCGCCGAGAACATCGCCATTCAATTTGGAATCTATAAGATCAGCTAAATGGCAGACGAGAGCCTCAACAGTGTGAGGTCCAACCGGGCCAGCCTCGCGCCCATGGTGCGCGCAAACTACGTGAATAACACTCATCGGGAATCCTCTCCGAATCAGTTCGGAAACAATCAAGGTCAGATGGTCGATCTTCTCTGCTAAAGGTGAAGTCTTGTAACTTCCATCGGCCTTCTCTATATACGTTAAAGGCTTGAACAAATCGTGTAGAATTGTTCCGCATAAAACTAGATCCGAGTCAATCTTTCCACAATACACTTTTCTAACAACAGCGCACAGATCAAGGGCGACCTGAGAGCTTGCAAGTATATGCTCGAGCAAACCTCCAAGGTAGTTATGGTGCCGTGAAATGCTTGCTGGAGACTTGTCTAAGGGAAGCCCGCTGTAACTCTTATTTCCTATCTTGATAGTTGGGTTGTCAAGAAAATCAGCGACCTTCTCTCGAAGAGATCTATCTTTTATCTTGTCAACTACAAATCTGAGTTTAGGGTTCAACGCATTGCCTCCAGAAGGGTCTATGCAGCTGCTTTTGCTTTAATATTAACGTCAATAGATCTAGAAGGCCATTCAATAGGTAGCAAAACGTTTTAAATGGTTCATTTGTGTCTTTACCGCATTCATGTCAGGGGGTTGTGGCATCGCAGTATCCAAAGAGCGCTCTTGCTGCTTGCGCATTATTCCACGCGATTAATGATGCTTCGTTTGCAATAGTTCCTGCTGTTCTTCCGCTTCTAGTGACAGATTTCTCTCTGACCTATTCGGATGTTGGGGTCTTATACGCGGCAATTTTGACAGTGACAGTGATTCTCTAACCTCTGATGGGAGATTTGGCTGACAAATTTAATGAGCTTGACCTCCTCGCAATCGGAGGCTTTCTGATCTTCCTGCCGTTCATACTCATGTTCCTTGCTGAATCATATCTACAGATCTTCATCTTCAATCTAATTTACGCGATCGGCTTCAGCATCTTCCACCCCGCCTCCTACGCCGTTCTGTCTAGGTTGACTTACGACGCCAGATATCGAACGAAAACTATGGGAGTTTCTGGAGCGAGCGGAGATTTCGGAAACTTCATAGCTTTTCTCTCAACAGGTATAGTTGCTTCGTATCTCGGTTGGAGAGCGCCGTTCCTTGTTTGGGGGCTATTCGCACTATCTGGCGTATGCATCTATCTTATGTTCATTCGCTCATTGAGAAGAGCATCGTTCTTCGTTCTGTACAATAACATGGAGTTGAGATCGGACGCGGCTCAACCGAAACATGAAGGTTCCAGCAAGAAGTCAATATTCACGATAATTCTGATCTGTATTTGCATGGGAGCGGGCTACCGCACATTCATCAACTTCACAACACTATTCTTGACAGACATTGTGAAAATCTCTACCGCTGCATCAGACTCTATATTTTCCCTGTTCGTTCTAGCTGGCGCGATAGGATCGCTCTCAAGCTTCTATGTCGCCAAGCGCGTTGGACTGAAACAAGCGATAACATTAGAGTTCGCAATAGCGTCGACTGGCATGTTTCTATTTCCGATGGAGTTCATGCGGAGCATTCCGTTACTGATGATGATCCTTTTGATAAGTGGCTACGTCCTTTACGCAACCTATCCGATTCTCTATAGCATGATAGCTGAAGTTGCAAGTTTTGGGGGCCGAGGCAGATCTTACGGATTTGTGATAAGCATAACCTTCATCGGAGGAGCTGCGCAGTCATACATCGGCGGGCAACTTGCGCAGATCACAAACAACCTCTCGATAGTATATCTTCTAGGCTCAGCAATCGCATTGTTAGCTGTGTTAGTCTCAATCAAGATGCCGTCTGCTTAAGATATCCAGAGAGCCCTCAATGAGTGAGAAAAATTAAGATAATCCTATCCGGGGCCAGATCCATCAGATTGAGCAGGTCTTGCATCCGTTATACTCTATAGGCACAGATATAGCTGCTGGAGTCTTATTGACAGAGCCTATGTTCAGAACCTGCGATTCTCGGCTACCGTCGCGATAGATCGTGACTCCTTTGCAGCCAAGCTTGTAAGCGAGCATGTACACCTTCCTAACATCTTCAAGCATAGCATCCTTTGGGAAGTTAACCGTTTTAGAAACAGCGTTATCAGTGTACTTCTGGAATGCCGCCTGAATCCTCACATGCCACTCCGGGGATACGTCATGCGCCGTGATGAACATCTTTTGAACGTCCTCAGGAACCCCCTTCATACCCTGAACGGTGCCCCTCTCCGCTATCTGCCTCATAAGGTCCTCGCTATAGAATCCCCTTTCATAGGCTATCTTCTCAAAGAGCGGATTAACCTCCAAAAGCTCAGTATGGTCCATAACATTCCGAACATAACATATGGCGAATAAAGGCTCTACGCCGCTAGAGCAATTGGCTATTATGCTCAGGGTACCCGTCGGAGCCACAGTCGTCGTAGTAGCATTGCGTAGCTCAGGTCCACCATTGGAAGAATATTTACTTTCGTTGAAATTGGGAAATGGACCGCGCTCCTTAGCCAGTTCAACTGACGCCTTCTTGGATTCATGCCATATGAACGACATGACTTCCTCGGCTATTTGAATCGCTTTCTCCGAGTTATATGGTACCCCTAGCTGAACAAGCATATCTGCGAATCCCATGACACCCAATCCAATCTTCCTATTCGCCTTGGTCATCTCTTCAATCGCTTTGAGAGGATACTTGTTGACATCAATTACATTGTCGAGGAAACGAACTGCGATGTGAACGATTCGTCTCAGCTTTTCATAGTCTATCTTGCCGTCTCCCACAATCCGGGAAAGATTAATCGAGCCTAAATTACACGATTCGTATGGGAGGAGAGGCTGCTCCCCGCATGGATTTGTACTCTCTATCTCGCCCAGCTTGGGCGTAGGGTTGTCGCGATTCAATCTGTCTAGGAAGATAATTCCCGGCTCACCGTTCTTCCAAGCTTGCTTCACTATCAGATCAAAGATCTCTCTAGCACGAACTTTGCTGACAATAGTTTGAGTACGCGGGTTCACCAGTGGATACTCAAGATCGTTGTCAACAGCTTGCATGAAATCCTCAGTCAGCCCAACAGAAATATTGAAGTTGGTCAGTTCAGTATTGTCCTCTTTTGCAAGAATGAACTCGCGAATATCGGGGTGATCGTCTCGAAGAATCGCCATATTCGCGCCACGCCGTCTCCCCCCTTGCTTTATGACCTCAGTCGCAGAATCGAAGACCTTCATGAAGGAGACAGGGCCAGAGGCGACTCCTCCAGTTGACTTGACAACATCATTCTTCGGTCGCAACTTTGAAAATGAAAAACCTGTTCCACCACCAGACTTGTGTATTAGTGCTGTATTCTTCACGGCCTCAAAAATGCTTTGCATCGAATCTTCGACGGGAAGAACGAAGCAAGCGGACAATTGACCCAACTCTGTGCCAGCATTCATTAGCGTCGGAGAGTTTGGAAGGAACTCGAAGTTCGTCATGATCTTGTAGAATTCTTCTTCTGTCTTCTTGATGTCAGCATCAGCGTCATACGTCAAATCTGCGAGCGCGATGGCTTGAGCGACTCTGCGAAACATGGCTGTGGGCGTCTCCATGATCCTCCCGCTCTCATCTCTCCTGAGGTATCGTCTCTCCAAGACAGCTATGGCGTTGGGAGACAGTCGTGCATCAAACTCAGTGTCCATCAAAACAGTCTTAGCTTCGCGGATCTCCTTGCGTTTCTGGCGGTAGAGAATGTATGCCTTGGCGGTTCTTGCATGTCCGTTCTCTATAAGAACTTTCTCCACGGCGTCCTGGACTTCTTCAACGCTTGGAATGGTGTGCCCGTCAAACCGTTCCTCTAAAATTGCAACAACTTTGCTAGACAATTCCTCAGCTAACTTTCTATCCTTACCGCCTACAGCTACAGCTGCCTTGAAAATAGCGTTCGTGATTTTTTCCTGATCGAAGTCAACAATCCTTCCGTCTCGTTTTCGAATTTTTGCAATGGCTCTTGATGTTGACGACATCAGTTCTCCTCCTTGCCAAACGGTGAAGCATCGTCTGAGCTACAGACGACGAGGGCCTCTGCGAGTGAATTCAAGTGAGAGTCAAGCTCCTGATGGAGTGAAAGTAGAGTACGACCTAAGATGCGTATTAAGATTTTTAGACAGTTTCATATAAAATGTTGTACTGACGCGTTTCCAAACTTATTTGCGGAAGGCAAATTTGAAAGAGGAAACCCCGGTCGGCAGCAATTTCGATTGAGTGGAGTTAAAATTGATGCCGCACTTGACAATCGACGAAGTCTTTTCAACCAGTTTGAGATGAGCAACAGTCTCACCGTAGAATCCTACATATCGCCACGGATTGATGATAAAAAGGTTCTGGTGCGGTGGACCGCGTGCAATTGAAGCTAACTGGATACGGTTTACTTTGCTCGTCTCATTGCAAGTGGGAAGCGTTGCAAGTTTTGAGAGAAAATGAAGGGTCAGCCTTGGAAGCATGCAGTTGAGACTTGCCCCAAAAAAGCGCTTGCCCCTTCTTTGAGGGCTCTGTTGACATCAAGATTTCTATGAAGACTAGGCAAACAACTGCACCTCCTTCGTCCAGCTCGCGTGCAAAGGGATCCCGATGCGTTTCAACAGACTGACGGTCTGACCGTCTTATTGACAGATACACGTCACTTCCGTCATAGCCTGGAACCCTGATTGACGCACTCTTATACAAACGTCCATCGGCCGAATGATTTGGCGTACTGAGGAGGATTACGCGGGTTCCTTTCGGGCGCGCCAGTGGTTGCGGGCTTGGATAAATTGTTCGAATGTGATTTGGAATTGTTTGAATACGGTTTAGAAAGATTTGTATGGGACGGTTGAGCGAAGAGTTGGAGATCCAGTTCCAGCAAGACAGATGGAACACATCGTCAGGAAAAAACCAGAAATCATAATAATTGGCGCTGGGCATTTCGGAATAGTTTGCGTACCACTTGAATCTGAGATGTTGGCGAAGGAGCAGGACATAGAGGTCGTGAAGGCTCGAACACAGCAGGCGATCAGGATTTTCAACGAAGCCATGAAACAAGGCAAGCGAGTTTCAGCAGTAATTCATGTAACATGTTGACGGGAAAAATCAACAATAGCGTTGATAGTTCTGCGCTCAGCCTCGCTTGTGGTCATAGGGCTAAATTAAGAACCTATATCAGGTGGGAGGGAACGCAAGGTTTAACATTCAATGTGGTTTACGGACTCAGCGAAGGGTGGAGAAAGTGGAGGAGAGGGTTGTCACAAACACAAGCCAGATCGCTGACAGCATCTATCTAGTCGACGTTTATGGCTACGGAATAAGAGGAATGATTTCACTCTACGTTCTAAAGGGTGAGAAGACAGTAGTGCTGGATTCAGGGACTGCCGACTCTACAGACGCGCTTACGGCCGCCATGAGTTCTCTAGACATCGACTTCAACTCGGTTCGGTACATAATGGTAAGCCATCGTCATCATGATCATGCAGGAGGAGCAGCGATATTACTCAAGCATTTCCCAAAAGCTCAGGTTGGAGTGCACGAATTCGCGAAGAAACATCTAGTGGATCCTTCAAAGGTCAATGAGGGGGCAAAGGGGGTATTCGGAAGATTCGCGGTGCCTATGGAATCTATTAAGGACGAAGGAAAGATTTTGATTCTTGAGGAGAATGGAACCTTTCAAATTGGGGCCGATCATGAGCTTGAAATAGTATATACGCCAGGACATACATCGGATCATTTTGCGTTTTACGAAAAGAAGACCGGGTTACTGTTTTGCGGCGACGCTGTCGGAACTTTCGGACCTATTTCCAAAACGATTACGCCAACGAGTTTTCCTCCAAGCTTCAAGTATGATAACTATACTGCTTCGATTAGGAAACTATTGACATACGATGTCAATGTCTTGGCGTTTCCTCACTTCGGCGCAGTGATTGGAAGTGGAGCAAAAGCCATGCTGAGGAAAGGTCTAGAGGTCGCTGAGGAATGGAAACAGTTTGTGCAGGAACTCCGAGAGAAGAATCTAGACGAGCACTCAGTCGCTAAAGCACTCCAAGAGTCTTGTATCGGAGAACTGGAGATATTCCCTACAAGTATCAGAAGGATGATCGGTTCAGCATTGGCACAGGGCTTCTTAATGGGAATATAAATCGACTGGGAATCTAGCGTGGGAAGACGCAGATAATCCAGAAATTCTTTGCTACAATAAAAGTATACAATGGAATAATTGATACTATCCCCAGAAGTAGACCGAGCTTAATGACTCTGAGAATCAACTCGTATCTATTCCTGCCGACTGGATAATGTACAGCCATGAAAGGAATAACAAGAACGATAAGCTTCATGAATACAGCTGCAGCAGATCCAGCTCCACTCATGCTGTGAAGGAGAGGAGCGAAGATCCTATTCGTCTCGTATGCAAATGGAATAGTCTTCAACCCATAAATTGTACTCACAATGTCAAGGAGATTCAAAACGAAGAGCATGATGAAAGCTGTCCAAAGCGCCAACTGCAAGCTTCGAGGATTTATACTCAATATCAGCTTCTTCTCACGATCATAACGGGCTCGATTCGCTTTACGTATGAAGGTGCATATCTCCGGTATAGATCCCACGATCGTCACCAACTGAAACGCGCACTAGCAACTTCGAAGAGCCCTATGAAAATCTCACCTTTCCCTTTATGAATTTTGCGAAAACGCGTATCAGGACGGTTGAAA
>Ga0315308_1001194_pt1 | contig 14946 bp, 12 predicted proteins | sample TDP3_MG_FD_203078 | JGI IMG/M metagenome (GOLD analysis project Ga0315308, IMG submission 203078) | Freshwater sediment microbial communities from Lake Towuti, South Sulawesi, Indonesia - TDP3 | ecosystem: Environmental > Aquatic > Freshwater > Lake > Sediment | place: Indonesia: South Sulawesi... | reverse complement strand
GGGCATCGTTTCCGCAACAGGCGATTCTACAGGAGGCATCGGCTGTCCCTCTGTCGGCGCAGGCAATTCCTCCTCTGCAGGCGGGGCAGTTATGGGCGCCTCGCCCGGCTCCGGCATCTTGCCGGCCTTCGCAACCTCGCTCCTGCGGATCTCTATTCTCTTGATTGGCACAATGATCTTCGAGGCGTCCGAGACCCTCTTCGCCAGGTCGCCCATGATGAGCATGCGCACGAACTCACCTATGGTCACCTCGCTCGCAACCTTCTTGATCTCATCCTGCATGATCCCTCGAACGGCCGTCTCCTGGGATGCCTGGATCCTCTGTTCCGATACCGCCATCGGCTTGACCCGGATCTCCCACCCATCCTTTGTCGTCACGTCCACGACGGCGTCGGTCTTGGTCCTCTTCCTCCTCGTCAGCCGGCGCACATAATCGCTCGTGAGGTCGTGGCCCGCGAACATCGTTTGTGCGTCGAGCCCGCTGACGCTGTGGACCTTGAACTTGATTTTGATGTGCATCTTGGAGAAATCGCCCGTGAGGTCCTGAACGGTCGCCTCTGTGACCCTTCCCATCACGCCATCCGGTGAGTCGGCAGGCGTCTCGCCGAGCTGCATCTTGCTGAACATGTCTGGGGCGTAGACCCTGTACCACTCCTTCGCCCTCCACTTGTCCTTGACCTTCTTGGCAGCTGCCCTTGCTTTCTGAGCCATCAAATTCCTCTGCTGAATCGACTAGGGAAGGCTCGATAACCTATTTCCGTATTAATACATTGCTGTGATGAGCGATACCGGAAATCGCGTCATCCAGCAGCATCGGAAACGCGCCTATCTCCTCCTCAGCTTCGGGTTGAGAACTTCGTCCATCGCATAGCCTATGAATGTGAAGCCGAGGACGACAAACACTATGCATAGCCCGGGGACGATGAGGAAGAGCGATTGAGCGGGAACGAGCGCAACACCTTGGTTGTATGCGTCCTCGAGGACCCGCCCCCAGGTCGTAACATCTTGCGGGCCGAGGCCCAGGAAACTCAGAGTGCTCTCCGAAAGGATCGATATCGCGATCGTGAGGATCGCGTTCGCGAAAATCAGGGGGACGACGTTGGGGAAGATGTGTGTCGCCATTATGTGCCACTCTCCAGCACCGACAGCCTTGGAGCGCTCCACAAACGTCCTCGTCTTGAGGGACAAGACTTGGGCTCGAACGATTCTTGCGGTAGTCGACCACCCCGTGACGCCTATCACCACGATGACGGAGCTTAGATTCTGCCTGCCCCAAATTGCGGCAATCACTATCATCAGAACGAGCCAGGGTATGGAGAGGAATACGTCGTTTATCCTCATGATCACCTCGTCCCTCCAGCCCCCCCAGTAGCCAGAAGCGAGGCCAACGAGCGTGCCCAAGCCCATGGACAAAGCCATCGCGGTGAACCCGATGATGAGCGACGCCTGGGTCCCGTGTATGGTCCGGATCAGAACATCCCTGCCAACTTGGTCCGTTCCGAATATCTTACCCGTGAGGTTAACCGTCTGGTTCCTTGCAGGGAGCAACTTCACCCACCATTCGGGCGCGCATCTAATATCGTTGCTCTTCGGGTTCTCCTTGAGGACGGTGTGAGACAGCAACACCAGGAGCAGGAAGAATATGATAATCACCATGCCAACCCTGCCCATCCAGGTAGCAATGAAGAGCTTCCAGACCCTGCGTCCTCTTTTCGCGGTTAAACGGAACTTATCAATGTCCGTCTTCGTGATTAAGGTCTTGTCTCTCAGATACTTCCTCACCACGAACCAGGAGACCAAGCCAAGGAAGATGGTCCAGAACAACAAGCTAATGTAATGCTTGCCCAGCCAGGTGACGGGCTTTGAGATTGTCAGGTTGACGTACTTGGTGTCAGAGTTGCCGCCTCCGTCAGTGACGGTAAGCCATACCTTGTACTTGCCTGTCTCATTGAACCAGAACGTGACCACGGGCCCGTACAGCCTCACCTGCTCCTTATCGTAAGTGAAATTCCACGTGTAGTTCACTATCGACCCGCCGACGTCCCTAGACGTGCTCCCATTCAGAGTGACGAGAGTTCCGACTTGCGCATCTTTGGGAACCCTGGGCACAGAGAGGGGCGGGAATGTATCAGGCCTGACTGTGACAGTGATGGTGTCAGTGTCCCAATTCTCATCGGCATCGGTTACGTTTAGGGTCACGCTGTAGTTGCCAGGCGACCAGAATATATAGTAGGCGATCGCGCCGTAAAGGGCCTTCAGGCCGTTGTCATAGAAGGTCCATGTGAAGTTCGTTATTCCCACATCATCGGTCGAAGAAGAACCGTTGAACATGACATTCGCGCCAGCTATGACCGATTTGTTGCCCCCCGCGTTTGCGACTGGATCGGTCGGACCCTGGGTTCCCTGCGCCCTCATAATGAGCGATGAGTATCCGACCTGGGAGTTGGCAGCAAGCAACAATGAGAGCAGAATGACCACAATAGCAAGCGTCATGATCGACTTTCTGAACCTCGGGTCAAGAACCATTTTTGAACCTCCTATGTGATGGTTACCCGCGGGTCCAGCTTCACGAGAACTAGATCCGCCAGCAGGTTTGCGATGACAACTGCAACTCCACCTATGAAGAAAATGAACTGGAGGATGGGAAAGTCCTGCTGGTCAATCGCAAAAATAGTCTCCCAACCTAGACCTCTGTAGCTGAAGATATATTCCACCTGGAAGGCGCCTCCCAGGATAAAGGCCGTGTCCATGGCAATCGTCGTGACGATGGGCAATCTCGCGTTTGGTGTCGCATGCCGTCTCAAGACCTGCCTCTCTGTGAGGCCCTTCGCATAGGCAGTCACGATGTAGTCCTCGGTGAGCACGTCGACCAGAGAGTTCCTCATGATGAGGACGATTCCTGCCACTGAACCTATCGTCAGCGTGGCGCAGGGGAGAATCAAGTGACTGGCTATGTCCTTGAGCTTGTGCCATGTGAGCGGGAACGGCGTCTCACCACTCGTCATGTATCCACCTGGCGGGAACAAGGGCCAGATGCTAACGAACATGACCATGAGGACTAGGCCGAACCAGAAAATTGGCATGCCGTAGAAGAACAATCCGAATCCCGTTATCGAGACGTCGGTAACCTTCCCTCGTCTCATCGCCGCTATCTTCCCAAGCATTATGCCACTGATGAAGGTCAATATGCTCGAGGTGCCAAGCAGCAGGCAGGTCCATGCGATTGAGTTTCCTAAGACCTGGATCACCGGGCGATCGTACCGGTACGATGTCCCCCAGTCTCCAGAGAAAGTCATGGTGAAGTATTCCCAGAGCTGCACATACCAGGAGTCGTTCAGCCCCATTCTCTCCACGTTACGCCAGTAGGCGGCCTCCGGGGTGTTCGGATCTCTTGGTGTCATCAGTATTGCGGGATCGCTCGGCATTATGCGGAACAGGGCGAAGTTGAGAATCATGATAAGGATGATGGTGATGAACGCGTTGACGCAGCGTTTGACCAGTATACGCCTGAAGGAGGCCAGTCTACCACCGTCCCGAGTTCGAATTCATCATCTGCTCTAAAGCATTCTCCTCCAACGCCCGCCCGTGTTCGTGACAAGGCGAAAGGAATAAAGGAAGTTTGGAAAGGGGTTTGAGCGGACTTCCGGACCAACGCCTATTGCGGTCACGTCGGAGGCGGCGGGGGCGGTGCCATGCCCTCCATGGCGCCCTTCTCCTCAGCGCCTCCCTTCTTGCGCTTCATGAGCAGGAACGCGACCACCGCGATCACTATGATCAGGAGTATCGCTATCCCCGCGACAAGGGCCCATGGGAATGCTTCCTCCTCCCCGGGCTCTTCCTCCGCGGGCTCCGCCACCTTCACGGTCGTAGTGATTGTCGACCAGACCATCGAGTAGTGCATCTGGTCGTCCTTCGCGGTCACGTTCACACGGTACGGGTCGATCCTCCCGCTGCCCTCGCCGTAGGTGTGCGTGAAGGTACGCGTGGTGTTCGTGTTGGCAGTCGGAGTGAACTGGCTGTACGCCCTCTCGCCGTCGCCGAACTCGACCGTCAGGTTCACCTGGTCTCCCTCGTAGTCCTTCACGACCACGGTGAAAGTTATCTCCTCGGTCTCGTTGTACTCGGTCTTGGACGGCGCCTTCGTCACGCTGACGAGCGTCGGCTTGAGGTTGTCCGTGACGATCACCGTGGCGCTCTTGCTCACGTTGTGCCCTTGGCCATCGTTCGCCCAAACGGTGAGCGTGTACTCACCCGGAGCCATCTCGTACGCGTGCGTGCCAGCGTAGTCAGCACCAGCGTCGCCCTGGCTCCAGTTGCCATCGCCCCAGTCGTACCAGACATCGAGCGTGTCGGTGTCGTTGTCGAGGCATCTGAGAGGCGTGATGGTCAGCGAGACGTTCCAGCTCGCGCCATAGGCGGTCTGGATATCGAGCCAAGGCGGTTCGTTAACGGGCACCGGGAGTATGGTAACATCTTGAGTCATGCTCACATTGTGCCCCTGGCCATCATCGAACGACACGTTGACCGTGCATGTGCGCGCCTCAGAGTACGCATGCGTGAACAGCGGGTCAACATGCTGGCGCGCGGTCGTCCCACCCGCGGTCGTGTCCACCGCTGTAGCACCATCGCCGTATTCGATGTAGACCGTCATCGCATCGCCATCCGCATCGATGGCGCTCGGGTCGAATGTCAGGTCGACCCCGACAAACCTCTGCGCTGGGTCAGCGGGTGTGATTGCGAGGAGCAGTGCGCTCGGGGCTACATTGACTCCCGCGGGCTGCACATCAGCATTGATTGTCGCTGATATGTTGTAGCCTATCCAGCCCGTCAGATCGTCCAAGTACACCGTCACGGGGTACGTGCCCTGTGTTGCCCATGTATGGTACACTGTGGAGGTCACGTCCTGACCGGGCAACGGGTTGGCGTGGTCCGTCACGTTGTAGGTCCCGTCGTCCCATTCCCAGGTGAACCGCAGGTCAAACGGGTCGTCGTCCACACCGGTCGCAACGCACTCAACCCACACGCCTTCCGTTGTGGATATCGGCGATACTACTAGGTTATAGGGTGGTGTGTCCTCGACTATCTCGTACGGTGTGAAGCTCGTCTGATTGTGCGCCGGATCGGCGACACCGTCCCAAACGTATACTCTGACGTTGTAGATATCAGGGGCAGTCCACGCGTGTGTCTGGTGGTCAGTCACAGGATCGTTGGGTGTCGGGTTCGGTTGCGGAGATACTGTCATCTGGCCATCGCCCCAGACCCAAGTGAACAGAAGGTCTGCGCCTGCCACATCGTCGTCCGAAGCGTTGACCCACCAGTCCACAGTCGTCATTGTGTACTGCGGCGGTGCAGGGCTGTATTCAGGCGGGTTCAGTATGATTGGTGGATTGTCCGGGACCGCTTGCACGTGGACCGTGCCACTCGACTGCTTCTGGTGTCCGGATATTCCGTCCGTGAGCGTCACAACGACAGGATAGTCCCCAACCGCAGCGTAGGAGTGCGTTCGGGTGACTGTCTGCGGGGTGCTGGTGGTCCCTGCGGGCAGGATATCCCCCTCCACAGGCGACAGATCTCCATAGGTCCAGTTGAGCCAGAGCTGGTCGCTCTCTGAGTCTGAGACATCAACCTGGAACGTCACGATGTCCAATGGGACCGTCGTGTAGTCAGGGGACAGTCCTGTGTTAAACACAGGGGCAACGTTGGCCACGGGCTCGAGGTCAAACCAGAGCCATTCCACTCCTGAGTAGCTCGGGGGCCTGCCTGGGTGCGCTTCCCAGTCGCCCCATCCAACAAACCTCTCGGTCGAGTAGCCGTACAAGCCCAGGTCATAGAATGGCGGAATCTCCGTGCGCGAATCGTAGATCCATTGCTGGAGCGTGAAGGCCATGTCCCTGCGCTCAAGATCATTCATGATCTTCCTCGCGTCGGTCCAGTTCTCGTCGTACGCGGAGTACGCAACACCTGTTGTCGAGTTAACAGCTGAGAACCACCACGGGCCCATCGGTGTCTGGCAGTTGGATCCAGCAGTCTTTATCTCTTTGGTGAGCCAAGTCGCTAGGTTTCCAAGAGGTTCCGGGACCCACCCCCAGTGCCAGACCCACACATCGTACAGGGCCTTGAACCAGTCCTCGTTCGTCATGGTCGGCCATTCGGGCAGGGCCTCGTAGTCGAACCTGATCCCCGCCTGGGCCGCCCAGTCCACCCAGTTCTCGCCAATGGCCATGTAGCTGGGCTCGTTGTTCGTGGCGTGGAGTCGGAAGTTGAGCTCTGCGCCCACGTCTACCCAGCCCTGTTTGTACGGATACGCCTGATCCGTCGCCTCAAGGTAGCCGTCGGCATCCGTATCTGAGTAGCCATGGTCCTCGAGGACGCTCTTCGCTAGGGCAGGATCGTACGGGTCCAGAGTGATGTTCTTCTTCCACCAGTTCGGGACATGAACTGAGTCGGCCGGCGTCACCAGGCCGGACATGAGAACGTTGCAAATTGTATCTCTATTCAAGGTCATGCTGATTGCCTGTCTCACATACCAGTCCAGGAGCAATGGGTTGCCATCACAGTAGTTCGGCTTTCTGAAGTCCATCGGAATAGCGTTGATTGCTATGTCGGTTATGCCCGGCTCCTGCGTGGCTTGCTTCACAACGTTCGGGTTGCCCACGCCAAGGGAATTGAGCCACAGGTTCAATGCGCCCCTTATGTCGGCGCAGTCCTCCGTTCCTGAGTTGATAGCAAGGACGAGGCCGTCCGGCGCCCCATAAATGGTGAAGAGGACGCCTCCGATGTTGACATCTCTTACCCCTGGGTAGTCAATCGCGCCGTGGTAGTTCGGAGCCGTGACGAACCTGTAATAGGTCGATTCCACTTCCGTCACGTAGAACGGTCCGCTCCCCATCAGCCATGTGGGATCGTGCGGCTCCGCAAGGAATTGGCCCGGCTTGTTTTCCCACCTGAATTTTGGCAGAATCGGAAGTTGAGTCAAATCCCATATGAGGGTGGCAATCGGCTCGTTCGTGATGAGTTCCATGCTCGTGTCGCTGAGGATATTTATCCATGTTATGTTCTGGACATAGAGGTCCCAATTGCCGCCAGGGTTGTCCTGGATGGCCCTTATCGTGTATTCCACATCCCAGGTGGTCAGCTTGTTAGTCATGTCGTTCGGGTTCTCTATATTCCTGAAGTACGCGTTGGGCGTTATCTCTACGGCCAATGTCATCGTGCCGTTCGGGTTTTCCGTCATGGACCAGTCGAGAGCGAGGTCGCCAACATACTGTTCATAATCCTCATCGAAGGTCCACAGGCTGCTGAATATCATGTAACAGGAGATCCAGTCCTCTGCGTAGTAGAGGTTCATCGGATTCCAATACTGAACCTCGCTCAACATTCCGCACCTCACCTCAGCGGCTGCCGCAGATGCCGTTGAAGCGCCCGCCGCTCTCGCGGGAAGCGCGCTTGGCAGCGCGGTGAGCAGCATCGTTACCGCAACAAGCACGGCAATCACTCGAGCCGATTTTGACAAATATCCATTCACTTACACAGTCCCCCTTTGGCTCTCAATGCGAGGCCACAGCCACTGTGCCTCGTATTGGCTGCATTGAACTTTATGCTATATAAATGATTTGCGACTGGATGGTCTGGCTTTTCCGTCTCTCTAGCAGGCTTTGGGAGTCGACATCTATGCGGATATGTTGGCTGGCCAACGCCCTGCCGTTACTGCAAACCACCTCGATTGCGAACACAGAAACTGCCAAGGGTGACGATGGGCCGGGTCGAAACGAGTAGCCGATGTACGGCAATCGAATGCAGAAATCTGTAGCATTCCAAGCATTGATGTTGCGACGGAAGACTAGTCAGACGGATCACGGTGCCGTCGCAATCGTGAGGCCATCTCCGCGTACTTCCAGAAAACCGTGATGACGCTCTTCTCGTAGTCCCTCATTCCTCTGACAACCGCGAACTCGTTGGGCGCGTGTGCTTTTTCGCCATAGCCAAGCCCAACACCGCCCCATGGTAACCCCAGGACCTGGTCAAACAGGTACATCGGCGCTGAGCCCGCGCTGATGGGCCAGATCTCCGGATCCTTTCCGTGGTATCTCATGGCCTCTATGCACGCCTGATTGATTGGCTCTTCTACGGCGACCTTAGACCATGGGTAGTCCACATAGTTTCTAATCTTGATGTCCGTGAAGCCCCTTCTCCTCAGATGTTCGCGGACTTTCCTCCTGGTGTCCTCTATCGTCATGTTGGGTACAAGCCTGATGTCGATCTTGGCCTCCGCCCTTGCGGGGAGGACTGTCTTCGACCCTTCCTCGGTATAGCCTGAGACGAGCCCGGCGACGTTCAGGGACGGCTCGAACATGTATTTCTTGAGCATCTCCTCTTTGGTCCCGCCGATCTTGAAACGTTTCACTCCGATCTCCTTCTGGTACTTGGTAGGGTCGAACCTTCTCGCGAGCCTCCTGAGCAGTTGAGCGTCCTCGCGATCCGGTCCGACGACGTCGTCCCATAGCCCATCTATCGCGGGGTCCTGGTTTTCGTCGACGAACGTCTCGATTGCCTTTATGAGTCGCCAGACAGGGCTGTGGACCCAGACCGCGTCGCTGCTGTGTATCTCGCCGTTGACCGGGCCGCCGTTCTGTGGCGACCCCTCGACGATGAGGTCGAAGTACACGCATCCCTTGACGCCCAAAGAGATCACGGGGGTCCCATTCGCATCTTCGTTGTAGTCGAATGAGAAGGCGGCCTCAGCTTTCCTCAGCTTCTGTTTGTTTCTCATCACATATCTTGGAAGGCTGAGACCGCCCAGTTCCTCCTCTCCTTCCATGAGGAAGTGCATGTTGAGGGGCATCTCTCCCTTGTCGACCATCGTCTCGATCGCGAGCAACATGCCCACGAGGGCACCTTTGGAGTTCTCGACCCCTCTGTTGATTAGAACCTCTCCGAACGGCTTCTTGTTGGCGATGGTCGCACCAAATGGTGGGTGGTCCCATTCCTCGATGTTGCCCACGGGCTGAACATCGTACATGCCATAGAGGAGCGCTGTCTTTTCTGCGTCGACATCAAGATGTCCGTACACCAATGGATGACTCTTCTTCGTTGCCCTGTACTGGCCGGTCTTTGCTCCTAGCCTGTCGAGCAGCCCCTGCACCAGGCCTGCGGTCTCCTCAATTCCCTCGCCCGTCATCGACACGCTCGGCACTCTCAGGATCTTCCTCGTCTCTCTGAGATGTCTGTCCCAGCGCCTGTCGATCTCCTTGTGAAGCTCCTCAATAACCATGGTGATGCCCCGATGCCGCCATGCCCTCTGTCAATCGAACGCCCGAGCTACGCGCCCAAGAACCTCGGCTTCTTCCTTTCCTTCTTCACGACCTGCTGTATGGGCGCATTGTGGCACTTAATGGCCTGCTCTTCCGTGTCGTACATCTTCCCGCAGACGAAGCACTTGTACAGCTTCTTGTCCATCTGTTGCCACTCCTTAGCTTTGCTCGTCCGTCGCCTCTAGGACGGTGAACCGCACGCTCAATAATGAACTTTCTGAAGGCGCTACGTTTTCATGTGCCGGGCCAGAACATCTCTCGAATCTGATGAGAGCTTCGCATCCTGACGCTCGAGCTCCTTCTCGAGCTCCTCGAGCTTGACCGGGTTCCTGAGGAAGACTGGTATGTAGCATGTCGTCGTGTCGATCACGAGCATCGCGATGCGCTCGTTGTCCTCCAGGGCCCTCTCTTCCACTGCCGCCTTGAACTCGACAAATGGCTTCATGTCGGAAGGCACGTTCTTCGCCTCGGTTATGAACACCAGCCTTGCGACGTGCATTCCCGGAGCGCTCCTCAGAGATCAGATGGCTACCTTGGTCTGGTGGACCTCTAGCCCTAGCTTCTCCTTCGGCAGCCCGAAAGCGAGTCCGAGAAGCTGCGACAGGTGCAGCACAGGTATCTTGAACTCCTTTAGTTGCGCCTGACCGGCATCGTACTGGAGGTGACAGAACGGGCAGCAGTCGACTATCACCTCTACGCCGGCCGCGGCCATGTTCGTCAGGTTCTCCTTGGTCATCGTGAGCGCCACATCAGGAGTCCTCGCCCTCACACCACCGCCAGCACCGCAGCACATCCCCTTGTCCTTGTAGGTGACGCTCGTCATGCCCGCAGCCTCGACGATATCGTCGAATATGTGCGGCCTCTCAGAGTCGTCGATCTTCTTTATGTTGCTGGGCTTCAGGAAGTGGCAGCCGTAGTGCACCGCGGCCTTGAGGTTCTTGCCCTCCTTGACCTTGGCCTTGACGGCCTCGAGCCCGACATCGCGATACAGCAGCTCGACGAAGTGCCTCACGTTGACCGTTCCCTTGTACTCAACGCCCGCAGCGTCTTTCAGGATCTTGTTGATCTTCTTCCTGAGCTCAGGGTCGTGGTTCAGCTTGTGCGCGACCTCGAAGAGCGTGTCGAAGCAGCCGTTGCAGATCGTGAGCACGTCCATGCCCATCTTCTCCGCGATCGCCAGGTTCCTTGCAGCGACCGCCATCCAGTAGTTCTGGTCGAAGGACCTCATGACGCCAGGTGCTGGGCAGCAGCTCGCGCCCTGCATATCGACGAGGTCGACCCCGAGCGTCTTGAAGACTTCTCTCGTCGAGCTCTCGATGCCCGGGTATCTGAGCGGCATGATGCATCCGAGGAAGAACGCGTACTTGGCCATCTCACTTCCCTCCAGTCTGGACGAGCTTGTCGAAGCCGCACAGCGCAGCGATCTTCTTCACTTCTTCCAGGGCCTTCGGGTCTGAGAAGACCGTCGGAGGAACGCCATGGAGCCCGAGCTTCCCCCTGAGGGCCTTGTCCTCGTCCCTCAGCGAGACGAGGTGGCCAGTCTTCGAGATCAGCTCCGCAACCTTCCTGTGGGCCTCGGCCATGTGCCCCTTGCGCACTGCCATGTTCCTGAGGGCCATGATCACGTCGACGATCTCGACGCCTCTTGGACACCTTTCGTAACATGTGTAACAGGTCGTGCATAGCCACAAGTCCTCCGATGGCAGGATGTCCTCCTCGAAACCGAGCTGGGCCCGCCTCACCACCTTTCTGACCCTGAACGCAGTCTGTCTGCCCGAAGGACAGCTGCCAGTGCAGGTCCCACACTGGAAGCAGAGGTTGACCGTCTTGCCCCCTGCGTCAATCACCTTTCTTGTGAACTCTGGATTGGGTTCCCTAGCCTCCGCCTTGTGTTCCTTAGCTTCCGCCAATAGCTCACCCAGATGACGTCAAAGAGGGAGCTATATTTGAGGGTTTTGCTGAAAAGGGATAACCATTAGCCTTTTCGATAAAGCCAGGCTTCCCTCGCCTCTGTCAGGAACGCTGGCAAATCCTCGTGATCTGTGCATTGGACCGCCACGATCGAGTGAACAGACCACTTCTGCTCCTTGATCCCTTCCGCCCTGACGAGACCGTTGCGCACAAGGCTGCGGTTCACGAAGTAGCTCAGGTCGGTGTGGTCGAGCATGCTCGGCTCGTGGATCTCCCTCACGACATCGTGCGGAATGTCCCTCTCCTTAAGATATCTGAAGGCGAGCCTCTGAGCGCCGAACGATGTGCGCGCGTATTTTTCTCCTGCGTCCTTCCACAGGAGCATGTCCGATCCGATTTCCGTGCTCGCCACCTCAGGCGTCCTCTCCATCGCGAGCATCGCGTCGTCCAAGATCGCGCAGTCCACTCGGCCCTCGTCGATGAGCCTGATGCTCGCGTCATCGGTCGCAACAGTGACCTTGCACGGTTTGCCCTGGTCAGAGAGCTCCGTCGCGGCGGTCAGGATGCACCGTTCTGAGACGACCGTGCCAGCAATCCTGAGCACTTTCTCATCCGCGAGCCTGAGCTCGTACGCCCTGAAACGTTTGAGAAGGTCGAGACCGTCTGCCGTGAGCTTGCTCCCCTTGCTCGTCGATACGACCAGGCTGGCGTCCGCCTTCTCTTCTATTTCCCTGACGTACTTGTGCAGCACAGGCGTCGAGACGCCAATCGATTCAGCGGCCTTGTTCATGCTGCCCGTCTTGTGCAAGGCGGCCAGGGCCTCCATCTGCCGATGGGTTATCTCCTGCCCGTCGCACACGAACACGACCCTCGGCCTCGCATCGACCAATCGTTCACCTTCTCCTCTTGAGCCCGTAAGTGCTGAGCGTCAGCATGATGGTTGCGAAGATAACGAGCACGATGAGCTGGAACCAGATATCTCCCGGGCCCCATCCTCTGATCATGACCGACCTGCACGCTTCGACTGCGTACGTGAGCGGTATGAAGAACGAGATCGGCCTCAGCAGGGTGGGCACCGCCTCTATGGGCCAGAACACGCCTGAGAGCAGGATCGATGGGAACAGTATCAGAGGCATGAACTGGACCGCCTGGAACTCATTCTTTGCGATGGATGACAAGAGGAATCCGAGCCCCTGGTTCCCGACGCCAAACAGCAGAATCACGCCCAGCACAAGAAGCGCGCTCCCCTGTATCTGAATCTGGAACAGGAGCACCGCGGTCACCAGAATCACGCAGGACTGTATGAGGCCCACCAGACCAAAGGCGAGGGCGTAGCCCGCGACTATCTCGCCCTCGGTCGCAGGAGTGCTCAGGAGCCGGTCGAGGGTCGATGCTGACCGCTCATGCACGAAGGATATGATTGAGAGCATGAAGGTGACCATCATCGCGGCGAGGCCCATCACGCCGGGCGCGAAGAAGTCGATGAACTCAGCGTCCTGGCCATAGACCAAATCCGGAGCGATGACTATCGGCGGTATGAACGCTTGGGCGCCCAGCACCAGACGGACTGTCGTTTGCAACTCGTTCGCAATCGTCGCCACGACGTTCGGATTGGTGCCGTCAATTATGACCGTCACCACAGCAGGTTGTTCTCCGCTGTTCGACGTCATCTCCGCGACGTCCTGCGAGAATGTCTCGTTGAACACAATCGCCGCCCAGATATCGGCGCCTCTGACCTCGTCTCGTGCAATTGCCACTGGGTTCGCCAAGGCGTCCTCTGGACCGTATGTCTTGACGATGTCGAAAGTGTCACTTCTTTCGAGGAAATCCACAATCTTCAGGGAGACGGACTGGTTCGCGGGTGCACTGTCCAGGTTCACGATGTAGATCTTGAGGTCCGTCACGTTTCCTCCGAATGTGTACCCGAAGATCGAGATCATCAACAGAGGCATTGCCACAAGAAAACCAACTGTCCGCCTATCGTGCTTCAACGCCCGCAGGTTCTTCTTAGCTATGGCAAGAACTCTGTCGGCTTTCAAGCTCCCACTCTCCTCGCATAGGTCAGGAATGCCGATTCAAGGTCGGCCGTCGAAGTGGAATCCATCAGAGCTCTCGGCGTGCCCTCGGCGATCAGTTTGCCCGACCTCATCATGCCGACGACGTCGCACCTGACCGCTTCGTCCATGTAGTGGGTCGTGAGCACTACGGTCTTTCCTTTCTGTTTGAGGTCTGCGAAGTACTTCCAGAAGCCGACTCTTAGCTCAGGGTCGACACCTACAGTCGGCTCGTCCAAGAACACAACCTCTGGGTCGTGGACGAGCGCACATGCGAGCGAGACCCGGTGCTTCATCCCTCCGCTGAGCTGAGACACGAGGCTGTCCCTGCGGTCGAGGAGGTCGATCACGGTCAGGAGTTCCCGCTCGCGTTTCTCGATGGAGGCGGCATCCATTGAGTACAGCTCAGCGAAGAGCTGCATGTTCTCGTGTATGGTCAGATCGGTGTAGATCGCCATCTCCTGGGGCATGTAGCCGATCCTTGCTATCTTGTCCTTAATGGGAACCCTCTCGCCCAGAACATATGCCTTCCCCGAAGTGGCTTTCAGCAGCCCGACGAGCATCTTGATGGTCGTCGTCTTTCCTGACCCGTTCGGGCCGATCATCCCATAAAGGAGACCGGTGCCAATCTTCAGGTCCACATTATCGACCGCCACGAGGCCGTCGAATTCCTTCCTGAGTCTGTGCGCATATATCGCGTCCGATTCTCCCTCGAGAACTCTGGTCTGTCCCTTCGGCATCTTCACTATGACTTCGCTCAAGGTTATGCACCTCCTTGCGCTCTCATTCCGTTTAGAAACAGGTCGACAAAGCCTCTGATCAACCTGTCCTCCTCCGCTTTGCTCAGCCGGTCCGCGCCGATCAAGTCCGACGTGAGGAAATAGAACTGAACCGCACCCATCCATGCTCTCGCCGCAACCTTCGCATCAATCTTCCTCAGCCTCCCGGCATCCATCTGCGATTGCATGAAGGCCGTCACGAACTCGAACGCCTTCTGCATTGGCTGGGCGTATAGGGATGCCTTGGTCTTAGGCTGTCGCCAGGCATCGCCCAACATCACCATGTAGAGATGTTTGTTGGAGCGCAATACCCCCAGAACGGTCTTGACGTTCTGCACCATGAGCTCGTCGATCTGGTGCTTTGAATCGAATGACACGGCCCTCCTGATTTGGGCCAGTGGTGACCTCTCCACGATGGCCGCGCTGAACAATGCCTTTTTTGACTTGAATAATCTGAACAGGGTGACTTCGTTCACCTTGGCCATTCGCGCAATCTCTTTGGTAGTCGCTCCAACGAAGCCGTTCTCCGCAAAGACTTGGAGAGCTGCATCGAGCACCCTCTCCCTCGTCGAGTTCGGCATCGTATCCGCCGTATCGGCCTCTCGCGCCATTCGTGCAAGTAAGTACTTGCATGCACTTGTGTCTTTCTCTGCACCGACAACGGAAACGGATGCCGCGGGAGCCTACTGACCCGTATTTTTGGAGGCCGACTCCAGCCTTCTGAATCGTTATATATCCACGCGCGCATTAGCTGGGTCGTTCTGGATGCCCTCGGGAAAATACATCATCAAGCTATGCCTGCTTGGGGACGGCGCGGTGGGCAAAACCAGCCTCGTGAGGAGGTATGTCTTCGATGTTTTCGACGACAAGTACCTCACGTCCTTTGGCACG
>Ga0315308_1001193_pt1 | contig 14953 bp, 15 predicted proteins | sample TDP3_MG_FD_203078 | JGI IMG/M metagenome (GOLD analysis project Ga0315308, IMG submission 203078) | Freshwater sediment microbial communities from Lake Towuti, South Sulawesi, Indonesia - TDP3 | ecosystem: Environmental > Aquatic > Freshwater > Lake > Sediment | place: Indonesia: South Sulawesi... | reverse complement strand
TGCTATCACGTTTTTTCACGGCATCCTTGGGCACGTAAAGCGTCATTGTGACGCCAGAATCTTTCAAAACGTAGGTTTCTTCAAGAAAGGCGGGCACGCCGACCTCTTTGTTCCATTTTGCGATAACCAGGTTGACGCCGAGCGAGTTTGCAACCATCGTGCCTAGCGGTATGCCATCCACTGCCGCTGTCAGTACCTTGGTTACCCTCTTCCCAGCAAAAACAGCCAAAGCGTGATGCGCTGCTTGCCTCAAAATATTGTAGTCTCCGATGATTTCAGTGTTGTTGAAATAGCCGTCGCTATTGAAGTGAATTCTTCTCCGCAATTCAGCCTGCAGACCCACCAGTTTGGTTAATGTTCGCCAGAGTTGATGGGCTCTTTCAGCGTTAGGTAGGACGTGACCCTTGGCATATCGGCTTAGAACTGTTACGGGCAGTCCTGTTTTGGCTGACAATTCACGATAAGTGTAAGGTACCCTTTTCGCTGTGCGTAGAAGTTCAATAGTCATGAGTCTGAATTTTAAGTCCTCGGCATGGGTGCTCATAGGTTCCTTCATCTCTTTTTTATACAATAACACGTCAATTAGGGGACGTGCCAAATCCCTTTTTTGTGTCGATGGATTTAATGCTTTCCATTGCTTTTTGTAAACATTAAACAGCGTCCGATCAAGGCAACTTTCAACATTTGCTCCTTTGACGTTGGTATTCGAAAATTGCTTCTCTCTGAGCGTAGGATTCGACGCCTATACCACGTTTTTCCTCAATCTGCCTAAGAGCTTCTTCAGGCGATGCGCCCTGGCTGACAAGATACGCGGCGAGCATGGCGCCTGTTCTGCCAATCCCCGCTCCGCAACAAACCACCAAAGGTAAATTTCGCCTAATCATTTCGTTTGTGAATTCAATGAATTCGGCTATGTCTTCTTGTTTCGGCGCTGCAAAATCCTTAACTGGAATAAGCAGGTACTCGAACCCCAGACTCTTAACCTGCTTGTCGTCGAGTGGACGTTCTTTGTTGAGGCACACGATAGCCCTTATCCCAGCGTCTCTAAGCCATGTGAGCTGGCGTTCATTTTCCGGACGAGCACTGCCGGCTAGCTTGCCCTTGATCATCCAAGAGAAGTTACTAGGCTTGTTGGCTGATTTACCTAGAAACAACAAGTTGCACCAATGTTTTACTTGCCTTTCCATTGAGGCTTCCTTTTTTCTAAGAAAGCCCTCAAGCCTTCAACCGCATCTTCTGTGCGCATTAGAAGATTAAGGTACATGTCTGTTACACTCTCAAGTTCCCTCTTGAAGTCAGCATCAAGTATTTGGCGGAGCGACATGCGGGTCAATTTGAGCACGATGGGGCTTTTCTCCTTCAGCTTACCAGTCAGCTCCCTCGTGGCATCCTCTAGTTTGTCTTGCGGAACAACTTTGTTGACTAATCTGATTCGTTCGGCTTCAGCCGCCGTTATTATGTCACCAGTCAAAATCAACTCGCATGCCTTTGCTGATCCAACCAATCTGGGCAGAAGCACCACTGCAACAGGAGGAATCGCTCCAACGGTGATTTCTGGTTGCCCAAACTGAGCTTTCTCCGAAGCGATTATTATATCGCAGCCCATAGCCAGCTCGCAGCCGCCGCCTAACGCAACTCCGTTCACAACAGCTATCGTCGGTTTGTTCAAATGCTGCAGTGCATAGAAGACCTTGTTGAATACTTTGAGAGTTGAGGCAACGTTTTCGGGAAGATGATCTTTGATATCAACGCCTGCGCTGAAGGCACGATCGCCCACTCCAGTCATGATTACGATGTTGATCGAGGGGTCGGTTTGCGCTGTCTCCAATGCTTGAGTAAGCTCCGACAGTGTCTCAGCGTTCAAAATGTTCAGGGGTGGTCGGTTGATGCTAATTTTTGCTACGCCGTCTGTGCTCTCGTAGAGAATGTTCTTAAAGCTCAAGCTCATGGCAATGTCACCATAGTAGATTCATCTTAGTTTTAGTCGGTTCTATAAGGCATTTACTATAGGAAAGAACCCAACTGGAAGCAAAAAGCCATGAGAATAGTGCTCTGGTGGAACTAGACTATCAGCTTGAAGAAGTCCCTTTCTGTGACGATTCCGACGAGTTTATCGCCTTTGGACACAAGAACGGAACCTACATTTTTCTGGCGCATGATCTCAGCAGCCTCGCCCACATCAGCATCTGGACTTATGGAGTAAACGTCTTTGGTTGCGGCCTCCAAAACTGACGTCTGTAGCACCTGTGCCATAGTTCCAGACTGCAAATGCTTGAAGACCTCACCAGAACCAAAGAAGCGCAGTATAGTCCTCGCTGTTACCATGCCCACAACCTTGCCGTTGACCACGATTGGCAGCCGCCTGAAACCTTTCTCCACCATGGTTTTTTCAGCTTCGTAGATCGATGTGCCGGGCGTCGCTGTAACAAGCTTGAGACTCATCACGTTAACAACCTTGACTCCGCTTATTCTCCCAGCGAAGAAAGATATCATGTCACGCTCAGTAAGAATGGCTTGTACACGTTTGTCCATGTTCACAACCGGTAAACCGCCAATCTTGTGGTTCTTCATGATATCCAACGCTTGACCAATCGTTGAAGTTGTGTAGACGTAAGTTACATCTTGAGTCATGATCGATTTTATAGGCTCGTTAATCGCTTTGAAGAAATTGCCATCATACTTGCGCTGGACCAACTGAAACTTAATCCCGCCACCCAGAAAATTCACAATGTCAGTAGCCGTTACAATGCCCAGAAGCCTCTTTGTCGCCGGCTCCGCAACAGGCAATCGCCTGAAACCTTCCTTCACCATGATTTTTATGGCATCATAAACAGGAGTGGTTGGCGCCATTGTCAAAACTGGACTCTTTGCTATGCTAAGTACATCGCCTTCTCTTTTCTTGGGCTGATAAGTCTTCAAGTCAAGAGGACCGTAGTCGCGCAGACGGCGTCTAAATGCTTCTCTTCTCGCTGCTTCTCCAGCCATTTTCGTCACCATTCATGTTATTTGATGAGCGCCTTCAAAACATCTTCGCGGTCAACGATTCCGACAAGTCGGCCTTTATTGTCAACTATTGGCAAGTGTCCAATGTCTTTTTCCAGCATCAGCCGGACAGCGTCTTCAATCGTGTTCTCTGGCTTAAGCGACACTGCAGGGGTCTTCATGATCGTGAGAATGGTTGAAGGCGATTTGAACCTTCCTTTCTTGGCCTCAAAGGTGGGAAACATAGCTCCACTTTCAAGAAGGTTCAGCTGAGTTACAATGCCCACGGTTTTCCCTTTTGACACGACAGGGCAAGCGGCAAACGAGTGTTCTTTCATCCTTTGCCAAACGTTGTCAGCCTCGTCGTCAGGTGAACAAATCAGAAGTTGCTCAACTGACATAACATGTGACAGCTTTGTTTTCAGCCGTGCCACTTTTCCTTCATGGAATGCTTTTATTAAGTGCTCTAATCCTAGCACGCCACGGTATGAGTTGTCGCGTTGCGACTCGACCACGGGAACGTACCATTCATCTAGGCGAATCATCTGTCGAGCAGCCTGAACCGCGTCTGCGTCTAGTGTTGGTGCAAAACGGACAGGTGACATTATTCCCTTAACACGTATGGTTGACACAGATGATGAAATGGTCATGACTTCGTTCCTTGAGATGACGCCTAAGAGTTGTTTGTTTTCGCTCACAACTGGCAAAATTCTTAGCTTGAAGTCTCGGAGGAGGGCGCGAGCTTTTGTTGCAAGTTCGTCTGGGTAAATCGAAGGATGATTTCGGTTCATTAGGTCTTGAACACGCAAACCATCCTACCTCTAAACATGCAGCGGTCTAGTACTCACCTTTAAGCTCAACTTGGCATTCGTCACACAGCAGTTGACCTTCAATTTCCTTTAAGGAGTCTGACCATCTTCCACAGTGATCGCAGTAGCCTGCAAGCGGACGAGGTTCAGGAGCTTCTTCTTCAGACACGGGTTCTTTATCGATCTTAGCCTGTTCCTGAATCGTTTCCAAAAGCTCAGGTGTGACCGCCAGTATATCTTTGCTGGAAACCAAGCCCACCAGGTTCCCTTTGTATATGACACCAAGTCTTCTCACGTTAAGTCTGCTCATTTTTCTCGCTGCTTCAGCCAAAGCCTCATCCGGATCAATGGTTAGCAGAGGCGACGTCATGACTTTCTTGGCTTTCACTTTGCTCGCTAGAAGATTCTTGGCTAGAACCCTCGTAATGAGGTCGCGTTCAGTTATTATGCCCACTGGCTTTCCTTCTTTGTCGGTTACGATTATGCAGCCCACGTCGTTTTTGTCCATAAGCTTGGCTAGTTCATGGACTATGCCATCTTCACTGATAGTTACAACTGGGCTTGTCATGACGTCTTTGACCAGCATGCGAGGTCTTAGGCCTATCTCTGACATCGTTGGTTTTCCTCCAATACCGTGATTATCTCAGACGTATTAAATGTTTGTTAATCGTGTCGTGGATGATACGGCGAAAGCGATTTAAAAGATTTGAGGAAAAAGGGGCTACTACTTTTTGGGACTGCTAAAAAGAATGCTTGTTGTTGAAACGCTGCTTGGCACAATAAACAATCAAAGCAACTGTCGATTATTTTCTAGCCATGAGGATTGTGCCTTTTCCCATTGGAATGAACTGTTGTATTTCTTCAACTGGGATCTTCGATATCCTTTCACGGTCTTCTTGGGCTGCTCTCTCATACATTAGGTGTCGTATATGTCTAGCTAGTTTTGCGCTCGGCTCATCTCCCGGGACAACTTCAACATACACGTTTGTGTGTTTTCGGACTGCCTCGGTCGGCCCCCCGATCACTCGTAGTTGTTCGCCTGATTTCTGGATACCTAGTGCAGCTCGCAAAGAGACTTTTCTGATGTAGTTTTTTGTGCCTTTGATGATGAACGCACCTTTCCCAAGATACTGCCCGCTTGGCGCTGTTTTGCTGAGCTGATTTGGGTAAACCCAGTAGACATCGACTGCGCCGAATTTTTCGCGCCACGCCCTGGAGTAAAATGCAGCAAACTGAGCTGCTTCTTGAATGACATGTTCTGTCGGAGCTTTCCCTTCCGTCTTAACAACGACGAATGGAGCACCAACTATTTCGGAGTGCAGAACGATGTCGTGTGGATCCAAATGCTTCTTTATCAGAATCTCATTTGTAGTGACGTCTTTGCCACCGACGACCAAAAAGCCGTCAGAAGAGTTGAACCACCTGAACTTCTCATACCAAGCTTTCTCGAGGCGTTTCGAAGGCGCTTCCACATGGACTTCTCTAATCCTTTCAGTCCACTGTTTCTGTAATTCCTCGATTCTGCGCTGTGTTTCCTGTAGCGCCTTCTCTGCGCCCTCGAGTTTTCTTTCAGCTTTCTTCATCCTTTCATAGTATTCTGCCGCATTCGCTTGGATGGAACGATTCATTTGGATTGTAAAGACTGTGCCATCAACTGAAACGTTTAGAATCATGTTCTTGGGGCTGAATGAATCAAAATAGATAGCTGGGGAATGCCTCTTCTGTTTTCCTTCTTCAAGCCTGCTTGTTATCTGTTCCCAGTTTTCACCCTTTTGCTTGGCGTCAAGAATCTGCTGCTGTAGAAGTTGAAGCTCACTCAAGCGAGTGTAGATGAGGTCGCCGATGCGCCTATTCTGCTCAACCGCCTTCTTCGCATCTTCGAGGACTCTTTCCTGGTCTTGCTGTATTCTTTCTTGCTTGCCTAGCGCTCTTTCGTATTCATCCCGAGCATCCGAAATTTGTTCAGTCTGTGATGCCTGGGCGTAGTATTCGTCCAGAGCTTTGTTGAGTGTTTCATAAGGCTTTGTTTCGAGTCCTTCGTATCGCTTCAGCCTTAAGGGCGTGGCATCAATCCACTTGCCCTTTTCGTCGATTACAATTGCAGGGTCAAACTTCCCTTCTCGCAATGCAGAGAGAATAGAGTCGATCTGGTTGAAAACTGCGTCTAGTTGTTGCTGAGTCAGTGTTTGACACGGCGTGCCCTTGTCCACGTTCGCTCGGAGCAACACTTCTTCTGCGTACAGACCGCCAATGCTGAAAGATCTGGCGAGCGCACGCACTATTTCCAGTTGACCTAGATTTCTTAGCTCGTCCAATTGAGCACGGGTCACGACGCAGGGATTCTTGCCGCTTTTGGGAGCGTGCTGGAAGGTCGTGTTTCTCAGTATGTTGCGGTCTCGCATTTTCTTGTACATCAGCGCTGTGATAATGATGCCTTGCTGACTGGTTAGGATGATGTTTCCTTCTCCAAACAATTCGACAATTAGCTGCATCGCACCTTGCTTCGTGCCTATCTTTAACATGATGGTTCGTTCAAACTCGTGTTGCTCAATATGTTCGATTGTGCCGTTGTTAAGGTGCTTTCTCAACGTCATGCAGAAAACTGGCGGTTTAACAGGCTTCTCTAGGGCATAAGCCGTTAGATGCAGTCTTTTGCCCGCCTCGATCAGCAGTTGCATCGTGGGCTGGTTAGGTTTGTGCAGCCTAAGCAGAAGCGTCTTAGGGTTAATCTGATAGATGTTCTCTATTCGAGCGTTCTTGACCGTTTGATTGAGTTCATGAACTACGGCTGCGATGTCGAAGCTGGTTATCTCAGCCTTCAAAGTGATTCGTTTTCCCCGATATGTTGAGGATAGAGGTTTTCTGCTTTAAGTATAGTGATACACAAACCCTAGCAGAGTTCAGGACTGTGCCCATCTCGTCTCGGTTTTTGCATGCTGACTTCTCAGGAGGGCGTTCAAATCTTAGCCCCAGGCGTTCTATTTTTAAGCGCATTGCAGTTTATTCATTCTTCTCAGACTACTCTGCTGAAGAGGAGAAGTACATGATTAAGGGATTAGACCACGTAGCTATTGCGGTGAACAGACTCAATGAAGCATTAGAAATTTATGAGCGCATGCTCGGCTGGAAACTTGAGAAAACGCGAGTCGTTGAGCAACAGAAGGTTAAGGCTGCCCTATTGCGTGCAGGTTCTACTAAGGTTGAGTTGCTTGAGCCTACTGACTCTGAGAGCGCTGTAGCCAAGTTTCTTGAAAAACGCGGAGAGGGCATTCACCATATTGCATTAGCGGTTTCAGACTTGGAAAGCCACCTTGAAGAGTTGAAGAAGAAAGGAATTGCACTCATAGATGAGAAGCCTAGAATGGGCGTGGAAGGCGGAAAAATAGCCTTCCTCCATCCCAGAAGCTTGAAAAACGTGTTAATAGAACTTGTTGAGACTTCGTAGAAGACGTCTTTAGATCTTATGAAGACTTGGCTGCTTGTTACGGTGAGGTGATTTCAGCCACCGTTAAAGTTCTATCTAGTATCGTTGGAACCTCATTTTCCCACATAAACTGAACTTCCACTGTATGTTGCCCAGCACTCAAAGGATCAGTTAGAAATTCGAGACTGCCAGGAATTGTGTATATTCCACTGGCTGGAGGAGCAGGGACTGAAACTTTGCATATGCTACTGTTGTAGTTGTTGTCTACAACTATTCTGACCAGAATTGATGCTGTTGGCAATGTATAGGCGCTTGAAAACTGCACATATATCTTAGAGTCTTGCTGAATGTTAATGGTTATTTTCATTGAGGAATCGAAGTCAGACATATTGACCCACTGCATCGGGTCATACGTACTTGTGTCCACCAGTGTATCGTTTCTGTTTTGAAGTATCTGCAGAATCGCATCCGTTCCATTTGTCCCAGGAATGCCTCGTATTCCCTGCACACCTTGTGATCCCTGCGGTCCTTGCAGTCCTTGGGGTCCCACTTCGCCTTGCTCGCCTTGCTTTACAAACAATGAGGCGACCAGCGCTCCACCGACAATACCGGCCAGAAGTGCAACTACAAGCGTAAGAACAAGGGGTTTCCATGTGAGATTATTTCTTGATTCCAATTTCAGAACCTCTCTTGCGCTTCTGAGGGATAGTTGATAAAAGAGTTATGAATCGTGAATCTGAATAACATGTAACTATTATTCAAGGGTCGTGAACTGCGAAACATGTTTGATCCTCCGCCCAAAGCAATGAGGATACAGCTTTCAAAGGTCAGAGAAAGCTTGCGAACTAAGATTCTTGGCAGGACAATCCTCTATTTTCGAGAGTTACTTTCAACGAACGAGATCGCTAAAGAGTTAGCTGTTGGAGGCATTGGGGAAGGTGCGGTTGTTGTTGCTGAGACTCAGACTGGAGGCAGGGGACGGTTCAAACGAGAGTGGGCTTCGCCTGAGGGTGGGTTGTGGTTCTCGATAGTATTGAGACCGAGAGTGCAGCCTAAACAAGCTCCAATGCTCACTCTGCTGGCTTCCGTTGCCGTTGCCAACACAATCACCCGGCTCTTCGGATTAGGAGCTGAAATCAAGTGGCCAAACGATGTTTTGATCAACCAGAAAAAAGTGTGTGGCATACTCACTGAAGGTCAGACTATGGACGGAACCTTGAATTTTGCGATTCTAGGGATCGGCATCAACGCAAACTTCAACATTGAGGCTTTCTCACCTCCTCTGAAAGAGACTGCCACCACGCTAAAGGAAGAGCTAGGAAGAAGTGTAGAGCGAGAGATCCTCTTTTGTAGACTTTTAGGAGAAGTTGAATCTTATTATGAATTGCTAAAACGAGGAAAGCTTGAATCGATCCTAAACGATTGGCAAAGGTTGACTGGCTTCCTAGGCTCCTATGTGGTGATTCAGAGTGACGGAGGGGAAGTCGAGGGTTGGGCAGTTGACCTAGACAGTGACGGAGCCTTGATTATCAAACTGAAAGACCAAACCTCGGTCAGAGTCACATCTGGAGATATTGTCAAGATAATTCACAACGAGTATCCGCGATACGTTGATGAATAGTTCCGCAAAGTATCACTAGCGCAAGATATATTGGTAGGAAGGTTCAACTCGTATGCTCTTTGCGAGGGACAAAGGAATGCAAACAATTGAGAAGGTTATTGAAGACACAGCTGTCAACCTTTTGAAGTTCGCTGTCGTCCGATTACCAAGCGACGTTAAAGACGCATTGAACCGCGCCTATAAAGAAGAGACAAGCGAGGCTGGGAAGGTCCAGCTTGAAGCCATTTTAAAGGACATTGAACTCGCTGAGAAAGAGAATACACCGCTATGCCAAGACACGGGCATCATCATCTTTTACGTTAAAGCTGGAGCGGATGCCAAAGGCTTGGACAAGATTGACACTGCTCTTCAAAATGCTACAAGACGAGCCACGAAGGAGATACCGTTACGACCAAACACGGTTGATCCATTCACTCAGAAGAACACTGGAGACAACACCGGACGCCACATTCCATTCATAAACTGGGAAATCACGCAGGGTGACGTCATCGAGATGACAGTGTTTCCAAAAGGCGGAGGCTCAGAAAACGTATGCGCCTTGGGCATGATAACTCCGGGTGAGGGCGTGAACGGCTTGAAGAAGTTCGTCATCGATGCAATCATAAAGGCAGGTGCAATGCCCTGTCCACCCACAATTGTTGGTATAGCAGCTGGAGGCGGCGCCGATATAGCCATGAAACTTGCAAAGGCATCGTTACTCAGACCATTGAACCAGCCCAACGCAAACCCAGAATTGGCTAAGCTAGAAAACGAACTCTACGAAGCTGCTAACTCAACTGGAATCGGACCTATGGGTTTAGGCGGCAAATTCACAGTCTTAGGCGTGAAAGTAGACTATGCGCACAGGCATCCAGCCTCCTATCCTGTGGCTGTTGCTTTTCAGTGCTGGGCAGCGAGAAGAGCTACAGCTCGGATTAAAGCCGATGGAACTGTTGAATACTTGACCCACAAGGTGAGGTGAAAAGCAAGATGGCTGTTTACAAGTTAAAGACCCCGATCTCAGAGAAAGACGTTCGCAAGTTGAAAGTAAACGATGTACTTTATGTGACAGGCACAATAGTAACCGCCCGAGACCAAGCTCACAAAAGGGCTTTGGAATATTTCAAGCAAGGCAAGGAATTACCAGTTAAACTTGAAGGCTTAGCTGTTTTCCATTGCGGACCCATCGTGAAGAAAGAAGGTGACAAATGGGTTGTTGTTGCTGCAGGACCTACGACAAGCACACGCATGGATCAGTTTGAAGACGAGTTCATCAAAGCCTTCAAAGTCCGCGTGGTAATAGGCAAGGGTGGAATGGGCAAGAGAACAACCGATGCGATGCAGAAGTACGGCGCGGTCTATGGCGCCTTCACGGGAGGAGCTGGAGTACTCGCAGCAAAAGCAGTCAAGAGTGTCAAAACCGTAGAGTGGCTCCAAGACTTGGGAATGCCAGAAGCGTTTTGGGTGTTTGAAGTTGAAGACTTCGGACCATTGTCCATAGCGATCGATTCGCATGGAAACAACATTTTCGAAGATGTCAAGAAGAAAGCTGAAGAGCACCGGATGGAAATCTACAAGAAGCTCAGTGCATGATCCAATATTCTACGGCAGACCTCAGACTGAGGGTTGGAAAACTTCTGGAGGCAGGGGCGGAACAGCAGCCTGGGGTCTCCCGCTTAGTCTCTTCAAAATGAAAACCAGTAGCGCAAGCAACCCGATTATTGTTAGAAAAGTGAGCAGAGGCGCAAGATTGGCTAATCCGATGCTCAATTGGAGCAAGCTTTTGGAGGTATCCCAGTCGCCTTGTTCAGCGCTCAACAATGCGCGCTCATATACAAACTCGGCTAGAAACTTGTAAGGCTGAAAAATAGGGTTCAATTCACTCACTGCTTTGTCAGCTTCTGCTATCAGATCTTGCACCGGCGATTCGAAGAGATCGGCGACAGTAAAGCCCCAACGTTCCCTCAGAGTTATTGCCACTGACGCATTAGCGGCTTGGCTCAAGTAGAGTGCTAGCTCGCTTATTTTCTTGATTTTGACTCCATTGAAGTCTGAAGGTAACTCTCCGACGAGTTCAAAGAAGCGGCTGTAATATTCGAACCAGTAATGTTCAACGATTTGAGGTAAACGGCTGACAACGTAATATGACGCGACACACAGCTCTCCTACGGTAGCATCTGGAGGCTGATAGCTTGGAGTCCAGCCCTGCAAACCTATCGATGCAAAGTTCTCGCCGTCTAGAAGCTGAATAAGCTGTTCAGCAGCGTTTTCAAGATTGTTCTTTTCACTTTCGCCGCCTTCATACCCAAAATCTGAAACAAGATTGACGCCTACGAAGTAAGCCATGCCTTCATGAAACCAGAGAAAATCGTTAGGGGAAATTCCTGCTTTATCCAAGAAGCGATGAACTAGCTCGTGTGCGGCTACAACTTCAATGGTGCCGTTTAGTGTGCGGATCAAAGCGATGTTGATGTTTATTTCACCCAGTCCTCCAGTGAGTACTAGGACATAGCCGCCCTCAACCAACAAACTCTGAAAATCGGGCAAGTACCATTGAACTACCACGTCATCCAGTGTCACATTAAACAAGCGTGTGGTCTGATTGTAGATTTTGTCGTAAAACCTTAGAACATTGCGAGCATAGGTTTCGTATCGTGAGACCGTATTGAAGACAAAGGTTTTGTTGTCACTGCTCCTGAGCGTTGTAATCGCAGGCTTTGAATCTATTCTGAATTCCACCTGAAGACGAACAACAGTTTCTTGCAGAGAGAATAGTACTCGGCGCGGTGCAACATCTTCATCTCTAGCTTGGTAGCTTCTTGAACCCTGAACCACGGCAAGATCCGGGTTATTGACTTCAAAGTTCTCATCGAAAAGCACTTCAGCTTCGCCATCACTGTCAGATCGGAACCCAATCTGAGGAGAATAGAATATTCCTCGAGGCTCCATGATTAAGGCGCCGTTGTCAAAATCGAATTTTATGGTCATGTTAAAGAACTCACTGGACTGGTATCGAAAAGTAAATGCTTGATAGAAGTAGAGATTTTCATCAATCACTTGACTAGTTGCAACAGTGTCAGATTGAACAATCTCGCCTCCAGGTGCGACGAAAAGATTCCAGCGATGGTTTTTCGGAACAAAAACCCATGAGTCGCCCGTCGCATCTGTGCTGTTGAAGTTTATTTCAACAGTTGTGAAACCCTCTCTGTCAACAGTGAATTTATAGAAATAGTTAGAAGATGGGGAAGCGTTCCCGTTCCGAATGAATGAGCTGGATGTAACAGAGCTGAAGATGATGATAACCAGCAGAACCACAAAACGTTTGGATCGAAGTTTTCGTATTTGCAAGTCGAGGTTGCCTCGTTGAAGATAGTCGTCACTATGCTATCTTATATTGATTTCTTGCGTTCGAGCCTGTTTTGCCAGTCTAGTTACGGTCTCTTTGAAGACAGTTGCACTCGCCCCAGTACGGACGCCTTTGTGGTTGAAATGCGTCGGCACAGCTTGAAAGCCGCCTTTCTCAAGCTCAGTGATCACTTTTGACAGGGAAGGCACAGGCAGTGCAAATCTGTCGCACAGCTTATCAATCGAGTAGTAGGTGATGGGCGCGTTGACTTCTCTGATTATCAGCGTCAACAAGTTCAGAAGTCTAGCCTCACTAGGCAGATTTCGTCCTCTAGCCTCTTCAATCACTTTACAGCAGAATTTTGCGTCCCAAAGTGAACCAAGCCATAGTGGACCAGCCGCTTGAAGTTTTGAGCCGCATTCTGGACAGTCTTGTCTAAGAATTGATGTTAAGCCGTTCACGCTCTCTCTGTGAAAACAGGAGAAGCAATGCAGAATGTAGCCGCTGTTTTGAATGCTTTTGTCAGCTTGTTTAGCACCATAATTGATCTTAGCATACGTTCTGACGTAGTTGTATTCACTGTAACTCAATAATGGGTTGATGCCGATTTCATGTTTAGCCGCCATCGAGGCTAAGCATCCAATCAAAAGGCGAACAGCCAGCTCATGACAATATTCGGTTCGCAGCGGTTTTCCACCGTATTTTCTTATGCAAGCCTTTGGATGCACTCCGCAAAGTGGCGCCATATCCGTTGCTGTAAGTGCAACCAAGCCGTCGTTTCGCACTGCTCTCAAAGCTGAATCAATGTACGGCGCTGGTGAACCGAAAGGGTCAACGTCCACATAGTCGAATCTCTTGCGAGGCGCCGCGTGACGGCTCAAAAGAAGGTTGGCATCTTCACTGGCAACAGAAATCTTATCGACTAAGTTGTTGAGGCTGACGTTGAATCGGGCGAGGCTGGCTGCTTCAGGGCTGATGTCGTTTATGACGACTTTGCGAACGCCTTTGGCCTCTTTTGCAAGTCGAATGCCTCTTACGCCGCACCCAGCTAACGGCTCGCAAGCCACAAGTTCGCGGTTCTCAAGTCTCTGGAATGCTTGAAGAGCCAACACCGCTAAGTCCCGATTCAGCGTCATAGCTGGGTTGTAGAAAACAGGTGCCTTGGAAGGAGCATATTCCCACGCCTCTCTCACAAATGCCTTAAGTCTGGGCACCAAAACCTTAACATTTCCTTCATTCACGGTTTCAGTTGGAAATCCGAAGCTCAAGTCGCATACCTGCTCCGAAATCTGTTTTTATAGATTAAGTCAATAAAGCAGTTGTTGAAGAACACGGGTAGGTAAGATCGAATGTGAAGAGGCTTCTCTTCGTGACTGGTCGACCGGGCATTGGAAAAACCACTGTCTTGCTGAACGCCGTAGAGGGGCTTAGGGCTAAGGGTTGCAGTGTTGGCGGCATGATAAGCAGAGAGGTCAGACATGAGGGTGCACGCGTTGGCTTTCAGATCATTAGCCTCAAGACAGATGAGAAGGGGTGGCTAGCGCACATAAATCAGCCTACCGGTCCACAAGTGAGTAAATACCGGGTAAATCTAAACGACCTTGACACGGTTGGCGTCACAGCCATTCAAGCAGCTTTGAGAGAAGCTGACTTGGTCGTGATTGATGAGATTGGACCTATGGAGTTGTTTTCGCAGGCTTTCAAGCAAGGCATTAAAGATGCTGTGGACAGCCGCAAGCTGGTTCTGGGAGTAATTCATCACAGTGCACGAGACCCGGTAGTAGAGGCGATCAGGAAACGGGAAGATGCGGAGATACTTGAAGTGACGTTTGAGAACAGAAGTCGAGTTCACAACATTCTTATCCAAAATGCACTTCAATACTTGCAGCGAGAGAAGCAATAGGCTGAGAAAGTCATGCTGATAGCAGGAGTAGACGATGCTGGACGTGGCCCAATCATTGGACCCCTTGTCATAGCAGGCGTTCTGTTTGCTGAAGAAGACTTGCGGAAGCTGAAGCCGTTGGGCGTCAAGGATTCTAAAGTGCTGTCGCCTCGAAGACGCGAGACATTGGCGATCGAGATCAGGAGGCTTGCGGTCAAATACCATGTGGAAAGTCTGTCGCCCGCGGAGATCGACAAGGTGGTTGAAACACGTAGAAGGCTGCACAAGCTGAATCGTCTGGAGGCGCACACGATGGCTAAAGTCATCGAAGTCCTCAAGCCAGATGTTGCCTACGTTGACGCTTCAGACGTGATCGCTGAAAGGTTCAAAGAGCACATAATGGAGAAACTACCATTTCCTGTCAGGATAGTTTCGGAGCACAAAGCCGACGCCACGTATCCTGTAGTGTCAGCGGCTTCAATCATCGCTAAAGTTGAACGCGACAGCGCAATTCAAAAACTCAAAGATAGATATGGGGACTTGGGTTCAGGCTACGTTACTGACCCGAAAACCTTGGAGTTTCTTGAGAAATGGCTTGCCAAGCACGGTTCGTATCCTGAGTTTGTGCGCCGGTCTTGGAAACCAGCGAAGGAATTGAGGAGTAATGCTGGGGCAAGACAGATGAGGTTCGAGTGAGCAGTTTGTTGCTAAGGGATGTTTAGAGTCTTGAAACCAGGTCTTGAGCTAGGTTGATTCTCTCGAGTTCTTCAGAATTGATCAATGGGATGTCTGTGTCGAGGGCGAGCTTTCCGTCTGTTATGAATAATGCCTGAGCGCCTACAACATTGCTTATGCTTAGGATTTCCTCTGCTCTCTCGTCGACGCTTTTTTCGCCTTTACGCGTCACTCC
>Ga0315308_1001190_pt1 | contig 15009 bp, 17 predicted proteins | sample TDP3_MG_FD_203078 | JGI IMG/M metagenome (GOLD analysis project Ga0315308, IMG submission 203078) | Freshwater sediment microbial communities from Lake Towuti, South Sulawesi, Indonesia - TDP3 | ecosystem: Environmental > Aquatic > Freshwater > Lake > Sediment | place: Indonesia: South Sulawesi... | reverse complement strand
GTCTTCTGCATGTTCTCTTTCAGAGACTTCTTCGACCGCGCCGCGGCAGCAGGCGAGATGCACAGGGTGTTGAGAGAGGGCGGAGAGGTTTTCATCACTGACGTGGCGAAGCCCCTCTCAGGGCCGTTCTCTAAGTTGCTCGATATGCATTTTAGACACCTGGTCCCCGTTCTCGCAAGGGTTGCGGTGGACTCGTCTGCCAGAGAGATGTGGAGGAGAGACCCGTACGCGAAGCTGATCGAGACGTACGAGGCGTATGGCGCTCCGACTGTGTACGAAGAGCTGCTCCGCGGAGCTGGGTTCTCCGACGTCTCCACAGGCTACCTGGAGATGAAGGGGGCGACGATGACCAGGGGGAAGAAGCCTTGGAAGTCGACGTCTTGATCGTCGGCGCTGGACCTGCTGGCAGCACGACAGCGAGATTCTGTACAGACAAGAGCCTGGACGTGCTGATCATCGACCGCAGGAAGGAGATAGGTCATCCTGTCCAATGCGGAGAGTTCCTGCCGTCCGCGAAGGAGATGTACTCCATGTTCCCGAGAACGATGGACCTCGACGAGCTGATGAACGTCGATGACAGTCTCGTGGTGGGCGAGGCCGACTGCGTAGATATCATATCTCCTGGGGGAAGAGCCTACAGGTGTGACTTCTCCGGGTCGATTCTGGACCGGAGGGCATTTGACAAGCATCTCGCGAAGCTAGCAGTCGAGGCCGGCGCACGGGTTGAGACAAATACATCTCTGCTATCCATAAAGGAAGGCATTGCGAGAACGACCCTTGGTGACATCAAAGCGAAGGTGATCGTCGGAGCAGACGGCCCGAACTCGAGGACCGCGAGCCAGGTCGGCCTTCAGAGGCCCGCCCAGAGGTTCCCAGCGATCACTTGCCAAGCGGAGGGCAGCTTCGAGCCGGTGGTCAAGATGTTCTTCGGCAGCCTCGCCCCGGGCGGGTACGCTTGGATCATTCCCAAGCGGAAGGGAGCCAATGTCGGCATTGGCATCAACCCGGCAGTACCACACGATCCGCCAAGCGTTCTCTTCAGCAGGTTCGTATCAAGGCTTGGATGCGGGCATAGTGAAGTCGCCATGAAGTTCGTCCCCATGGGGGGTCCCATTCCTCGGACCGTGAAAGGAGATGTGCTTCTTGTCGGCGATTCTGCTGGGCATGTTATGCCGACGAACGGCGGCGGAATACCGATTGCGATGATCGCTGGCCGGGCAGCTGGCCAGACCATCAAGGAACACTTCCGCCAAGGCATAAAGCTTCAGGAATACGAGAACAGATGGCGGGCGGCTCTGGGCAAGCCCTTGAGAGACGCGCTCGGCACGAGAAGGCTCGCGGACATGGTCTTACCGCACGACCGCCTCCTTGGCCTTGCGATGGCCTTGCTTGGCAATAGGGGTCTGGACAGGGCAATCAGATGCAAGCGAATGGTGTTTCCGACCCGCGGCTGAAATCGGGGTATTCCTTTTAGATAGGCAGCGCAATCCGACGGTCAGAGGTTGGTATTTTGGGCAATACAGAGGAAAACCTGAAACATGCTCTGGCGGGGGAGAGCGAGGCGAGAGCGAAGTACGTGAAGTGGGCGGGCGCTGCAAACAAGGAAGGCCATCAGGCGATTGCCAGGATATTCCTTGAGACCGCTGAGAACGAGTACGAACACTCTGCGATGGTCATGAACCTGCTGAATGTTGCTGGGACCACGGCTCAGAACCTCGAGAAGGCAGCAGCTGGCGAGGTGCACGAGTGGACCAAGATGTACCCGCAGTTCGCCAAAGAAGCCCGGGAAGAGGGCAACGAGCGGGCTGCGAAGTTCTTCGAGAACGTAATACGGATCGAGAGACATCACGGGAAGCGGTTCCAGCTACTTCTTGATCGTCTGAAACGTGGCACCCTGTACAAGTCAGACAAGGATGAGATCTGGTTCTGCACGAACTGCGGCTACATGCACAGGGGCAAGGAAGCACCGCAGTCCTGTCCGAACTGCCTGCACCCACAGGGGTATTTCAAGAGGATCACTGACGTCGACTACGGGAAGATCGAACTCTGAGTTCTATCTGACGGTGACCTTTCGGGGCCGGCTCGTCACCTCTGGCCCCTTCGCTTTCTTCTTATTCTAGTTCTGCTGCCGCAGACATCGCACACCTTGGTGTCTGCCTGGAATGCCTTCCCGCATCCAATGCACCTGGCCTCCCATTCGAAGACCTGTTGAATGCCCCTCTGATCCATCCCCCTACACGGCACTCCCAGCACGCGCGCAATGTTCTGTATGGAGTAGTCATCGCTCAAAAGCTCGTACCCAAGGTCGAGGGAGAGCGCCAGCAGCTCCTTATCGGTCTCGGACAGTCTCTCGGAATCGCCGGTTCTCTCCGCCTCCTTGCCTACCCTCTCAAGCGAACGCTTGCTGGCGGACAGGACGCGTATCTTCGAGGCCAGAAGCAGCTCGAGCCTCTCGCCCATGCCCTCCTTGTCGAGCTCCCTAATCACGCCCGGCGTCACGACGCACTCGAACCCTTCTGGGAAGTCCTTGCCATAGTAGAGCACCGAAGTGTCGAGGACGTAGCCCTTCATTCCATCTCGACCGTCCCGGAGAGCGCCTGGTCTGCGAGGAGCTCGATGTCCAGTTTGGTCTCCTCTTCAAGTGCGTTCTCAATCCTGCTGTAGGTCGAGGGCCTCTTGGGAGCGATCGTGCAACACAGCCCGGGGAGTATCGAGATGTCGTATGTGCCGATCTTCTTCCCAATTCTCTCAATCTCCACCTTGTCGAGACCGATCAGAGGGCGGAGTATCGGCAAGGAGGTCGCCCTTTCCTCCACGTTCATGTTCGCGAGGGTTTGCGACGCGACCTGGCCAAGCGATTCACCGGTGACGATGCAGTCGGCATTGTAGCGCCTCGAGAGCCTCTCTGCAACCCTGAACATCATCCTCCTGCAGAGCACGCACTCCATGCTTCTCCTGCAGCTCCTTGCCAGCTCCGCTTGCGTCTTCCCGTGCGGAACGAGGAGCCTCTTTGATTTCCTGCCGAGGGCCTCATCGACCCTCTTCATTAGGCTCGTAGCCTTGTCGACTTCTTGGTCGCTCGTGAACGGTCGGTTGTCGAAGTGGACGAGCACTAGTTCGAGCCCCTGCCTGCCCATTAGATATGCAGCCACGGGAGAATCGATTCCTCCCGAAATCAGAGCGATGCCACGCAATCAATCACCGATGTATTTCGAGAAGACGTTCTTCGCCTTGGCCAGGTCAGTGGTTCCTCCCACAATCGTTCTGCCGTCTGGGAAGACAGTGATCTCGGCGCCCTTCGTCTTGAACTTCAGAAGCCCGTCCACCATGCTGGTCTGCCCAAGCTTGGAAAGCGTCGCTCTGAGGTCCTTCAGACCTCCCTTGATGGGTCTTGCTGGGACAATCTGAACGGCGTTCCTACCACAAAGGGAGACAACGAATTTCCTCTTCTTTGCCTGGAGGAACTCGAAGTTCTTCCTTCCGCAGCATTCGCAATCGGGATTCTTCTTGACCCTGATCTTCTGAAGCTCTCCTTGCCAAACGTCAAGGACCATCAGCTCCTCCACGGGCTTCTTGCCTTGCATGATCTTGAAAGCTTCCGTTGTCTCCAGAGAAGCGACTACGCTCGGAAGGGTGTTTATGATACCGACCGTGTCACACGTCGGCAGCTGGCCAGGTTGTGGCAGGGAGGGAAACACACATCTCAGGCACGGCCCGCCAGGAACGATGTTCATGACCATGCCTGTGGTTCCAACAGCCCCCGCGTAGACCCACGGTATCGCCAGCTTCACACAAGCGTCGTTCACCAGGAACCGTGTGTCCATGTTGTCCGTCGCGTCCAGGACGATGGTCGCGCCCTTGACTATCCTCTGGATGTTCGCATAGGTTATGTCTGTGACCTCTCCTGTGACCTTGATCTCCGAGTTCACCTTGCGAAGGTGCTCCTCTGCGACCTTGGCCTTGGCCCTTCCGACATCCCGCTCCGCAAACAGTGTTTGTCGCTGCAGATTGGACTCCTCGACTATGTCTCTATCTACAACATGAACCTCTCCCACGCCCGCACGGACAAGGAACGTGAGCGAATACGTCCCGAGTGCTCCGCAGCCAATGACGATGCATCTTGCCTTCGCTAGCTGTTTCTGACCTTCGGGGCCTATCTCGGGGAGCAGAATCTGCCTCGAGTACCTGTTCTCCTTCAACAGGGGTGGGATGGGCCTGGCGGTATTAATTGGTTTCATGGATGGCGATGACAGCCGCCAGCGCTTCAGAGCCAAGCTCTTATGCTGGGCTCCCCTTACACCCAGCAGGTGTGGCTGTGAGGAGGAGAAGAACGAACACCGGAGCCGACGATTCCGGGATAGATGACAAGGAGGTCCTGAGGCTCTCCTGCGAGCTGATAAGAATCCCCAGCATCTACAAGCGTGAGCACAAGATATCACGGTTCATCTACGCTAAGCTCAAAGAATGGCGTCTCTCGCCGAAAATGATCCCTGTGGCGGGCCATGGTCCAGATGTTGTCGCTGAAGTCGGCAGCCGACGTCATCCTGCGATAGTTCTGAACGGGCACATGGATACCGTGGAAGTGGCTCACGGCTGGAAGCACGATCCTTTCGGTGCAAAAGTAGAGAACGGCCTGCTCTACGGCCTCGGCGCGCTCGACATGAAGTGCGGACTCGCGGCCATGATGCTCGCTTTCAGATCGCTCGCCGATTCGGGGTCTGTGGATGGTTTCAGGGTCATCTTTCAGGCGGTCTCCGGGGAGGAGGATACTGGCATTGGCACGAGGACGTTGATCTCCAAGGGGCTCTTCAGAAGATGCAAGGCGGTAATTGTTGGTGAGGGGTTTGGTGGTCTCGGGGCGGTTACGAATGCCAGAAGAGGAGGCTCCTACTACGACATCGAGGTAATGGGCAAGTCCGCGCACGGCGCTACCCCGCACTTGGGCGTCAACGCAGTCTCTGATGCGGCCGCCATCGTCTGCGCCCTGAGCAGTATGAGCATCAGGAGCGCCAAGGGTCTGATTGGTGATGACTTCCGTCCCCTAGCAGAATCTCAGACAGTGCTCAGGATTCAGGGCGGCAACATCAGCCTCAGTGTGCCTGACAGGTGTTCAATCAGACTTGTCCGCAGCACCATACCGGGCACGAATATTGACGCCTCTGCCCAGATACGCTCTTTGATCCGAAAGCTCCGCCTCAGAAGCGATGTCAGAGTAAGGCTCGTCGATGAACCTGGAGAGATTTTCTATCCCTACATCACTGAACCATCTTCGGAGCTGGTCGAGACAGCTGTCGACTCCGTGCGGAGAATCACTGGCAAGAAGCCCAGGCTCGTATGCGGTGTCTCCGAGGCAGATGATAACCTGATTGCGCATGGACTGCGCGTGCCGATCATCTGTGTTGGACCAGGCGAATCGGGCGATCTTGGCCGATATCACCAGGCCGAGGAATGCATACGAGTCTCGCAGTTGGGCTACGCTGCCAGAATCTATTACGATTCGGTGCTTCGTTTCGGATTGCGCATGTCCGGTTGAGGTCCTAGCACCTTAGATGAGAAGGTGTGCGTTCCCGATCCTCACCCGCTTCAAGCCTGCTTTCATCGAGACCGCAAGCGCCTCTCGTGCCTGCGAGCTTGTCGTGATTCCCAGGTCTGTCATCGCGTAGTCCGGGTGAAATGCTAGCAGGGAATAGGGGATCTCTGGGCCCACCTCTGCGATGAAGCTGGCAATCTGAAACACCTCGTCGACGTCCACATAACCCGGGACGAGCAGTGTGCTCGCAACGAGCATGGTATTCTTGTCTTCCGCCGCTCGTTTTCCGAGCCTTCTGAAGTTGTCCAGAGTTCGCTTGTTGCTCACGCCGCAGAGCGCATAGTGAAGGTTTTCATCGAACGCCTTGAGATCGAATTTCACTGTGCCCCCAGTTCTCGCGGAGATCTCAAGCATCTCTTCGGCCAGATGAGGGGCCATCGAGCCATTGGTCTCCCAACATACCTTTTGGCTCTCCTCAGCCCGGCTGAGGAGGAGGTCACTGGCACGGAATGCGTATTCGAGCTGAGGCGTTGGATCGCCTCCGAAAAAGCATATGCAGAACGTGTTCTTGTCGACAGCTCTCACAAGCTGCTCAACGGTTCGTTGAGGACTGAGATGCCGTGGTCCCTCTTTGTGGTGCCAGTTCTGACAGAAGAGACAGTCAAACGTGCAGCCATAGAAGAACACAGCAAGGTTCTTCTTTCCTCGCGCGAGCTCATCGTTTGCGGGGCAGGCCCATGCGGCAACGCAGTTGGTGGGCAGAGGGTCGTAGTACCAGTCAACTACTGCCTTCTCGCCGACGACGGGCCTTATGAGCCCGCCATCGTTCATCCTAAGACCGCACGTCCCTCTGCTGCCTTCGTCTACATGGCAGTTGTTTGCACACTGCCCGCACGCTCTGCCAGCAGTTCCGGGCAGACCTAGGCCAAAATCCTCGAGCGACCTCCGATGGGCCTCTTTGGCGATCTCCCTGGCCTCGGGCTTCTTTGCACAGCCGGGACAGAGCCCGAGAAATGACGAGATCCCTCGCCCCTCTCGGCCGCAGAGCTCGCATCTCGCCTTCATGTCGCCATATCAGACGCGTGTTCTCTTCAAGAACCTTCTGCTCAGAGCGGGTCATGTTCAAATACTGAGAAGTGAGAATGCCTTGCAGTGAAGAAGTACCACTTCGGGTGCAGCGGCTGGAGCTACGGCGATTGGATAGGCAAATTCTATTCCGATGAGTGCACGCAGAAGACGATGCTCGAGGAGTACGCCAGGCGCTTTGACACGGTCGAAATCAACATGTCTTTCTACAGGCTGCCGTTCGAGGGGCTCGTGAAGAGCTGGAAGGCCAGAACGTCAGAGGGGTTCCTGTTCTGTCCCAAACTCAGCAGGCAGATAACCCACATCAAGAAATTGCGAGGCTCTGGCGAGCTCGCCTCTACGTTTGTCGAGAGAATGGCAATCCTGGGAAAGAAACTCGGGCCGATACTCATACAGCTCCCTCCGAGTCTGAAACCGAACAAGGTCGTGCTCGAATCATTCCTTGCTGCCCTTCCTGATGATAGGAGGTTTGCGATTGAATTCAGAAACGAGAGCTGGTTCACCGATGACATACGTTCCGCCCTCGAGAAGTACGGCATTGCAACATGTCTTGTTGACTCGCCCAAGTTGAACGTCGACAACGAGGTGACCGCATCATTCTCCTACGTGCGATGGCATGGCCGAGGGTCATGGTACAGCTATGACTATTCAAAATCCGAGATAGATGAGTGGGCGAAAAAGCTGAGATCTCTTCCAGTTAGTGAAGTATTCGGCTATTGGAATAACGATGTAGATGCCAATGCCCCCAAGAACTGCTTAGCTCTTATCAAGCGCATGAGCGAATAGCGTCTCATGTCGCAATTCATCTGAATCTGTAGTCCATGTCGAACCGGTCTCGAAGGATCTTGATTCTCTTCTTCACATTCTTTCCTTTCGCGGCTTCCATGAAGATGTCAGCCAGTTCCGAAAGATGCCTTTCCTTGAAACCTTGTCGAGTAATTTCAGAAGTGCCCAGTCTCCCCACAGAATCGATAATCAGATTGGATTTCTCGAGTCTCACTGAGAAGTCGTTTATCGATAGGCCGTAAATGGCCTTCAGCTCAGCCTGGTCTATGAGCAGCTGATGGGATTTCGTGAAGCCAAGGTCCTCGAACATCACTGGGAACCCCCTCTCCTTCAGCTCTCTTCCCAGTCTCTGCGAGTTCCTCACAACCTGCCTGGCGTAGGCGGGTCCGAACTTCCTTGCTTCCAGCAGGGCCTGACCAAGTGAGGCCACCCTGTTCCAGTGGATGTTGTCGACCATCTTCCAGGTAAGGTTCTTGCGCACCGAGGCATCGAGATCCTTGTCATCCGTGACTATGATGCCTCCTTGGGGACCAAAGAAGCTCTTGTGTGTGGATCCATACAGGATCTGCGCACCTTCCCTGAGCGGCTTCTGGAACTCCCCTCCAGCAATCAGTCCAAGGACGTGCGAGCCGTCGTAGACCAATGTCGAGCCCACATCGTCGCACGCCTCTCTCAAGGGGTGCATGTCATACGGAAACAGAATGATAGAAGCACCGAGAACCACGAGCTTCGGCTTCTCCTTCCTTATCATTTCCGATGTCGCTCCGGTGTCAAGATTGTAGCTGTCGGCGTCGAACGGCAACGCCATAGCCCTGAGCCCAAGAATGTCTGGGATGTAGCCTTGGCCATAGCCATCATAGCCGCCGTTCTCTGCAGACAAGGCGCACATCAAGTTCCCGCGGGACGTCGTCGAAACGATGGTTATCATCGCCGCGATGTGGCCCGACAGTGGCTGGACGCAGGCGTGTTTCGCCGAGAAGACCTGCCTCGCGATCTCCTCCGCCTTCAGCTCGATCTCGGTGGTTATCCTGGTCCCTCTGTACGAGTTCTCGACATAGGCCCCCGCGTACTCGGTGTTCATCGGCAATGTGTACCTATGTCCGAAATCCGACGAAAGAAGCGCTCGGACTTGTGGGCTGGATATGTTCTCCGAGGGCAGGAGGTTTATCGATTCCTCCACACGCCATCTCTCTTGAGCTCTCATGCTGTCCAAGAAGTAGGTGTTCTTCATTCCGGGTTCCCCCGTTCAAGAGTGGGCTGGGCGCTCACTTCAGTTGCACAGGTTGAACTTGTTCTCGTTCGCAGGATAGGTCGGGAATTCCTGTTCTTCCTCTTCCCAATCCTCTTCCATGACCACGTTCACAAGCACGTTTACGATCTCTCTGAGCTGCCTAACGTCCTCCCTAAGACGTGCGATCTCAGCGAGGAGTTCTTTGTCTTCAATTGCCAAAGGTGCCCCCCTTCTGCTAGTTGCCTATGCGCTTGCAGCGATAAAGTGTTTTCCATTTCACTTAACGAAGGCTCGGTAGTCGTCCGCGAGCTTCCGGTTCTCGGTCCTGTCACATCGCTCGCAGTACAGATTCCTTCCTCTCTTCTCGAGCGGGGATCTGCACCTGGCGCAGAGAGCCCTTATCACGCCAAAATGCGGGCCGGCTGTTGAGAGCTGGACTGAAGGCTCTACCTGGATCACGTTCGCCCTAATGATGTCACCAGGCCTCATGACGTCTCCTGCATCCTCAACATAGGAGCTCGCGAGTTTCGAAACATGAACGGACGCCAGCGTCTCACTGGAGACCGCCCTGTCGTTGCCCTCCTGGGCAATGACACTACATATCGCCATCGCTGGCTTGGTGTCCGTCACCTCAGCTATTACGACGTCGCCCTCCGAGAGCACCACGGGCGGATTGTCGAGAATGACCTTCGCTAGCTTCTCTCGAGGGTCTAGGTCTAGCTCTCCGATTGCGCTTGCGTAGATCTTGCCATCAAGCTCGTAGGTGCCCTCGCCGGACATGTACTCCTCCGCGATTGCCACCTCTTCCCCCGGCAATACTTTACGACCAGTTCGCGGCAGTGAAATCACCTATCTCTCAAACTTGAACAGAACTACCGAGAGAGTCTCGGACTTCTTTCTGTGGAATTCGAACGCATATGGAATCTCGAACTTAAACCTTTTCACAGGCTCGCTCGCGCCACCCAGGCGGTTTACCATCCTGGAGACGAAATCCTCAGTTCCCTCCAGATGAAGCGAATAGACCTTAGGCGCCAACTCCAAGGACTTCTTAATGAACGCGCGGTCTGCGTGCTTTCTCTGAGCGCCAAACGGAGGGTTCTGAATGACCGTGTCGAAAGACCCCTCAGCGGACTCGACGCCGCACGCGAGGAACTCGATATCGAGGTTGAGGGCAGAAGCATTCCCTCTCGCCACCTTGATTGCCTCAGGATCGACGTCTATCGCGAAAACCCTCGACGCGCCCATGAGCTTCGCGCCGATCGAGAATATGCCATTTCCGCAGCCCAGATCCGCGACAGCCTTCCCTTCGATGTCTCCTGCGCCATAGGCCTCCCATAGTATGTCAGCGGCGATGCCAGCTGGGGTCGCGTATTGCTCTAGCCCTGGAGATCGGGTCGCGAGCGGCTTGAGGCCCTGGAGAACCATCTCGAGCTTTCTCTTCTTCATCACGGCCCCGCCTGCCTCAGCGAGCTTCGTCGATCATCTTCCAGCGTCTCAGCTTGTTGACCTCGGACACGTCCCTGCCGTGGACATCCCTTTCTACATCTGAGAGATACTCGATTGCCATCAGGAGCGATTCTTTGGTCGGGCTGTGGATGTTCACCTTCGCCCTCTGGAACTCTCTGTCGACCGTCTCCATGGCTCTCGGGGTGTCGCCATATTGCTCGCAGAAATCTGACACGATCTCGTCAACCGCCTGTGCTAACGACTCAGCAGTTGGTGTCGCCACGGCCTTCCTGTCCCCCAGCTCGTTAGCAAGCATTATCTCTCCGATCTTCCTGAAGACCGCCTCGACATTCTCTCCGGTTTTGGCGCTGCAAAGGGTCATAGGCATCTCCGCCTTGAGCGAGACTGCCTTGAGCTGGAGAGCTCCCTGCGAATCAGGACCAGCAAGATCAGATTTGTTACCGACGAATACCACGAGCGACGGCCCAAGAACCTCCCAAACCTCAGGCAGCCAGAACTCCTCCGCTGATTTGATGGTCTCAGGTCTGCTGAGATCCGAGACGAGGATGATGCCATGAGACCCAGCAAGCCCCTGTGCCCTCATCTTCTTGTAATCCTTCTGGCCAAGAATGTCCCACATCATTAGCGTGAGGTATACGGTCTTGTCCGGGAGCTTGTACTCGATGTCCCGTTTGCTGACTTTAGTGCCGATCGTCGCGATGTACTTGTCATCGAAAACGTCTATAACAAAACGCCTGATGAGTGATGTCTTGCCTACCGAGGAGTCTCCGACGAGCGCTATCTTCTTGATAAAGCGCTTTGACTGAATTATGCTCAAGCAATCACCAACAGTCCTGTCGCAGACCACTTCACGAGGGCGTGTCAGCCTCGAGAGATCCTGACTGGAGGCTCCGATGGGGCACCGTTGTACATAATCCTTTCCGAGCGGCAGTCGTAGTATTTCCCTTGTCGCCAGTAGCAGTTGGGGAATGCGGATGCACGGTCAGGTACGAGGTCAGCACGTCCTGATGAAAAAGCTCAATACCGCATACTCGATAATCCCAAGAGACAGCAATGGAGCAATCCCTCCAGAGAACACAGCTCCCCCCGAGGAAAAGCCTCGAAAACTATGCGATTGCCTATGCTGGCGCCTACTTGAACGCCGTCGGGAAGGAACGGCCAGATAACGTGCCCGTACTGGCAAGGAGCGCCCCCCACAAGATCGAGGTATGTCTGCTTCCGAACAAATGCTTCTGCATGCTGTTCGAACGGTCGGACAAGGATGCCGTCTCTGTGGCTGAGACCGATTGGAAGCACGTCGAGGGAAGGATTGCGTCTGGAATCGTCACCCTCGTTGCGGTGTATCCCCACGAAGGCGTTACGGTGGCTGACGCGATTGCAAAGGGCAAGAGGGATGCCGTCCGCGACATCCGATCGCTGGAAGATTCGAAAATAGCCAAGGCGGTCACACAGCTCGAGAACATACTCGAGGGTTTGAAAGAGGTCGAGCAGGGAAACAAGGGGCTGCTGAAGCTGGCTGAGCTCGAGCTTGAGAGACTTCAGCCAATCAAGGAGGCCATCGCGACGGCGGGCCCTGATGTCGACATGTTAGCCATCGTCGATGCTCTGAGGAACTATCCAACAACTCCGGTAGAGGTGAACATAGATATCAAGGAGAAGGAGTTGCTTGAGAACCTGGTCAGTGAGTTGGGCAACCTGTCTGACTTGATCAGACGGGTGGAGGTGCAGGATCAGAGGCTCGAGGACATGGAAAAGAGCCTCAAGAAGACCTTCTCCGAGTTCAACCGAACCATTGACGAGAGGATTTCCAAGGGCCTTGCAGTGATCCTGGCTTCTTCGGATAAGAAGATAGACAAAGGCTTCGCAGCCCTCTCGGGTCCTCCAGCGAAGGAAATCGACATCAATCTGCTCAAGGAGCTGGCTGAGAAGCTCAAGAGACTGGAGGAGACCTTGGACGCGGTTCAGATGAAGCGCTCTCTTTCCGACGAGCTCGTCCTCGCAATAGCTGAGGTCAAGGACAATCTCTCGAAGCTGAACGTGCGCGTTACAAAGATCGAGAGCTTTCTCGTGCAGGCCACGACCCGCACGAGGGTCCTGAAGGCGAAGTGATCAGCGCCTCCACATTCCCTTGATGCCAAAAACCATCAGTGAGTTCATCCTGTGCGCTAGGCGATTCGATCTGATTGTCCATGAGACCACGGGGTTCGTCATGATTGACTTCCTCAGGGAATCGAGCGATGAACAGTCGGGCACGGACGTTCTTCCATTCCCAATTTCTGACACGCGGTGCGCGTCCGAAGTAGCAAACCCAGGCTTCTTGAGTTCTGTCGCGAGATTCAAGGAGAGCGTGTTGCTTCTCGCTCTGCACGTCGAGTTGAAAACCTCGAGTCCGTCAGCAAGCACAATATCCGTCTTCGTCAGCTTCGGCGAATCGAGCGGATGCGGTACGATGCTTAGCCCGCCCCTACTTCGTATCTGATCGACTGCATCCGCCCAGTCCCTTGTCCTGACCTCCTCTTCCACGAACAGCGCGAGAAGATCGCCCTTGTCAGTCTTCATCTCTGCTCCCGGTATGACCAACAGGGCGCCGTCCGCGGCTCTCGATACGGCTCTGGCCCCCTCCCAGCTGTTGTGATCTGTCACAGCGATTGCGCCTAAGCCCATAGCCAGTGCCCTCTTCACAATCGCTTCAGGCCTCGAGCGGCAGTCGTTAGAATGAGCAGAATGAATGTGAAGGTCTACCTCCAAGAGTCTATCCTCCGTCGTTCTGGAGGCTGCAGCTCTCCTCCAACAGCGTGAAGACCGAACGTCTATTTCAGCGTTCGCCGGCTCGGGGATGGGTCTGCCCTCACAGCCTCTGAAGCATGTAGATTGTGACCGTGTCGCTCTCGCTCGGCTTTTGTGAGCGATTGTACAATCTCCCCAGCTTGTTGATCAGGTCCTCTCTGCTCTCCCCAGGCTTCGCCTCAAGGTCGTACTCGAGAAAGGTCAGGGGAATTTCCTTCAATTTCGTTGTGCATGCCAAAAGGACATGCGCTTGAAAGTGTTTCTTCGGGCTCACGACCTCGACCCTCTCGTCGGGCACGAACTTCAGATCGCCCCTGTGCACCCTGATAGTTGCGAAGATGCGATCATCGAGCTTCTTCCAGTCCTGAGAGAAGATCATTGTTCTGGCCTTCATGGCAACGACCCACTCTGACCTATCGCTATCTGATATTAAGAGTTGTGCGAAATACTTGCCCAAGCTGCCAATGACAAAGGCTTGCTGCAGTGTTATTCGATGGCGTTAAATATGCTCAAAACATGTCCCTCCCGGGGAATTGCCAGTCTCAGTATTGTGAGGGCTGGGGGGAGCGAACCGTTTGGGCGCCGTTGTTCGCAAACGCAGTAATCCAAGCCCACTTTCCGGAGAACCGGATTCCCCAGTCTAGGGGGCCAGGGAAGTGTCCAACAGACCCATGAGCAGAGGTGTTCTCAGGATCAAGCCTCTGAGGATTATGTCCCCCGAAGACGTGGATCGTGTTCACTGCTCCTCTTTAGATGTCCTAGACCAGATGGGTATCAGGATATACAGCGAGCGTGCGCTGAGGATTCTTGCTGACGCCGGCGCAGACGTCGACTTCAAGGCTGGTGTGGCCAAAATACCGTCCCACCTCATCCAAGAAGCACTGGATCGCTGCAAGCGGCCAGTCAGACTGTGCGCCAGAAATCCAAAGTACGATGTGACTCTCGATGATGACCACATCCATCTGATGACCGATGGAAGTGGCATAGGCGTTCTGGATTCTACTACAGGTGAGAGAAGAGAGTCGACCAAGAAGGACGTCGAGGATAGCGCTCGACTTGCGGACTACTTGGAATACCTGAACATGTACTATCCGCTGGTCACTCCTCTCGATGTGCCAAAGCACTCTCATGTGCTCCACGAGCTTGACGCCTCGTTCAACAACTGCGAGAAGCACATCACGAGCGGAACGACCTACATGAAAGAGGAGGCTGTCTTCGCTGTCAAGATGGCCCAGGCGGTCGCAGGAGGAGAGGATGAGCTCAGGAGGAGGCCCGTCCTGTCGGCGGTTGTGTGCACGTCCTCTCCGCTTGTCCTTGGCCTCACGACGGACGCAGCGATCGAATTCGCCAGAGCCGGCGTTCCGCCGATTGTCATGACCATGCCTCTTGTCGGGGCCAGTTCTCCGGTGACGCTTGCGGGCCCGATAGTGTTGGGAAACGCTCAGGTGCTTGCGCTCATCACCGTCCTCGAGCTGGATACGCCGGGAGCGCCGATGATATATTCCTCGGTGCCGATGGCAATGGAGCCGCTGAGCGGTCTTTTCGCTGCCGCCTTCCCGGCTGCGACTATGGTCACTCTTGCTCACATCCAGATGTCCAAGTTCTATAAGCTGCCCATATTCGTCGGCGGCTGGGGCTCTTGCTCGAAGGTTCCCGACGAGCAAGCGGCGTACGAGAAATCAGTTATGGGCTACAGCATGATCTTGGCGGGCGCAGACATCAACTCCGGTCCCGGCCTGCTCGAGAACTACACTATTCTCTCCTATGAGCAGGTAGTCATCGACCACGAGATTTACACCATGATGTTGGAGACTCTGAAGGGCATAGACGTCTCGGACGAGACAATTGCGATTGATGTTGCCAAGAAGGTCGGCCACGAAGGGCATTATCTCGGCCAGAAACATACAGTGCGGCACTTCAAGGATCTCTGGATGCCTGTCCTTAGCGATCCGAGGCCGTTCCAGGTATGGGCGAAGGATGGCTCAAAGACAGTCGTCAAATCCGCATCGGATAAGGTCAAGGAGATTCTGGCCTCGCACAAGGTCGACCAGCTTCCGAAGTCCGTTCAAGCCGAGTTCACGAGGATAATCACGGAGGGAGAGGAGAAGATACCCCGATGAAA
>Ga0315308_1001189_pt1 | contig 15011 bp, 15 predicted proteins | sample TDP3_MG_FD_203078 | JGI IMG/M metagenome (GOLD analysis project Ga0315308, IMG submission 203078) | Freshwater sediment microbial communities from Lake Towuti, South Sulawesi, Indonesia - TDP3 | ecosystem: Environmental > Aquatic > Freshwater > Lake > Sediment | place: Indonesia: South Sulawesi... | reverse complement strand
CCATTGGAGCCACTGGAAAAACAGCCTATCAAATGGTGGACGAGGTTAGGCGACAGTTCCGAGAGAATCCGGGCATCATTGAAGGCAAGACCAAACCAGACTACACCCGATGCGTGGACATAGGCACAAAAAACGCGCTCAAACACATGATTGCACCGGGGCTGCTCGCCATTGCTTCTCCCATCGCTGTGGGACTCTTGCTAGGAAAATACGCGTTAGGCGCCATGCTTCTCGGAGGATTAGCCACATCAGCCATACTGTCGCCCTTCTTCACATTCGGCGGCGGCATATGGGACAACGCCAAGAAATACATTGAAAGAAAGTTCTGGATGAAGGGCACGCCAACACACGCTGCGGCTGTGACTGGCGACACCGTTGGTGACCCGTTAAAAGACGTTGCGGGTCCTTCGCTCAACATCTTCATGAAGCTCACAAACATGACTGCTCTTTTAATCGTTCCAATATTGCTTTTACTTTAGAAAGAAAAGTTCAGAATGGTTTATAATGTTGATGCATCCATTCTTGGTGGAGTCAAATTAATCGCCATTTCAACTGGGATGAAACTGAATGCCCACAAGGCAACCTATCGTGTGTGTGCTAGGTCATATTGACACTGGAAAGACTCTACTCCTTGACAAAATCAGAAAAACCAGCGTTCAAGCCCGTGAAGCCGGGGGCATGACCCAACACATTGGAGCGAGCTTCTTCCCACTTGAAACGCTTACAAAGATATGCGGGCCTCTTCTTAAAGGACTAAGAAAAAGGGTGCGAATTCCCGGACTCCTAGTTATTGATACGCCAGGACATGAAGCCTTTGCTAACCTAAGGAAGAGAGGAGGTGCTGCGGCGGATATTGCAATTCTCGTCATCGACATCCTGAAGGGATTCGAGGCTCAGACCTATGAATGCATTGACATCCTTAAGGCTAGGAAAACTCCCTTCCTTGTTGCAGCAAACAAAATTGACCGTTTGCCTGGCTGGAAATCCAAGCTTGACGAGTCTTTCTCAGCCTCCTACCGAGATCAAGACTCATATGTTCGCCAAGATCTAGACGAACGCCTGTACACGATCATGGGAACTTTTTCCAGACTTGATTTTCGCGTGGATCGATTTGACAAGATAACTGATTTCACCAAAACAGTGGCAATTGTCCCGACGAGCGCCAAAACTGGCGAAGGCATACCTGAGCTTTTAGCTGTTCTTGTCGGCCTGACCCAACAGTATTTGCGTCCTCGCCTCCAAGTAACTAAGGGTCCCGCTAAGGGCACGGTGTTAGAAGTTAAGGAGGAGCCTGGACTCGGCATTACCATCAATGCCATAATTTACGATGGAGTACTCCAAAAAGGCGACACCATTATTGTTGGAGCCAAAGAAAAACCCATTGTAACCAACGTCCGCGCCGTCCTTCTGCCTAAGCCTCTAGACGAAATCAGAGACCCTCGAGACAAATTCTCCTCAGTGAACGCTGTTTCAGCCGCGGCTGGAATAAAAATCGCAGCACCAAATCTTGAAGAAGCCTTGGCTGGCGCACCCTTGTACGTGGTCCCCTCTGAAGACAGCCTTGAAGAGTATGTTAAATCCGTTTCTGAAGAGGTGGAGAAAATCAGAGTGACCACAGACGTGGATGGTGTTGTGTTAAAAACCGATGCGTTAGGGTCTCTTGAAGCTATTGCTGAAAGTTTGAGAGGAAACAACGTTCCGATACGGTTAGCGGACGTCGGCGACGTTTCCAAGCGAGACATCACTGAGGCCGTTGTGGTTAAGGAGCATGAACCGTTTTACGGGGTTGTCCTAGCCTTCAACGTAAAAACATTGCCAGACGCAGAAGAAGAAGCCAAAAATCGAGGGATCCCAATCTTTCAACACAACATCATATATCATTTAATCGACGATTACATCCAATGGGTCAAAAGTGAAAAGGAAGCGCAATTTAAAGAAGAATTTGACAGACTTGTCAGACCGGGTAAAATAAAGCTTCTTCCTGGCTACGTGTTTAGGAGGGCAAAGCCCGCCATTGTGGGGATCGAGGTTTTGGCTGGGCAGATCAAACCAAAATATGCGCTTGTTAGGGAAGATGGGCAGGATGTTGGCGAAATAATGCAAATTCAGGATCGTAGCCAAGCAATATCGGAAGCCAACGTTGGAATGCAGGTGGCTGTTTCATTAAATAAACCAGTTGTGGGACGCCATATCCATGAGAATGACATACTCTACGTTAAGGTGCCTGAAGAACACGCAAAAACCTTGCTGACGAAATTTCAGGATCGCCTATCTCCTCAAGAGCTTGAGGTGCTTAATGAGTTCGTAGAGAGGATGAGACGCAAATCTCCTTTCTGGGCAGCTTAGGCGTTAAGGCATTAGAAGAGGCTTTTGTTTAGGTATTTGTCGTACATAGAATTTATTAAGTCTTGCTACACAATATATTCTAGCTATGAAACCATTCGGAGCCATATTCCTCGGCGAGTTTCCCAGCGGAAGAAGTAGACATGGGCAAAAGTGAGGGGTAATGGAAAGCGAGTCAAATATGGTACATGAAAAAAAGCCGTCTATTTTCAGAGAAGTTTACCCCATCCATGAGCCCTACGTCTACGCCGCCGTTGTTAGAGAACCAAACACCCAAAGGATACAGTACGAAGTAATCGAGCCCACCCTCCTGAAGGAGGAAGAGAATCAACTCAAAGAAATCAAAGTCATATTGATTGAAGAAATCGATGTTAACCTCAAAGACATTGGAACGAGAGAAAAAGCTGAGGAGTACCTGAAAAGCAGGGTTCGGGAAATCATTAAAGACTACCGCTTAAAAATCGCCGAGGAAGCCGTAGACAAACTCATGTACTATGTCATACGAGACTTCATAGGCTACGGGAAAATCGACTCCCTCATGAAAGACCATCTAATCGAAGACATCTCCGCAGACGGAGTTAACATACCCATCTACATTTGGCATCGTGAATACGAATCCCTACCCACCAACATCATCTTCAAGAACGTTGATGAATTAAACTCCTTCATAATCAGACTGGCCTACTTAGCAGGAAAAAACATCTCCATCGCGACGCCCTTGCTTGACGCCTCTCTCCCAGATGGAAGCCGCATACAACTTACGTACGGAAGCGAAATCACCCGAAGAGGCTCCACATTCACGATTCGCCGCTTTCGTGTAGATCCCCTCACCATTTCAGACTTAATCACCTTCAACACCATGTCATCTGACATGGCAGCATACTTCTGGTACGCTATAGAAAACCGGGCATCCATCCTCGTGGCCGGAGGCGTGGCTGCAGGAAAAACAACTGTGCTTAACTGTTTGTCAATGTTCATAAAACCCGAACTAAAGATTGTCAGCGTTGAGGACACGGCTGAACTCAACTTGCCCCATGAAAACTGGATTCCATCGGTTGTACGAACGGGTTTTGGGCAGAACGGAAAGGAATGGGGCGCCATTACGCTGTTTGATCTTTTGAAGGCGGCTGTTAGGCAGAGGCCTGACTATATTATCGTGGGGGAGGTTCGTGGTAAAGAGGCGTACACGCTCTTCCAAGCCATGGCCACGGGTCACTTAGGCATGAGCACAATTCATGGTGAATCCGTGAATTCTGTTCTTCAACGTTTAGGATCTGAGCCCATGAACATTCCTAAACCTCTCCTCACCATGATCGACGCTGTGACGATTCAGTTACGAACCGAAGTCGGGGGGAAACCGGCTAGAAGAACCGTTATAGTGACAGAGGTCACGGGTTTAGATTCTAAGACCCAGGAGATTTCAACCAACGAAGTTTATCGGTGGGACCCAAAAAGTGACGTTTTCCTATATTCTGGCCGCAGCTACATCTTGGAGAGGAACATGAAAAGCCTAGGGCTTCGTGAGGAGGAGATTCAAGAAGAGCTTCATCGAAGAAAAACGGTGTTGGAATGGATGGCGAGAAACAAGATTCGAAGGCATACAGATGTCACCGCCGTCATCAGAGACTATTACGCTGATCCTGCCAGAGTTTATCGGAAGGCGAGGATGGGAATGCCATGGGTCTAAGCCATGTTAGAAAGGGCGTCAAAAGAGCATATCGGCGCATTGGAAACGCCTTTCGTAAACCCTTATCTCCATTCATTCTTCGCTTTCACAGCTTGGCTGAGAGCATTAAATTAGGCGCAACGAAGCCTCAGGTTTTTGCTTACCAGCTCGTTGGAGGAAAAGTAGCCAGATTCTTGCCTTTGTTTAAAGATATGGATGTGAATTTGCGGAAATCCGGAATGAAAGCCAATTTCAAGGCCTATGTTAGCACAATCGTCTTGGCAACCATGTTGCTTTGCACCTTGGTTCTGATTTTGGTACCTACGCTCTTGATTTTCATTTTCCATCTTTCCTTCCTTTCTTCTCTCCTCTTTGGAATTGGAGCAACCTTGTTTGCGGGAGCCTTAACCGTGATCGGTTTTTATGCATATCCCATCTATCGTGCGGATAATTTGAAAAGAACCTTGGAGGATAGCCTTCCCTTCACCGCGGGGTACATGGCTATATTGGCTGGTGCTGGTGTGCCGCCAGACTACATTTTTCGTTCTTTGGCTCAAGTTGATGCCTCGCTGGCTGTTTCCAGCGAAGCTAGAACCATAGTGCGGGATGTGGAACTTTTTGGCTTTGACATTATTTCGGCTTTGGAAGCTGCTTCTGATCGAACTCCTTCTGAAGGATTTAAGGAGTTCCTTGAAGGTTTTATTGCCACTGTTCATTCTGGAGGAAGCCTAGTAAAGTATCTTACAGATCGATCACGGCAATATATGAAATTGAAAAGAATTGCTCTACGTCGATTCTCAGATATTCTTGCGGTTCTGGCAGAGTTTTACGTTACCATAATTGTTGCGGGCTCCCTCATCTTCGTAGTGATGCTTGCAGTGATGGCTATGCTGGGTGGAGGCGGGTCTGGATTGCTTGATCCGCGCTTATTGTTGCATCTCCTAACCTATCTAGGCTTACCAATTGGATCAGTCGTATTCCTCATAATTCTAGACATGGTTTCCCCGAAGTGACTAATATGCCAAAAGTTGAAAGGTGGGAGAAGAAAATCGCTTGTATCGTGTCCAGTTTCCTAGGTGTCATCATAGTTGTAACCGCGTGCATAACACTTTGGGGTAAACCTCTCTTCGATGAATATCTTCTGTTAGCGGTGGTGGTCACGGTTTTTCCTCCAGCCGTGCTGGACTACGTGGATTATCGTTGGAAGAGGTCCATAGACAAACACTTGCCTGACCTTCTTCGAAGTATAGTTCAAGCTCAGAAAACTGGCATGACTCTTCCGCAGGCCATAGAAGAAGCCTCTAAACGACGTTATGGACCCCTAACCAAGGAGTTGAAGAAGATGATTGCCCAAATGAGTTGGGGAGTTTCTTTTGAAGAGGCGCTTCAATCCCTAGGTAAGCGAGTTGACACGGCTCTCATACGACAGGTAGTTCCAATAATCATTGAGGCCAGCCGATCGGGAGGACGGGTTGAAAAAGTCTTTGATCCATTAGAGAAATTTGTACAGTCAACCCTAACCTTTGAAAAGGAACGTAAGACTCAGACGAGGCTTTATGTTGCGATTACCTACGTGGCCTTTTTTGTTTTCCTCTTCACCATTGTCATGCTTTTTAATTCCTTCTTTGTCCGCATGTCAGAGCTTTCTACTATGGAGTTTACAGCCATAATGACGCCGGGAGAAGCTAGAAGGGTTTTCTTTCACATGAGTACCATCCAAGCCTTCTTCGGCGGTCTCATAGCTGGGAAGATGGGTGAGGGAACGGTTGGCGCTGGCCTAAAACACAGCGTCATCCTTCTAACGTGTGGGTATCTAGTCATCAAATTCATGACATAGCGGTGGAACAAGTGAGAAACATATTAGGGAGCAAAAGGGGATTAACCCCTGTCCTAAGCACTCTTCTATTGATGGTTATCGCTGTTGCCGCCATGTCAATCGCAATAGCGGCCACGTATGTTATCACGGGCAACCTTCATGATACCATGGGTGAACGCTTCATCGTGGAGGATGCTTGGTTTACAACGGGGAAAATTTCTTTTTATATCCGCAATGTAGGCAAGGTTTCGATTAGGATGTCCGCCGTGTACGTGAATCACGCTTCGCAATTGTTCACTCCTCTCGAGTTGGAAGTTGACGGTCACGGTTGGTTAAACGTCACTTACAGTTGGAACTCAGATTCTGTGTATCACGTTAACATTGTAACAAGTAGGGGAACCAAAGTTGTGGACTATTACAAGTCTTCGGCTTAGACGGAATCGGTGCGGAGCCAGCAACATAATCGTCGTCGTGCTCAGCCTAGTAATTATTGTAATCATCGTATCCAACATTGTTCTGTGGAGCTACGAAATGAATCAATTGGACTGGGAAAAACTGCGGGAAGAGGTGAAAATTGCTAACGTTACTCATGTCAACGTTACCCGCTCTTCTTGGTTTGTGGTTCAAAGCGAATATGCAGTGAATACGGGTAGTCGTGTAAGCGGCACCTATGAAGATACAAAAGTTGCCGGTGATGGAGTCTGGGAAACATTCCGGGAAGGAACGAAACCTCCAACGTATAGGCTGGATATCAACGGCACTTTCATTCTGGATTTATCGGCCTATCCTCTGGAATCTATTTCAACAGTCGAAATACGGTTAAGGTACAAGGCTGGTGATGTATTCGAAAAATGGTTTCTTAAGGCTTATAATTGGACAGCGCAAGCGTATAGCGATAACGGTTTCAATTCCACCGCTGGTCATGCGCCGACAGGAAGTTGGGACAATTACACGATTAATCTTACAGACAAGTGGCGGAGTTATCTGCGGGATGATGGCGCGATGTACGTGAAGTTTAATGATGAAGGAACCGACGCTGTCCGGACAACCGTAGACATCGACTTTCTAGGTGTAAGGACTGTGGGTGGCGGGGCGTGTTTCACGTTCAAAAACGAGGGAGCCTTAACCTCTCATTTGGTTTCCTTATGGATAATCAATTCAACTAATCATAGGCGTTACGACATAAACATTTTCGTGAATTCGGCTGATACCACAACCTATGTTCGTGCTGATATTAGTTTACCTGCAGGCCAATTTACGGTTAAGGTTATAACTAAGCGAGGAAATATCGCGGTTTATTCAGGAAGTTAGCTTATTTCTTTAAACATGCCTCTATAGCCTTTATTACTTCTTTCTGATCCTTTGCCTCAACCAGATCTATTTTGTAAAGGCTTGCCAGCTTCTTTCCGTTTTCACCCATCTTTGGTATCGCGACTAAGCACGCCCTATTCGGGGAAACGTCATAAATCTTGGCGAACATTGCAATAACTGGTTGTTCTGAAACAACATCGTCAGTTGAGGTTGCGAGGTCAATCACCGTTATGTTTCGTTTCATTCCCGCGGGAGAAGCAGTTATATCAAACATGTGACTGGCGCCAGATTTCCCCTTCAAGAAACCGGGGCTTTTCACCTCGAATCCGCGACTTTCCAGAAACTCCCTTATCGGGGCGATCATAATCCAGCCTACGGTCGCCTCTTTCATGGCTTCACTGGTTAGACTATAAGAGTGCACGTCTTTGTAAAGGGTCTCCTCAAAGGTGAAGCCTTTGCGACAGTCACGGCAAAAATGGGCTGGAACTGGAATGTCAAAGTTCTTGCTACATTCGTTGCAGGCGCACCATACTCCGGCTTTATGATAGTCTACGCCGGGCTTAGTCAATTCCTTGCGGCATCTTGGGCAGACAAGCTTGTCGTCTTTTCGAAAACGTTCTTCAACTTCAATATATCCGCACGGGATATGCTCGATTAACGCGCTCTTCTTAATGTCAAAAGACTTGCAGTAGGGGCAGCAGTAGTGAATAGAGACGTTAGCCGAATCGCAGTATGGGCAATAGACAATTTTATCGTAAAGCTCTCTCTTCAGAATACCCGCCCTGAAAAGGCCCTCTAAAAATCCCTTGGTGCTGGAGGGGTCGCCCAAGATCGCATCAACAACGGGATACCTATAACCATACTTGGGATCATAAGTTGGGTCTAATTTAGTAAGCTCACCACTCACAAACTTGCTGATGAACAACTGGACGTTATGATTTTTGTAAAGCTTAACCCGCTGGTTTTTCGGAACCTTCGACATGCGCTTATCCAACCCTAGACATGCGAGACTTCTCTTTCTTTTTGTATTCGAACTTAGAATAGTTATGCTTCATACGTTTAAAAGTTTCTTTTCATTTTTAATAAAATTATGCACATTTACCTTCAGATTAAGCCACACGCTTGGTTTCAGCGTCTTTACAGCATCGCTATCCATTTTCAACTCTGTTCCAAGAAAGCTTTTTAAACACAACAAACGGTTTTTCTAGGGATCAAACCGTAGTGATTCGCTTTGCCCCAGAGAAAGCGAATAATTCGATGTCCTCAATGCGGCTTCACTTTTGACATAACCTACGGCAGAACCTTCGCGTGCTCCGGGTGTCCATCTGTCGTTCAATGCGGCATGGCGAAATGTCCAAAATGTGGGCATGAATTTCCGTTGCCTAGTCAGGGCGGGCGTGCTTACTTCTGATAGGATTAAGCATAGGAGAAAATGAAAAGAGGCGAAGAAAGGGGTTAACATTAACAGAAGATTCATATGTCAACTATCCTAGTAAATAAGATATATGCGAACACTATCATGTTTACGAAAATCTGGTTTGATGAGTTGCTATGTCCTCTGAGAAGCGTTGGAAGCGTTTAGTCTTCAAGTGGACCGCGCCGAAAGGATTCATTGCAATAGTGCTTTTCTTCATCATAGTCCTCTTAATCGAGTATCTAGTGGTTTATTTTTTCACGCTCTCAGGCTTAACGGATAAATTCCTCTTCAAATTCTTCACTATAAACATCAGCCCTCTGTTTCACCTCATGCCCTTGGGCGTGATGGTTGTCCTTGTTTCAAGCTGGACTTACCTCACAAAATACATAGCCGTGGTGCCACGCAGAATATCACCTGCCAAGAAGACACCGGAACCAAGAAGAAGACAATACCTAAGAGGTACAAGGAAGATGCGGTTCAAGACGCTTAGAAGATTTTTCGGAGGGGTAGGTAAGAGGTTCGGCGGGGTTGGTCGAGCTATCAAAGCTTTTTTCCGCCGGATAGGGCGTGCCATTCTTCGAATCCGCGGGGTCTCGTACCTGCAAAAAAGACTGTTTTTCGCAAGAGCCGCCGTTAAAAGCACCGTAACCGTCCTGTTGGTTTTTCTAGTTTCCGTTGTCACGCTGTATATTTTGGCATACTTCCCGCTGACCTACGATTTGGCGACTGGAATCTATGAGGCAAATCCATCTTTTCACGGATTCGTTTTGAAAACCATTGAAATAGGCAAAGCGATAGCACAAGCCTTGTCCCCAATAGGGTGGCTGGCTTCTGCCATAGACAATGCACTGCGTGCCGCGGCGCCTAGCTTCAGAAGCAGTCTAGAAGGATTTGGAGCACCTATAACAACCTTGGCTAAACTCGATCTCGTGTGGGTGTACATCCTATGCCAAAACGTCGCGGCTTGGGCCTCCGCAGTCGTAGCCTTAGCATATGGAGAGTACGCTTCTCGCCTCTATCGCATAGGCAAACCAAGATAAAACATTTCTAACCCGGGCCAGTTATTTTACGTGCGTGTTACCAATTAAAGAATGGTGATAGGATGGCGGATCGGCCAAGGTTTGGTCCGGCTGGGTTTCCACCAGCTTTTAAGGCACTGAAAGGTCCAGTTTCTGAAGTGCCAAAATATCTTCATGACGAAGGGTTGGATGCTTTCGAGTATCAAGCGGTTCGTTGGGGACCAGAGCCTCAGATGAAAAAGAGTGACGCAGAAAAACTGGGAGTTAACGCTAAAAAGCATGATGTGTGGTTGACGGTTCATGGATCTTACTTCATCAACTTTTGTGGTGATGATGAAACTATAGAGAAGAGTAAACAACGTCTGATTGCATGTGCAATAGCCGCGAACTGGATGGACGCTCATGTTGTGGTCTTTCACCCTGGATTTTACGGCAAGAGGACCCCTCATGAGGCTCTTGAACTCTGTGCGAAAGCTATGAGTGAAGTTGTGAGATCCATGAGGTCGCTCGAAATAACTAAGGTACATCTTGGGCCTGAAACAACGGGTAAACCCTCGCAGTTTGGAAGCCTAGACGAGGTGTTAACGTTGTGCGAAAGGGTGGAGCTAACGGAGCCAGTGATAGACTGGGCTCACATCCATGCGCGGGAGGGAGGCAAAATGGAAACAGTAAACAACTTCAGAGAAGCATTAGATGAAATCGAGAGGCGACTGGGAACAGACGCCGTCAAAAATCTTCACTGCCACTACACCCTTGTTGAATTTACGGGCAAGGGAGAGAAATGCCACCACACCATGGACGAAGTTGAGTATGGACCCCCCTTCGAGCCCCTAGCAACCCTCATAGCAGAACTTGACTTAAAACCCGTGATAATCAGCGAAAGTCCCATTCTCGACATAGACGCCCAAAAGATGCGAGATATTGTACTAAAGAAGTTGGAAGAGAAGAGGAAGCATTAACGTCCATCCCGCGACTGCACGGTTTGCGATAACTTTTTCTACGAATACCCTCTTGCTCTTTGTGGGACTAGAGTTTGGCACGACTTAAAGGATTTGAAAAACTCACAAACATCGACAAAGCTTTCTCCACCTTACTGAAAAAGCTTAAACCAGAAAGGTTAGGATCTGAACGAATTCCGATTCACGCGGCTTTGGGACGTGTCACAGCAGAGGATATCATAGCTGAGAATGATCTACCTCCCTTTGACCGCTCCGAAGTAGACGGCTACGCTGTAAGGGCGCAAGACACCTTTGAAGCATCTCAATTCAATCCAAAAACTCTCAGACTAACCGAAAATGAAGAAATACACGAAAACGAGGCGAGGCAAATATGGACTGGGAACCCGCTTCCGAAGGGCGCAGACGCCGTGGTCATGCTGGAATACACAAAGAGAGCACAGGGCAAAATCGAAGTGGAAATCGCGGTTACCCCTAGAGGAAACGTTTCCAAAAGGGGAGAGGACGTGCAAAGAGGAGAAATCGCAATAAAGGCAGGAACACGCCTGAAGCCTCATCATGTGGGTATGTTGGCTGCGCTGGGAGTAACTCACGTTAACGTCGTGAAAAAGCCCAAAGTTGCCATTCTGTCCACCGGAAACGAACTTGTCGAACTGGGCCACAAAGCTAAGCCAAACCAAATAGTAGACTCCAACAAGCTGATTTTCTTTGGCATGTGCCAAGAACTGGGTGCGGAGCCTTTAGACTTGGGCATAGCAAAAGATGACCTACAGAAGATCAGCACCAAAATTCGTGAGGGGTTAGAGAGGGCAGACGTGGTCATCACCACCGGGGGAACGAGCGTCGGATACCCAGATCTGGTTCCAGCAGCTGTGAACCAGATTGGAACACCCGGAGTTATTGTGCACGGGATAGCCATGCGGCCTGGAATGCCAACAGCGCTGGCGGTCCTTCAAGGCAAACCCGTTTTCATATTGTCTGGAAACCCTGTGGCAGCCATGATTGGCTTCGAAATCTTCGCCCGACCGCTCATTCTGAGACTGCTAGGAGTTGAAAGCGAGCCTAGACCCGTACTTAAAGCGAAACTAACCCGTAAGGTTGCGTCAGCCTTGGGGCGACGGGTCTTCTTGAGAATTACAGCTTTTGAAAGAAACGATGAATTCTTCGCCGAGCCTATTCGAATAAAGGGCGCAGGTGTCCTTTCAACCATGACAAAGGCGAACGGATACGTGATAATCCCTGAAAACCGTGAAGGCTTAGAGGAAGGCGAATCCGTTATTGTGCATCTCTTCGACAAAATAGAAGGCGTATAGCATGTTCAGAAAACTACTTTCCCTTGAAGAGGCTAGACAAACTCTCAAAGAGAGCTTTTCCCCTAAGCCTGTCGGGGTAGAAAAAGTTCAACTCTCAGAAGCGCTTGATCGTGTTCTAGCTGAAGACGTTGTGGCGCCAATAGATGTTCCACCCTTTGACAGATCGACCGTGGACGGTTATGCCGTGAAAGCCGTAGACACTTTTGGGGCGGATGAAGATCGACCAGTTGCCCTGAAGTTCTGCGGACAGGTAGCCGTAGGTGAGCCTCCTAGTGTAGTTGTGGAAAGGGGCATGACCGCTGAGATAGCCACGGGAGCGCCTCTGCCTAAGGGCGCCGACGCCGTTGTTATGGTGGAGTACTCGATTCGAAGGGACGGAACCATTTTCGTACATCGTCCAGTTTCAGAGGGAGAAAACGTCATGGAGGCGGGTTCCGACATTCATAAAGGTGAAACCATTCTGAGAAAGGGGCAAAGGCTGGCTTCTCGCGAAATAGGGGTTCTAGCCGCCCTTGGCTTGACAGAAGTCAGCGTGTATAAACGCCCAAGAATAGCCATTATCTCAACGGGCGCAGAAATTGTAGAACCTGGAAAGCCTATTTCCCCTGGAAAAATCTACGACATCAATGCACATACGCTAAGCGCGGCGGTTCTAGAATGCGGCGGGGAGCCCATCAATTTAGGGGTCATTCCAGACGAAAGGAACCAACTCGAAGCAGCTGTTAAGAAGGCACTGAGTTCGTCGGATGCCGTTATAACTTCAGGAGGAGTTTCTGTTGGACCTAAAGACATGATTCCCCAGGTGTTGGGCACGCTGGGAAAGCCGGGTGTAATTATATCAGGAATGGCTGTAAAGCCTGGGAAACCCACAACCATAGCTGTGATCGATGGAAAACCTGTTTTCTCTCTGCCAGGCCATCCCACATCTTCTCTTTTAATGTTTCACATGATTGTTCGCCCTGTAATCTGCGAAATGGCTGGAAGAACCGAAGAAACTTCCCAGATCGTTAAGGCGGTTGCTGCAACGAAAATGTTTCCAGCAAGGGGTCGCCGAACCTTCGTTATGGTGAATCTAACTCGTGACAAAAGAGGTAAGCTTATTGCTTCGCCTGTTCCCACGGGACTGTCAGGCGCCATAACCACCTTGGCGAAGGCTGATGGCTTCGTTGAAATAGAAGAGAAAAAGCAGTTTATCAACGAGGGAGAAGAAGTCACTGTATATTTGTTTATGGGCAAGAAGTCTTAGTTTGCTCTTCTGAAACATCGCTTTTGCGTTTATTCAAAATCTTTCCTTTTTGCTGCCACGTATATGGACGCGACTACCGTCATAATTAGATATGCGATCAGTGCCACGTGAGACAGCAGTGCCCTTTCGAAAGTTTGTAAAACAATGGAGTCATAGAGGCTGATTGCTCCAAAGGTTGTTCCTAAGAAGAAAAGGGCGATTACAAGCCAGACTGCCCATTTCTCCATCCTAAACACGCCATAGGCTGCTATCAAGCTTAAAACTCCTATAATTCCAAGATGTGGGGGTCGAAGATTGTGAATCACGGAAATGAAAAGAAGCGCTATGCCAGCAACAGCATAAAATATTGAGAATAGTAGCACCGCGGGGTTTTCAATTTTAAGCTTGGATTTCAACATCATCTCCCATTCCTTGGACTACCGCTATTAGGTGTTAGGTAATAAATCTATTTCGCATGGAATAGAGAAAACATTTAGGTTTAGTGGCTCTCATAAACAGAACTCTAGGAGGCTGAGGCAGAAGTGAGCTATCATGAGCTTTTCGTTTCTCCATCTCCAACTTTCAGTGGCATCCAAAGAACCTTTGAAGAAGCCAAATACGTTATTCTGGGAGCTCCTTTAGACATAACAAGCACCTACCGTTCCGGATCGAGATTTGCGCCCCTTGCCATCAGGGAAGCCTCCCTCAACATTGAAACCTACAGTTTCAGAGCGGGCGTCGACCTTGAAGACCTTAAAATTCATGATTTGGGAGACCTCCACGTTGCCGGCGAGGTTGATGAAACCCTAAAGCGCTTGGAGTTGGTCACGAAGGACCTTTTAGACGCTAAGAAAATGCCGGTGATCATCGGCGGCGAGCACACTATAACCTTGGGCATCATGCGAGGCATCGGCGAAAAAGTTGCCTTGGTAAGTTTTGACGCCCATTTAGACCTGCGCAACGAATACATGGGTCGAACCGTTTCCCACACAACATTCATGCGGAGAATCAGCGAGCAAATTAACCCCGACAAGATTCTGGAAATTGGCACCCGCGCCGCATGCAAGGAAGAGCTTGACTATGCAAAAAAATCTAACATTCAGTTTTTCACAGTCCAGCAAATCAGAAGAGACGGCGTTGAAAGAGCAACCAAGAAAATGGAAACATTTCTAGCTGACTATGAAAAATTTTATCTCACCATTGACATGGATGTTCTTGATCCTGGTTTTGCCCCGGCTGTTCAAAATCCCGAGCCGGACGGACTGGATGTGCACGTGTTTCTAGACCTTTTATGCCAAGTGTGCGACCACCGCATAGTCGCCTTCGATCTGGTTGAGGTTGCGCCTCACTATGACAATGGCATAACCGCCATACAAGCCGCAAAAACCATATTTGAAACGTTATGTCAGGTGGAAAAAGCACGGAAAAGCTAATTCATGTAACTTGTATAGATTTTTAATCTTCTCTATGTCATGTTCATTGTCCCAGATGTAGAAAAATAATTATTCATATTACAAAATTTCAATGTTGTAAATATCTTAAGGATCATAGGTCGTTTAGAATTAACCGAAGATTCTTCCACAAGTCATAAAACTGAAGCAAAAGAGTTAATGAACGATGTAGTATTAGTAAAAACTTTGACCGTTGCCTCATTAAAATCAGTGGTGAGGAAAAGGTGATGGAAAATCGGTCTAAGTGGAGAGCAAAGCTAGCATTGGCTTGTTATTTTGCCTTGGTCGGTGTAATCTTGGCGGCTTCTCTCATATTAGAGCTCGTATTGTTTGGCATTGGAATAGATTACCTAGATTTGCCTTTTCCGGGTGCACTCATATCTTTGCCTGTCAATGAGACCATTATCTTGGGAGTTACGCTTTTGTTCGCTAGATATAAAAGTGCGAGTTTGAAGGAACTGGGCTTGAAAAAGGCGAGCTTTAGAATCTTGACG
>Ga0315308_1001188_pt1 | contig 15014 bp, 12 predicted proteins | sample TDP3_MG_FD_203078 | JGI IMG/M metagenome (GOLD analysis project Ga0315308, IMG submission 203078) | Freshwater sediment microbial communities from Lake Towuti, South Sulawesi, Indonesia - TDP3 | ecosystem: Environmental > Aquatic > Freshwater > Lake > Sediment | place: Indonesia: South Sulawesi... | reverse complement strand
TTTCCCACTCCATAAATGTCCTTAGTTGCCTGTTTCTGAATTACATCAACAATATCATCAATAGTGATTATGCCCAAAAGCCTGTTTTCATCGTTGACCACAGGTGCTGACAAAAGGTCATATCTGCTAAAGACTTTGGCAACCTCTTCCTGGTCGGTGTTCACATTAATCCTAATCATCTGTACAGGAGACATAATCTCCTTTACTAATATATCGGGAGGCGAAGCGATAAGCGTCTCCAAAGAAACCCCTCCAATCAGGTGATTTTCTTGATCGGTTACATAAACAGTCTGTATCGTTTCTCGATAATATGAGCGATAAGTCTCCTGTATTTTCAGTATGGCCTGGCGAGCAGTCATATCCTTCTTCAATTCCACAAACTCAGTAGTCATTAAACCGCCCGCCGTGTCCTCCCTATAGGAAAGGAGCCCTTTCACATCTTCAACTTCTTCCCTTTTCATCACGTTGAAAAGCTTCTTTACCATCTTTTCGGGCAACGCCTCAAAAAGGTCAGCTCTATCGTCAGCGGACATCCCATCCAGGACCTCGCCTATCTCCAGAGACTCCAAGCTATCGATTAATTGCTTCTGGTCCCCGAAACTCAAATCTTCAAAAACCTCAATAGCTCTCCTTCTCTCCAGTAGATGAAAAATAATGTTCCTGTCCACCCGAGAAAGCTGAAGCCATCCTTCTGCAAGATCAACAGGAGGAACCTCTTTCAACAATCTCTTTAACTCAGCGTAATTCTTCTCCACTAATAACTCTCTTATTTCTGGCAAAAAGAGCGCAAATCCCTTAATTCCTTTCTCCATAACCTTTCCCTTTCACAATTTTTAATTTGATTATCTTTTTTCTATCGGCTTCCTGTATTACAAACTTCAAATTACCAAAAATTATCTCTTCTCCCGCCCGGGGAACTCTTCCAAACAAATCGATAACTAAACCCCCAATGGAATCGAATTCTTCGGCTGGCAGTCCTAAACCCAGCTTTTCATTAATCCTGTCCAGATCCTCCTTGGCATAAACAATAGCTTCCCCGTCCGACAGTCTCACAATCGCCTCCTCTTCTATATCATATTCATCCATAATTTCTCCAGTGATTTCTTCTATTAAGTCTTCTATAGTCACCAATCCCGAAGTAACTCCATATTCATCAACAACTATACCCAGATGCATTTTACCTTTTCGAAACTCTTCCAATAGCTCGCTAACTTTTTTTGTCTCGGGGACAAAATATGCCTGACGCATAAGGTCTTGCATAATAATCAACTCCCTGTTACGCCATGCGGTCAACAAATCTTTCGCATATATAATTCCAATGATATTGTCAAGATTCGCCTTATAAACAGGAACGCGAGAATATTGCATCCTGGCTATCTTACTAAATATTTCCTCTGGCTCATCATCTATTTCCACACACTGCATATCAATGCGAGGAGTCATAACTTCCCGCACAACCGTCTCCCCAAACTCAAGGATACTTTGAATCATCTTCATTTCTTCATCATCAAGGGCCCCTTCCCTCGCTCCCACTTCAATCAATTTACCGATTTCTCTTGCTGTAAACAGCGGAGTGCCTTTCAAATTTCTCCCACCAAATGTGCGAATAATAAAATTTGCAGGAGCTACGATCAACTTAACTAAAGGGTCAAATAACTTCGCAATCCAGCGCAACGGCTCGATAGAAACCAAAGAAATCTTCTCCGCATTTACCCTGGCATAGGTTTTCGGCATCACTTCTCCAAAAAGTAAAATTAGAAAAGTTACAATTAAAGTGCCATAGCTTACAGTCAGTTTTTGATTCCATCCATAGGAAATAGAAAAGTCAAGCGCCATAGATGTTGCCAGAACAGAGGCAAAAATAACTGCCAGGGCATTTCCCACTACAATTGTAGTCAAAAGTCTATTGGGGTCCTGCAGCCAGAGAGAAAATCCTCGCGCTGCCCTGAAGCCTTCAGAGACAACTCTTTTCATTCTTATCTTCCGCATAGCGATAAGAGCTGTCTCGCTCCCAGCAAAAAATATGACAGCAATGAAAGAGACGAGAAAACCAAGAAACTTAATAGGAACCAACGCCATTTATGTTAATCGACCTCTCAATTCAACATCCAGAGATTTCTACTGGGCTCTAGCCAAGTCAAACTCGTCAACAATTTCTCCAAGAATTTCCTCTATCAAATCCTCCATAGTTACTAAGCCGACAATCTTCTCCTTCTCTCTAATTATAGCAGCATGAATTCTCTTCTCTCTAAATTCCTGGAAAAGTTCATTGCACCTTTTTTCCGGAGGAACATAATATACAGGTCGTAAGATGTCTTTTATTTCAAATTGAGTTCTCGACTGCCACGCACCGATGAGGTCCCTTGCATAAACCATTCCCACAATGTTATCTACATTCCCACTATAGACGGGAACCCTAGACCTGCCAGTCTCCACAATCAAATCTATAAACTTCTCTTTAGGATGATTTATATCAACCCAATCAATATCCACTCTTACGGTCATTACATTCCTTACAGGAATCTGGTCGAAACTGAGAACCTTCTTGACCATCTCTTCTGCCTTTTTCTCAATTACACCTTCTTCCCTTCCTTGTACCATAAGCCCTTCCAGTTCTTGCCTTGTAACTTCTGTTGTCCTTGCTACCAATTTTTTTCCCACGAATATTCCCGAAATATTTAAAAAGAGTTTCACCAATGGCGAAAGCAAGCGGAAGATGAACAAGAAGGGACGGTATGTCAATAGCGCAATCCTCTCGGGAAAGGTATGGGAAAATGTCTTCGGTATAACTTCACCAAAAATGAGAATCAGAAGCGAAACTATTATCAGAATCGCTATCTCTGAAAGTGGCCTTTCCAGACGGGAAAATAGGGGAGACTGCAAAGCCCAGTAAGTAAATAGAACACTGAAAACGATATTGACAATATTGTTCCCAATAAGAATTCCGCTGATTATTTCGGTAGGGTTATCAAGCCAGTTTTGCAGGATATGCAACTTCTTTTCCTCAATTATCTCTTTGGTCTTCAACTTCCCTAAAGAGACAAGAGCGGTCTCGGTTCCCGAAAAGAAAGCCGAGAACACAAGCAATATCACCAGAACTAACACCAATAGAAAGATTCTTTTTACCTCCTCATCCAAAAATTTGAAAGACCAGTATCGTGGCTATTACTCCAATTAAACCACCTGTAAATACTTCCCATTTTGTATGAATCCCCAATCTTATCCTGCTCTCCCCCACCATAATTGCCAACATCAATGTCAGGACACCCAAAATGACGCTCTGGGAAATAAAAGCACAGGCGGTAGAAAGAGCAAAGGCAAAAGCAGTATGCCCGCTGGGCATTCCTCCCATTAAAGGAGCTCCCTGTTTGGAGTAGACCTTAGCCCCGAACACTAAAACAAGGATCAGTGCAAGACAGATAGCGGTAATGTATTCAGGAGAATTCTGAATTTTAACAAACACGGAAGGAGCAAACTGGTGACCCAGATATCTTCCGAAGAAGATTAAGTAGCCGACCAAAATAGCATTCACCGAGGCGAATAGAACGGCCCCGGCAGCTATATCTTTAACCGTCATTGCCAGAGGATGAAATTTATCCGTAATCAGGTTGACTGCCACTTCAACTGCGGTGTTAAACATCTCGGTAATCAATACGAGAATAATGGTAAAGGAAAGAATGATTACTTCTTTTCTGTCCAAATCTAAGAACAGACTCACTCCCAGGACAAGGAATGCTATGATGAAATGTATGCGCATATTCCTCTGAGTCTTGAGAACATAGAAAACTCCTTTTAGCGCTCTATTGAAACTGGTATATAGACTATCGACTTTCTCAGATTTCATTTTTGGAAATCCCTAATTTGGCGAATATCTCTTCCTCTTTTTTCCTCATTAGCAAACGGCCATTCGTTTTCAAGTGGTCGTAACCCAATAGATGCAATATACCGTGGACGGTCAAAATGGCAATTTCCTCCCTTACAGTATGGCTGAAGTCCTTGGCTTGAGTCCTCGCCCTTTCCGCAGAAATAAAAACATCTCCCAAGAGGCAAGAAGCAAAAGGCACAGAGGGAGCAAATTTTTCATCTTCGCCCATAGGGAAAGCAATTACATCAGTTACATGATTGACTTTCCTATATTTTTTGTTCAATCTTCTAATGTAGTTATTGTCAACAAGAATTATCGCCGCCTCGCAATTCCCCTGAAAAAATTTCCTCTTATCTTTACTTCCCAGCATAATTGCTTGCTTCGCCACTTCCTGTATATAGCTTCTATCAACTTTTACTCTTTTCTGAAGATTAATCACACTGATTAATGGACTTTGACTCTCTTCTCTCAATTCTATCATTCGCTTTTTTCCCATTCTTTCTTTGGATACTCCACACGGGTATGGTAGATTCCAGTCAGAGTATGAGCGAAGCTTTCCGCTATTCGCTGGAGATCGACCAGGGTTATGTTACAATCGTTGAGCTGTCCATCAATAAATTTGTCATTAATTACTTTGTCCACCATATTTTTCAGTCGTTCATAAGAAGGCTCTTCCACAGTCCGGGAGGTAGCCTCCACGCCATCTGCCAGCATCACAATGGCTGCTTCTCTCGTCTTCGGTTTTGGACCCGGGTAGCGGTACTTTTCCTCTTCCACCTTAAATGTTTTATTCTCTTCCAGAGCCTTATGATAAAAATAGTGCAAGATACTTCTACCATGGTGTTGCTCAATGATATTAATAATAGGCCGCTGCAACTTGTATTGCATTGCCAAATCTACTCCTTCTTTTACATGGGAAATAAGAACCAAACTGCTCATGCTGGTAGTTAAATCATCGTGTTTGCTTAATAACGCCTCTTGGTTCTCGGAAAAGTACTCCGGATTTTTCAACTTCCCAATATCGTGGTAGTACGCGGCCACCCGCGCCAGAAGAGAATTGGCACCAATTATTTGTGACGCATTCTCCACCAAGTTGCCCACAATTATACTATGGTGATATGTTCCAGGCGCCTCTACCATAAGTCTCTTTAATAATGGCTGATTGAAATCGGACAATTCCAACAACTTGATATTGGTGGTAACAGAGAAGATTTCTTCCAGATAAGGCAACATTGCCAAAGTCAAGACAACCGACAAGAAACCATTCCCAATTCCCCAGAGAAAGCTCTCTCTCAATTCGCTAAACGGTTTCTGCTCCATAAGACCAATCATCAAGATAATCGCCATATTAGCACCGCTAATGTATAATCCAGCTCCTACCAGGTCTCTATAATGTCTAACATCACGAGTAGTGTAAATGCCAGCAATCCCTCCAACTAAGGTAAATATGAAAAGGTCAAAGTCGAATCTATTAATGAGCGCCACGAGAACGCTCAACTGGAGCACAACGACCATCGCCAGATGCGGGTTGACCAAAATTGTAATCAACATCCCTGCCGAGGCTACAGGAACTAGATAGATTGACAATTCTGGCCTCACCTGCACTATCCTAATAACCAAAGCCATAGCGATTGTTACTAAACTGATGATTGCCAGAGAATCGTGATTTTCCATATCCGGAATATATCTTTTCATATATATGGAGACCACTACTAAGATAATTCCGACAAATAAGAAGATTCCCAAAACATTCTTCCAGAAAAATCCGAACTCTCCCAGAAGAATCCAGAAGAGGACCACAAATATCGCCACTTCGGCAACCCAGGGCGAAACGAGGTATTCAGGAAAAGGAATTCTCCTTCCCTTTTCTCCTTCGCTGGCTTTCTCTTCAGTTAATTTTAGAAGGCGTAGCAAAAATTTTCGTAGAATGCGTTTCGATTTCCCCACAATAGCTTACCACCTTTTCATTCAATGTTTTCGCTTATTTCTACTTTCGTACTCTTCGTAAGCAGTAATTATTTTCTTGACCAACTGATGTCGAATGACATCCGCTTCGGAGAAATATATAAACCTTATTCCCTTAATATTTCTTAGAATACCCTGAACCTGAATGAGACCGGAGGACATTTTGTTCTCCAGGTCGACCTGAGTGATATCGCCCGTAACTACGGCCTGCGCGTTAAATCCCAGCCGAGTCAGAAGCATTTTCATCTGCTCTGGAGTTGTGTTTTGAGCTTCGTCCAGAATAATGAAAGCATCGTCCAGGGTACGGCCTCTCATATAGGCAAGGGGAATAATTTCAATAATCTCTTCCTTTCTATATCGCTGAAACCTTTCCGGGCCAATCATTGAATAGAAAGCATCGTAAAGTGGATGCAAGTAAGGATTAATCTTCTCGTAGAGATCGCCCGGCAAGAAGCCGAGTTTCTCTCCTGCTTCCACAACTGGCCTGGTCAACATTATCCGCTCGACTCTTTCCTCCTTCAATGCCTGAAGAGCACAGGCGCAAGCCAAATAGGTTTTTCCGGTTCCAGCAGGTCCAATACTGAAAACAATATCGTAATTCCGAATCGCATCCACATAGGCCTTCTGCTGAAGTGTTTTGGGTCTAATCTCCTTGCCCTTCTCCGTCAGATAGACTATATCCGAGAAAATCTCTTCCTGTTCTTTCCTGCCGGTGGAGCGAATTATGTCTATGGCAGATTCAACCTGCTGAGTCCTGAGACTTTCATCTCTCCGAACAATTTTTAATAATTCTTCTATTAGTCTTTCCACATCCTTGACATCTTTTAAGTTCCCTCTCAATGTCAAGGTAGTTCCCCTGGCAAAAAGCTCAACAGGAAAGCGGGTTTCCATAAGCCTAAGATTACTGTCATATTGCCCGAAAAGAATAACTGCTTCCTTACTATTTCTTAAAACAATCTTCTTGGTAATCAAGAGTAGCTCCTCTTACCTCCTAACCGCTAAATAATTGCCCATACAATTCTTATTCCCACTTCTGGCTAAGGTATGATTAACTTTTGTCCGGGATAGATTAGGTCAGGATTTGTAATTTTGTCTCTATTTGCCTCGTAAATTCTCTTCCACTTCCAGGGATCGCCATAAATCCTTCTTTTCTTGGCAATGTTCCAGAGACAATCTCTATCTTTTTCCCAAGTTCCTACAACATAGATATTTGGTGCCTCTTCCTCTTTTTTCACTTCCTCAACGACTTCCTCCTCTTCCCTTTCTCTTGCTTTTGCCAAAATTTCCTCTCGTGCTCTGTTTGCCGATATTTCAGCTTCCCGGGCTTTAGAAATGGCTGTTGGATAGTCGCTCTCGGCAAAGGCCCCTCGCGCTTCCTCAAGCAAAGATTCTGCTTCTCTTGTATCGGCACCAACCTCCTGGGCAGCGGTTATTGCTTTACTGGCAGAATTAATAGCGTTCTCTGCATCTATTCTCGCCTGGTCAACTGGCGCCACCAGTGGCCTTTTGGGACAGCCCATTAAGGTTACCAAGAAAAGAGAGAGAAGAAGTAACTCTATTAGTCTTTTCATTTCAGTAACACCACCTTTCTTTCCAAGTTAAACAAAGTCTTGGCTTCGCCACACTTATGGCAGGACGATGATACTTTCTGCTACCGGAATGTCAAACGGGTGTTCCACATAATGATAATGGCAAGCCAATTGCCCTTATCTACAAGAAATCTCCCGTTTTTTTCAATGTAGTTATTCTCTTAATTTTAGATGTAATTCTTTTAGCTGTCTCTCCGAAACTGGCGAAGGGGCATTGGTCAGAGGAGAGAAAGCTTTCTGGGTCATTGGAAAAGCAATAACATCCCTTATGGAGCTTGCCCCGGTTAAAATCATAACCAGTCTGTCCAGTCCAAAAGCGAACCCCCCATGAGGAGGAGCTCCATATGCCAGAGATTCAAGCAAGAATCCAAATTTTTCCTCAACTTCCTGAGGTGGAATTCTCAACAATTGAAATATCTTTTCCTGTAAATCTTTCTGATGAATTCTTATAGAGCCGCCACCTATCTCGTGGCCGTTCAATACAAGGTCATATGCCCGAGAAAGAATCTCGGGAATTCCTTCCATATCTTTGGAAAGCTCCGTTAGTTTCTTCAAAACAGGAAGAGCCGCTTCCTGGGGAGCAGTAAATGGATGATGCATAGACTCCCACCTCTTTTCTTCTTCATTATATTCGAAAAGAGGTGGGTCCACAATCCAGACAAGCGAAAAGTAATCGGGTTTAACAACAATTTTTGGCTCACTGGAAAAGTTATTACCCGAATCGAAGGAGACCTGTGGAATCAAATTCAACCGCTGGGCGAGGTGGACCCTGAGCCTGCCCAAAGCCTCATAAACAACCTTTGCTTTGTCAGCAACAAAAAGTATTAAATCGCCCTTCTCAGCATCAGTCATTTCAGCAATCGCCTCCAGTTCTTCCTTTTTAAAGAATTTTACTATAGGTGACTCGAATGCTTTATCTACCATCTTCATCCAGGCCAGACCCTTCGCTCCGCAATCACTGACCATTTCTTTAAGCTCATCAAGCTCCTTCCGGCTGGCTTCTGCAAAACGCTTAGCGTTTAAGGCACAAACGATACCATTCTTCTTCACTGCCTCTTCAAAAATCTTGAATCCACTCTTCTCTGCAATATCTGAAATGTCTTTCAATTCCATGCCAAATCTCATATCTGGCTTATCCGTGCCATATCTATGAAGCGCCTCCTTATAGGCGATTCGTGGGAACGGTACGGGGATATCAACCTTCGCCACTTCTCCAAGAACCCGCGCCACCAATTCTTCACTAAGGGAAATAATATCCCCTTCATCAACAAAAGACATCTCATAATCTATCTGGGTGAATTCAGGTTGACGGTCCTTTCGTAAGTCCTCATCCCGAAAACATTTCACAATCTGAAAATATTTCTCTATTCCGCCCACCATCAGCAATTGCTTGAATAGCTGGGGCGACTGCGGCAAGGCAAAGAAACTCCCAGGATTAAGCCTGCTGGGAACCAGATAGTCCCTGGCTCCTTCTGGTGTAGATTTCGTCAGAAAAGGGGTCTCCACTTCCACAAACCCATGCTCGTCAAAGAATTTCCGGGTAGCTTTATAGACCCTGTTTCTCAATAGAAGATTTCTCAGCATCCTCCTTCGTCTTAAATCTATGTATCTATACTTCAATCTCACCTCTTCCGAAACATCAACCTGGTCACCGATTTCAAAGGGAGGAGTCTTTGCTTTGTTTAGAATCTCGACTTCTTCTGGCAATACCTCAATTTCCCCTGTCGGCAACTGAGGATTGACGGTCCCTTCCGGTCTGGGAGCAACTCTTCCCGCCACACTAATAACATACTCAGTCCTCAATTTCCTGGCAATAGCCTCCAACTCTCTATTTTGGGGAGTAGCGCCTTCCTGACGACCGAAGACAATCTGGGTAACTCCTTCTCTGTCTCTCAGGTCAATAAATATAATTCCTCCGTGGTCTCTCCATCTATGTACCCATCCTGAGAGGACTACCTTATGCCCTATATCCTCTTTTCTTAATTCTCCGCATGTATGGGTTCTTTTCAATTTAGGCATCCCGGACTCCACATCTCAGTTTACAAGAATTGCAACATTAACTATTTCCTCAAGTGACATTGATACTAAATGAAGTACTAATCAAAAATCATCTACCGACCTGGAGAACGGCAACAGTTTCGTAATAAGAAGCTTTTCACTTCAGAAAACGGGACTAGCTCCTGTGCTCCGGTCTTCATATTTCTTAATATAGCTTTCCTCTTGGAAATCTCTTCCTGACCAATAATCAATGCAAACTTCACCTTCAACCTGTCTGCCTGCCTTAGCTGGGCTTTAAGACTTAAGCTGTTAAAGTCATTCAATACCCTCAAATTCTCATTCCGCAGCTCACGAACTAACTTGATCGATTCCCTTAATGCCTCCTCTCCCACTACAGCTACATACACATCTGAGCGAACATCGGCAGCCAGAGAAATTTTCTCTCTTTCCAACGCCACCAGAACCCTCTCCATACCTAAAGCGAAACCCACAGCAGGCAAATCGGGGCCACCCAAATCCTGAACTAAGCGGTCGTACCTTCCTCCAGCAGCGAGAGTGTCCTGAGCGCCAAGGCCCTCGTATTTTATCTCAAATGCGACCTTTGTATAATAATCCAGCCCTCTAACCATATAGGGGTCTAAGGAGTAAGCTATTTTCAGAAATTCGAGATACCCTTTGACTCTTTCAAACTGTTCCTGGCACTCCTGGCACAGGTAGTCAGTAATCTTGGGGGAATTCTTGATATATGTTCTATCTCTTTCTTCCTTACAGTCGAGAATCCTCATAGGATTTAGGGAAAACCTTCGCTGGCAATCCAGGCACATCATCCCAATCTTATCTTCAAAATATTTTTTCAGGCTCTCCCGATAGTTAGGTCGGCAGCGCTGGCAACCTACGCTATTCAAGTAGAGGACCAACTTCTTCAATCTAAGTGAGCTAAAAAAATCCCAAACGAGCGTAATAATCTCTATATCGCTCCAAGGACTATCCGGACCGACAAGCTCTGCCCCAATCTGATAGAATTCTCGTTGTCTTCCTTCTTGCGGCCGTTCGTAACGGTACATTGGGCCCATATAATATAACCTGGTAATCCTTCTCTGCCGATAGAGATTATTTTCAATAATTGCCCGGATGACTCCGGCAGTCCCCTCTGGCCTTAAGGTAAGGCTCCGTCCTTTCCTATCCGTAAATGTATACATCTCTTTAGATACAATATCTGTATCCTCTCCAATACTTCTCTGGAATAGCTCCGTTAACTCAAAAATGGGAGTGCGAACTTCTTCATAGCCGTATTTCTTGAATATTTCCCTGGCGACTCCTTCCAGATACTGCCATTTCTTTACTTCTTGCGGCAAAATATCGCGCGTTCCGCGAATGTGTTTGTACCTCAAGTGAGACTCCTATCCTTTAAGGCTAGGGAGTAGAGCAACGCTTCTAAAGGCTTCCTTCAAAACCTTTTTGCAATCCCACCCTTTACCCTGTTCCAGAAGCTCGAGCACAAAAACGCCTTTATAGTCAATCAATTTCAATGTACTGATAAAGAGCTTCCAGTTTATATTGCCCCTTCCGGGAATATTATGGTCGTCAGATTTTCCCAGATTATCGGAGACATGGAGAGCTATCACCCAATTCTTGAATTTCTTAACAACTTCAGAAACATTTTCTGCTAAATTCGCATGTGATGTATCGAAACAGATTCCCAGCTTGGGTGAGTTTATCTCCCAGATTAACTTCAAAAGGTCTACCGAATAGCCACAAAGAATGTGGGGAAGTGGATTCTCCAGGGCTAACCTCACCGGCTTTTCCTGACAGTATTTCACAAGCTCGGTTAGGCTCTTTCTGGCTTGAGAAAGGCGATACATCTTCTGAATCAAATTCTCAAAATGTGAGGAAACAGTACTCGGATGGAATACCAATATTTCTCCCTCAAGAAACTCCAAAACATCTATTGCTTTCTCAATTTCAGAAATGGCAAGATTTCTGCTATTTTCCTCAACATGGGAAATATCGAGTTCTTGAGAGAAGGGAACATGGAGAGAGACTACCTTTAAACCCAATCCCTTCAGCTTCTCTTTTAATCGCCTCGTATAATCCCAGTTGTGATAATCGTAGTGGACAAATCTCCCTTCCCGTCCCATCCATGCCCAAACTTCAATATTGGAAAATCCAGCTTCTTTTATCGGCTGTAAAGACTCAATCAAATCTGTCTTATAAAGAATCCCGGTAGAAATCGCAATTTCCATCCAATAACCTGCCTCCGAGAACTAAGCGTAATTCTAAGCTTGACTGAAACTGGCCTTATAGCTTTCTAAATTGAAACCACAGTCTCGCTTCCGGCAATACCCCTTTCTCCCATGGGACAGACAATTCAGTTCATTTCCGTCAATAGAGCCATCGCCAAGAAGTCCAGCAAAAGTTCTTATATAAAAGTTTGCCCTTGTAGCTGCATCGAATTTCAACCACAAATTTCCCCAGCCATAGTCTCGTTCAAACTTCGACCTCACCAGCCCAGCAATATGTTTAGGATGCCAGCCCATGCCTGCCAGGACCTTACTCAGAATCTCCAGGTTTGTTGGCTTGAGAAGGTGGTCGTTAGGAACAGCCAACGCATGAGAGACACAGGGAGGGAGTAGCTCCAAATCAAAATGGTCATAAGTTTTCCGCCAGTCCCAGTAGGCATTATGCTCTTCCGAATCGAAGTATTTATGGAACTGGTAGAGCCTTGACCTTCTATAGCTTCTACTCAGGTTTTCAAATCCTTTAGATTCTTCGGGTATGTATGTATCGCTTTCTGAAGCGTACTTCATAGCCAGGTGAAAATTTCGACGGATAGCGAGCAAAACGGATACAGAATCTATGTCACCCCGGGGAATTGCCACCATCACCTGAGCTCTCTTTGAGTTTCTGTTCTCTAAGATATAATTCTCAAGTATATGCTTCTGATAACTACTGAATGGACAGCGAATTGCCCTGAGATAGATGGGTTCCCCGTACATCGAAATATCTAAAGAAATAGCTTCCCTGCCCTTTCTGCCCGGCTCGCACTCTGCTTGGGTACATACAACGGGAATAGTCGTTTTGCCTCTTACTTCTCGCATAATCAGGTGGATTAGATATTCCATCAATCTGCCCATCCCATCGAAAACTCGTCCATGAGAATACGATACCGGACGATGTTGTCTTCCTGAAGAGGTAGCGTATTTGCCAGCCAGACTATCCTCTATTCTTCCGATTTCCTCCAGTCTCTTCTCCACTTCTGTTCCCAGGACAACACGAGAAGTGAAGTGGTATCCCTTACCGGTCATAACCACCAATGGTATTATATTGAACCTGTAGAAAACTGCTATACTCGCCTTATATACTGGCTCCAGTTTCTCGAAGGTTTCCTCAGGACATAGATAAGGTTCACCCGGGAAGTCGGGATTGAAATATTCAATGTCCAGAATGCTCAGTATGCTTTTCCGGTCCCATATTGACCTAAATACATCTAAACCATTTTCGAGAATCCAGAAAAATCCATCTTGGGAAGTCGAAACAAATCTCTCTGGAGATACTCCTTTCTGGGAAAGGACTTCCCCGTGCCCCAGCAAATAGTGAGCGGAGAATGCTGAAAAATCGTCTTGCCCTCCACCGCAGTATTCGGCAATCCGCTGGCGAACACTGGCATCTCTATAAAATTCTATCTGGTTGAGCATATAGTTGTCAGAAGCTCCTTATATTTACCAATCCTGATATTCAAACTTTCTTCAAGAATATACACAATTTTCGCCTATAAGTCAAGGGAAAAGCCGAAGGTTTTAACCTGCTATATAGAGGAGGTTTTAAGGCACAAATTATGGAATTTACCTATTGGTGAGTATTCCTTATGTGGGTGCCGCCGATGGTGAGCTTCTTTATATGAATGGTAGGTTGACCATCACTTACTGGAACCAGTTGTCCCTCCTTGCCGCAGGTGCCAATATTGAAGCCTAGGTCATTGCCAACCATCGTAATAGAATTCAAAACTTCCGGGCCGTTCCCAATGAGGGTAGCCCCTCTTACCATTTCTCCCACTTTCCCGTCAATTATTTCATAACCTTCCTCGACTGCGAAGACGAAATCGCCATTAGCTGTATTCACCTGGCCACCGCCCATCTTATTTACCAGAAGCCCTCTCTTGACGGAGCGGACAATTTCCTCTGGCTTATGTTCTCCGGGAAGGATATAGGTGTTGCTCATTCTGGGAATGGGCTGGTGATGGTATGATTCTCTACGTCCATTTCCCGTAGAACTGGTTTTCGCCTTTTCTGCCGTAAATCTGTCGTAGAGATAACTCCTTAGCATTCCTCTTTCCACCAATATCGTCTTCTGTGCAGGGGTACCTTCATCATCAAAATGGAAAGAACCCCTGTGGTTGGGAATAGTAGGGTCATCAATTACAGTAATAAGTTCAGAAGTAACCCTTTTACCCAACTTTCCCAGATAGGCCGGGGAGACTTTCTTCTGTACAAGGTCTGCTTCCAGGAAATGGCCAATTGCTTCATGAATCATAGTTCCTCCTGCAGCAGACCCTAAGACGACCTCCATTTCTCCAGTCGGGGCCCTCTTGGCGAACAACATCTTGACTGCCCTTTCTGCAGCCTTTCTGGTTATATTCCCGATGTCATTCTTATCGAATAACTCAAATCCCACCAATCCTCCCAGAGGCTCGTAGCCCGTCTGGATTATTTCACCCTCTTGAGCCACGACTCTCACCAGGTATGTAGTATAGATTCTTTTTTCTTGAACTATGTTACCCTTGGCGGTACCATATTTTGAAGAAGGTGACAAATTAGCAATAATTATGTCCAGAGTAATATCGGAATAGTTTATACTTACCTGCCTAATTCTCTCCCTATCAACCTCTCTGGCAATCCGATCTCCCAGAAGAACAAGTTCAATCTTCTTTTCAATTGAAACTTCAGCAGGTGGTTTTTCTATTCTGTGGACTACATTGGCTCCAACTTCATTAAAATAGGGACAGCGACCTATTTTTCTAATCTTCTCAGATTCGGGAAGACCGTTTGCTATCTCTCTTGCTAACCCTTTCAGCCCAGCTTCAGTAACTTCGTTCGTAGAAGAGTAGAGCCTGGTTTCTCCTGAGATAAGCCTTATTCCCGCTCCCATATCCTGCCCAGAGACGACTTTCTCAATTCTGCCGTCTTCACAGGTAACTTCATTACCAACCCTGTCTTCTATATATATGTCCGCGAAATTTCCCCCTTTGCTTAAAGCAATCTTCAAAGTTTCCAATAGCTCTCGCCTATCCATTTCTCAACCGCCACCTGAGGCCTTTGGCAGAGTAAAATAGAACCTGCTCCCTCTGCCGGGCCTACTTTCGACTCCAACCCTGCCTCCGTGGGCTTCCACAACTTGCTTCACCACTGCTAGACCAAGCCCAGCACCTTCAACCTGACCCGTGAAAGACTCTTCTATATCGCTTCCATCACCCCAATAATTCTTTCTTTTATCTTAAGAGGCACACATAGTATAGATTTTGTCCTGAACTTGGTAAGCTCATCTGCTTCAGCTTTTCTCCTCTTCCTCCAATAGTAACATCGAAGAAAAGTTCCTTTCTC
>Ga0315308_1001184_pt1 | contig 15036 bp, 18 predicted proteins | sample TDP3_MG_FD_203078 | JGI IMG/M metagenome (GOLD analysis project Ga0315308, IMG submission 203078) | Freshwater sediment microbial communities from Lake Towuti, South Sulawesi, Indonesia - TDP3 | ecosystem: Environmental > Aquatic > Freshwater > Lake > Sediment | place: Indonesia: South Sulawesi... | reverse complement strand
ATTTGTGGAGAGTGTCACCAACGTTTTGGAGAGTCACAATTTCACTGTCACTTATTATAATGAGACGTTGGACGTTGATTTCTTCAGAAGACTCGCTAGTTACAATTATGGCATAATAATATTAAGGGTTCACTCCGCCCTAAGAGAAGACAACTCGACAGTAGACCTATTCACAACCGAGGAATACGCTAGCGGCAAACATCAATGGGAAAGAGACCACGGTCTTATAGTTATTGGTCAATATTTATATGCGCCTGAAAAATACTATTACGCTATCACGCCGTCTTTTATAATGAATCTAGAAGGCCGTTTCCCGAAGAGCATTGTAATAGCTATGGGTTGCTGGAGCTTGAAACCAGAATGTAAACAAATGGCTATGGCCTTCATCGATAAGGGAGCCAAAGCCTACGTTGGATGGACAGAAATTGTTTTACCTAAAGATACCGATTATGAAACTTTTAGATTATTGGAGATGTTGCTAAATGAAAATAGAACGTTAGTTGACGCTTTAAGCCGAACAAATCTTTACTCTTACATTGCCGGAAATAAAACAATTTATAGCCATATGTGGTTTTATCCGTCGTCAGCGGAGAATCTAACAATCTCTGGATTAATTTCGGAAGCAAAAGTTTCATCAGCTCTAACTGCATTTAATAATGCGAAAAATTTTTCCCCAGTCTTAATCGCAAATACAAAACAAGAAGAATTTACATAGAGAAACTGAGCTTATTCACCAATTCTTTGTAGCGTTTTGAAACTATTGCATAAAGCTGATTTCGCAGATAGTCTCCGACGGAACTGGTTTTCTGCAGCTTGCCAATTTCTTCTGCTAACTTTTTATCTTCTAAAACTTCTGTTATCCACTTTTCAAAATCTCCCCGATAGAGATGAAACTCTAGTGATTTCACGTTTACTTGGTTTATTTTTTCCATAAACTCCTTCAGGGACGTTGCGCTTTCACCCGTGTAGTTTCCGATGGATGTAAAGAAGTAGAATGCTTTTTCCCTCGGAACTGTTCTAAGGATTTTGGAATTCGTTTCCTCTCTCAAGGTTTGTTTTCTCCTATTTTATTATGTGCTTCTTTTATAAATGTTAACTTTTTCGGGTCATTGGCTACTGAAAATTGGGTTTCCTTAAACTTCTTCGTCACCATCGATGTGCGAATCCTCAAAACACCAGGTAAGGGGGCAACCGAATTGGCGATAAATGCGTGCAAGGCTTCCTGATTCTCTGCAAAGACCTTCGCAATTATTTGGAGTTCCTCTGAGAGGGAAGTGTAAACCTCCAAGACTTGTGGCGCTTCGCATAGTATCTTTGCGACTTTCTCGCTTTCTTTAGGGTCTGTAAAAACAGTCATTATAGCCGTGATGATTTTCCCCCCAACCTGTTCGGCGTCTATCACGGCCGTGTACCTCTTGATTATTCCATACTTCTCCATTCTCTTTACTCTGTCGTAAACCGTCGAGTGGGCTATCCCCAAACGTTTACCGATGGCTGTGTAAGTCTGCCTAGAATCTTCTTGCAATGACTCCAAGATTTCGTAATCTGTGGCATCTAAAGCCAAGGTGTTGTTTTTGAGCTTCAATGGCGTTCTTGCCTCTTACACTACAAAAAGAGTTTTGTTTAAATTTATTGTTTGTTGTCGGAAAAATGTAGAAATCCTCACGTTTTTTCGTCAAGATTTTAATTGAAATTTTCCGTAAACTTGTCAGCAAAAACTCTATTTGGCTACAAACGTTCAATTCAGAGAATCTTTATCCTACATTTTTGCGAATAAGTTGACAAATAAGTTTAAATTTACGGCTGAGCATAGAATATTGTTCTAGAAGATTCTAACAGAAGAGGTTTGTGATGAAGAGTTGAAGATGCCTAGAATTTGGGAGATTCTGAAAAAATTTAAGGATTCGTGCAAGTTTCGAGGTTGGAAAACTTCTGAAAGCGAAGACTGGATTGAAATCGGTGATAAGTACCACAATTTTCTCTACGCTAGGGACATTCACCCTTCATCCTTTAAGAGGATAGCTTCAACCAGAAAATGTGCGATCCAAGAAGGCTTATCTTATCGAATCGTCGAAGCATCGTACACCGCATGGCTTTTCTCGGAGCCGCCCTCAGAAACTCTTGTTAAAACAATTTTTGAGAATCCGGACTTTTCTAGGAGCGTAGCCTTCTATGATCTAAGCCCGTTGTTTGAAGGGAAAAACCTATGCGTTAAACTGAACCACACAGACAGCCCTGTTTTCCAGGAGTTTGAGAGTTTCCTAAAGAAGGAGTTAAAGGTCAAGCTTAAGCCCATTTTCGCTTCGGAAGGCGACATTAAAAACTTCACCATTGCAGAGTTGACTTGAATTCTGAGCTGGATTTGTGAAAGGTTTGATAAAGGAAAGCCTCTAAAATAATTGTTGTGAAAGGCGATGTCTCAGGATGCCGAAAAATTAAAGAGGCTTGTCTCGTTCAAGCAAAAACTCGAAAAAAGGGTTGGAGAACTGGAATCCGAACTTAAAGAGCTACAAGCCACACTTGAAGCGGTAAACTCCATACTGTTAGAAAAAGGGTTTAAACGCGCAGAGATAACAAAACCGCCTGCTGAAATAGAGGCTTTACCACCAGGAGAGGTGACGGTTGAACCTTCTCCTCCTCAGCCTCCAACAGAATATGAAAGTGTTATTCCATTAAGGGCTGTTACAGGCGAGCTTCTTGCAACGCTTTATGTAGATGAGGATTCGTTACGGGTGGTGCCAGCGGAAGATAAGAGCTTTAACATTAACACGCCGCCCTTCACCCCTTTTCTGTTAGAAAGGGTTTTGGCAAAGATGCAGGAAAAGGACAGCGAACTAGCCAGAACCGGGCAGATGGGACCGGAGAAAATTTTTTCTTATAACATTGTTAAAGAAGGCGACACAATCCGTGAAGTGGTCATTAAGCATGTCGACCAAGACCGCTTGAGGGAGCTTAAATCAAGCATCCGCTGGACGCTGGAGAAAATGTATGAGAAAATGAAAAGTCAGAGCTAGGCACCTCACTTTAACTGATTACCGCGTCTTTATCGTCTATCGAAGTAAATGTCTTTCCTTTAACATTTTTGTCGAAGTAAAAAAAGGTAAAAAATTGAGCGATTCAGTTTAGCGCGACTTCATTTTGGTAGTGGTATACTGCTGTTCCAAATGTCCCGATGTATCTTCCAGCCATCGGCTGTACGTTTCCAGACGACAATGTATTTGCCTTTATCTTCAATGGGTTTTTGTCCCTTTGGCTCAATTTTGAGAGTGTACTTACCCATTTCGTGAAACATATCACCACTTCCAGACACTTCCACTGTGGTCAAAACGCCATTCTTCACTCCCATTTGTATAGCTGCGCCCCAGAATTCTTTGATTCCTTGCCTTCCCCGAACCATCTCGCAGTTCGGCGGCAAGAGAACTGCATCCTCTGTGTATAAGGCAGCCACACCTGCAGCGTCACCTTTACGAAGACCTTCAGCAAACTTAAGATTCGCTTTTTCAATAGCCTCACGAACCTTTTCAGACATTTCGCATCCTCCTTTTCCTTCTTGGTATTTGTATAGCTCCCAACCTCGGAGCAAGGTTCTGCTACAAGTCACTTAGTAGATGTTAGCAGAACCTTAAACCCTAAGTGATTCAACTCTGTATTAATAATTTGCGCGTGCATGCTTCCTCAACCTAGGAAAGGCATCGACATCTTTTAATATTCATGACTCATAATAACGGATGATGAGTTATGTCTCATGGTGAAAAGACCTACGTATTTTGGATTGGTCTAATCATTCTGAGTGTAGCTTCGGTCTGTCTATTCGGCATAATCTGGTTTAATATCGTGCTTGTTCATGGATTTGCCCTCGAACTCCAAGTTCCATTCATTGTGGCAGCTATCGTTTTCATTCTGATAGGATTGTATATGATGATCTCTGGTGCAAAAAAGGAAAAATAAAGCGAAATTCAAGTTAGCCCTAAAAAGTTATGAACCTCTTCAGCATTTCCACTATAGCGTTTAACTGACCCGTGTATATGCCTACTGCTAAGAAGGAGACCCCCAAAAGAAGCATTAACGCGCCTATTACCCTACGCTCTGGAACATCCATATGCCTTCTATCCCAAGTGTTTTCTTAATATGACTTCGATATATTTTTTGTGGACAAGCCCAACAATTCTGTCAACTTCTCTTCCATCCTTCATTACGAGCATGGTTGGTATGCTAAAAATTTGGAAACGCTCCGCGGTCCTTGGGTTCTCATCAACATTAAGTCTCCCAATAAGCACTTTTCCAGCGTATTCCTCGGCCAGCTCCTCAATTGTAGGGGCCAAGGTTAAGCATGGACCGCACCAAGGAGCCCAGCAATCAATTAGGGCTGTCGAATGTTTGTCGACTGTTTCCTTAAAGTTCGAATCTGTTATATGAACGGGTTCCGCAGTCATTTCTTGCTTTTTCTCCTTCAGTTTCATAATTTCCCTAAGTTTCTTTTCTCTGATATAAACTGTTCCTTCAAGTCTGTCTCCAAACTTTTCAACGGCTTCCAAAAATCCGGAAATCCCATCTGAAGCACTCTCAAAGATTACCTCGCCATGTTTCACGATGGAAAGCGTTAAATCCCTTTTTCTGAGGCTTTTCTTGGCTATTTCTAGATTCTGCGGGCCCATTCCAATTTGTAAAGGGTGGCGTTTAAAATGTTTATTGCTTGTTCGGCTTGGTTATAGCCATTCCGACTACAAACGCAACGCCAAGAACCAAAAGGACCCCAAAAGTGCCAGCGAGAATTGTTGAAAGGTAGGGATTGTCAATTGTTGGTAAAGTGTAGTCGGGCATTAAGCCCTTCCATGCTGGTTCATGCTCTTCTATTCCAAGAGCTTCAACCACTCTTTCCAATCCGTCTGGAGCTTCTGAGGCGAACGGTATCAAAATTGCAAGGCAGAATAATATGATGATTAGCGCTTTAAGGTATCCTCTCACCCTGTCTCCCCCTGAGGATCGCTAAACCATTAAGAAGCATGGGCTGCAATCTGTGTAGTTGAGATACAAGCGTAGTCGTTATTGTCGCTTCGCCCAAACCGATTAAAACATGCCAAAAAAGCATTGCTGGAACGGTGACCGCTATCCCTCCCGCGCCTGAAAAAACGGGCGAAAAGCCTATCTGCAAACCGCAGGCTAGGGCTCCTAAAACTACGGAAAGCCACGAAGCAATAAAGATGCTTGAGAAGAGCCAACCGCTTCTCTTGGAATTTTTGGTTAGAAGTTTCACTAGGAAAAAGCTTAATCCAGCTATAACAGCCATGTTGAAGACGTTTGCTCCAAACGTGAATACACCGCCGTCTGCAAAAAATAGTGCTTGCATCATCAAAACAATAGTCATGCTTAGAACCGCCGCATAAGGCCCCAAGAGTACTGAAAGAAAAGTGCCACCTACCAGATGTCCGCTTGTTCCGTAAGCAATTGGAAAGTTTATCATCTGCGCCGCGAAAACGAAGGCGCTTGAAACCGCCAACAAAGGTGCAAGAGACCGGGGATATGTAACTCTTACCTTTCTCCACGACCAAACCAGAAATCCTATGGCTATTGCGTACATCAAAGCACAGATTGCCGGACTCAGGAAACCATCTGGAATGTGCACTTCTATTTCTCCAGTAACACCTTTTAACATATTAGTGTTACCAATTACGTATAAAACTTTTCCCTCAACTACATGTTTCTGGTTCTAAATATGGCTATGATTAAACCTCTTAAACCCTGATATGTAGTATGTTGATAACCATGTGAGCTATGAAAGACCAGAGTATAGTCCTAAAGTTAACGTATGAAACGCCTGCACATATACCGAAGATTAGTAGTATAATATAGACCAATACGTTTTCACCCATGATAAAGATGTGTCCTAATGAGAATAAAGTGCTTGTAAGAATAATTATCCATAGGTTTACTTCGTTTTTGCTGTTTTTGGAAAAGGTTCCAAGCATATATCCTCTATAAAAGATTTCTTCTATCAAGGGAGCAAGAATTGCAGAGTTTATTGAATAAAAATTGTTTATGTCTTTGTTGAAGTAATAGAGAACTGATAGCCCTAAACAAATGGAAATAAAGAGTCCTAAGGAATTTTTCGTTTGAAATCCAAATCTCTCTACGATGCTTTCTTTCTCGAGGAATTTAGTTATGCCAAAAGAAACAATTAGAACATAAACATAGCATAGTAAGCATGTTAGTATTCCCGATTTTCCAACTTCATAGTGAAGGAAAACGATAGTCATATACCCTGACCATATAAGAATGATATTTCCAAGTGATTTCCATGGAATTAGCATTGAATCAGGATAGAATGGTGTATATATTATATTTTTTGGGTTTGGTGATTCAACCTATATATAAGGGAGGAGCTAGTCACCGCAGACCACAACAGAGAATAAAAGCTTTATGACGAGTCTCCAAACCTATAATGGGAACCCTATGAAAAAAATAGTTCGTGTGGGAGTGACTTTTCCTCCAGATTTGTTAAAGGATTTTGACGAAGTAATTGGTAAAATGGGTTACGACAACCGTTCTAAGGCCGTTCAAGATGCCGTTAGGATGTTCGTTTCTGAAAGGAAATGGCTTCAAGAAGAAAGGGGAAGTCAAGCCGGAGTTTTGATGCTGCTTTACGACCATGAGGTTAGGGGATTGGAGAGCACACTGACCGATGTTCAGCACCACTACTCCCACATAATCTGTTCAACGATGCACATTCACCTAAGCGAGAGAGAGTGCCTCCAAGTCATAGCTGTAACAGGTGATGTAGCGGATATTCGAAAGTTAAGCGATGAATTATCCTCTAAGAGGGGAGTAAAAATACTAAAGACAATGCTCGTTTCCCTTTAACCCCTCAACTTGTCAACTCAAACATTCTCTCTAGAGCCTTCCTAGCTTGTTTTGCTATGGGCTCTGGAACGGTAACCACACATTTTTCTTCCTTCAAAGCCATGTAAAGCCTCTCAAGAGTATTCAGCTTCATGTTTGGACAGACAGCTTCCTCATAGGCCAAAATAAACCGTTTTCCGGGGTTCTCCCTCCTTAAGCGGTGTAGAAGACCCTCTTCGGTAGCTACAATAAGAGTTTTGGCACTGCTTTCCCTTGCGTAGCGGCACATCTGCGAAGTGCTCCCAATGAAATCGGCTGTGTTCTGCATTTCAAAGGTGCATTCAGGATGAACCATGGCAGCAGCGTCTGGATATTGCATCTTGAGCATCTGCACATCTTCAGGCTGGAAAAGCAAATGGGTTGGGCAAAAACCCCACTCAGGGATTGGAATGACTGTTTTTCCAGTCTTCCTTTGAACGTATTCAGCCAAGTTGCGGTCAGGCCCGAAAAGCACCGTTTCAGCATTCAGAGATCCTATGACTCCCACAGCGTTTGCCGATGTACAGCATATATCACAATAGGCTTTAGCCGAAGCCAAAGTGTTCACGTACAAAACCACAGGCACAAGTGGATGATGCACCTTCCACCTTTTAATCTCATCCACAGTGAGCATCTGCGCCATGGGGCAACGCGCACCAAGGGTTGGCAACAAAACCTTCTTGTCAGGGTTTAGGATTGCCGCCGACTCTGCCATAAAGTCCACAGCAGAAAAAACTATCATTTCCGCTTCCTTCTCCTCCATGGCCTTCCTGCTTAGCTCTATGCTGTCGCCCACGTAGTCAGCTATGTCTTGGATTTCTGGCCTCTGATAATTATGAGCCAAAATCACTGCCTTCTTCTCCTTTTTCAGCTTGGTTATCTTGTCAGTTAGCGTCACTGCATTCGCCTTTCATAATTGATGTTTTGAAGGTTTTCTAACAACACAGGGCAATATATCCTTTGCCTAACCGTATTCCAATTTGATTTTAGGGGCTTCTGGAGAGGTCTGCTCCGCAGTGGTAACACTTCTTCCTTATTGAACCCACGGATAGGGGTTTTCCACACGTTGGACATTTGTATTTTTCTTCGCATTCGCGTAACCACTCTTCTGTCTCGCCTTTCCTAATCCTTTCAAGGTTTGCCCTTAAGTCAACTCCATCCTCTTCCAGGTAAGGCTTTGCCAGTTTCTCAAATTTCTCGCATGTTTCATTCTCATATTCGCCGCACTGGTAGCAGAATTCTAAGCCTTTACTTCTTAAACATTGGACGATTTTGCAGTCGTATCCCCAGCAGTCTGGCGTTAAAGCCATGCAACCCTCGCACCTCACTTTTTCTGGCGGACACTTAAAGCGGTCTGCGAGTCTCTCTAAATATTCTCCGTCGTCTTTGTAGGCTCGGTGTATGGCGCAAGCTCCACAATAAAGCCCACATCTACCAACAAGATTTCCATCAACCAACGCTCAGAGTCCCCTTTGTTTTGTACGTAACTAAACTGGAACGCGCCTTAAAAGCTTGAAGCGTAATTATTCCCCGATTTAACCTCGACCTCGGTTGTTGTCTCGCGGTTGCCATTGCTTTGCCATTTTGATGGCTTAGCCTTAGGTTGTCCTCTTGTGAAATAGAGCCTCGCATATCAAAAGATCGTCTACAAACATTTCAAGTTTCAAGTCTTCTCTACTCGTACCCAAACTTGTGTCCCGTCTTCTCCTCATTCCTTCATCCACCTTTAAGGTCAGCCTAGTATATCCCAAGTCTTAATAAACGTTTCTTCCTAGCCGTTCAACTGAACTACAATGCGAGAAGAACAGACTTTAAACCAACGTCACAGAATTTTCAAAAGCTTTAGCAGAGGCTTGACCCTCTTTTCAGCGTGATATTTTCGAGTTCTTCTCTTGAGGTATTTCAAGTCTGCGTTCTCGTTTTTTATCATATGTCGAATGTCTTCTATGTCGTGTTTGCCTTGCTTTTCAGTTCTTTGGAGAATCGCCTTGAAGATTATGTTGTCTTCGACTGGTATGACTGGAATTTCCACGGCGAAAAGTCTTCTCTGCTGAATTCTCATTTTGCACGTCTTTCCTCTTTCCACGGGTCGGCGGTGTTGCTGTATCCTCTTGACTCCCAGTAGCCGAGTTCTTGCATAGGAGTAAATCTTATTCTTCTAAGCCACATGGGGCTCTTATATGCGTATTTTTGGGGGACTATGAGACGTAGGGGTCCACCCCTCTCTGGTGGTAGCGGCTTGTCATCCAGCTTGTACGCCAACAGAACCTTGTCTTCTAGCAAGTCGGATAGAGGCAGGGAAGTTGTGTAACCATCATCGCACTCAAACGTCACGTATTTTGCGTTTTCTTTGGGCTTGACGATCTGGACGATGGTTTTGAAGGAAATGCCCTCCCACTTGTTGTCTAGGATGCTCCACCCCTCGACACAGTGAAAATCGGAGACGCTAATAACGCTTGGTTCTGCTTTCAAATCCTCGAAGCTGAAGGCCACTGGCCTTTCCACTTCTCCATACACTTCCAAGCGCCATGTGTTTGGGTCGAATCTTGGAATCGAGCCTATGCGACGCAACGGTGCTCCCTTCACTTCTTTCTGCCCAGGAGGCAATCTTTTTCCCCTCAAGTTCGAACCCCATCTATAGTTATTACTGCGAGAGACCTAAGAAACTTCGACGCATTTATCCTTTGATCTTGTCGTCCCAAAAATGGCTTACAAGGTTTTTAGCCTAGCTCTCGAGTTCTACGCTTGCTAATAACGGCATGTTGATGAATAGTTTGTGAGAGGCTTGCTCTGGCTCTCTGTGGACTAGACCCCTCCCTTATATATAGATTGAATCGGGGCTTCTACACGTTGAAAGCGTTATGGTGCGGCGGGCCGGATTTGAACTCACGAACCCCTACGGGACGGGATCTTGAGTCCGAGCATGAGACCAGTTAGACTAGTCTTGCTTCAATAGCCTTTCATTAGTTCTTTCTAAATGAGAATAATAGTCACGTTGGCAAAACTGTAACAGAAATAAAAAAGGAACTATTTTGGTTTCAGATTTTCTCCATGAGGACATAGAGACTTGTTCCAGTTGTTGTCATGCTGATACACCGCCATCCCTTCTCAGCCATGATATTAATCGCCCTGTTCATATTATCGAATTTGCCACCTGTAACCGTCCGGTCGCACAGAACACAGTATTTGCTTTTGATTTCTTCAACTTTCTCAGGAGAACGAACTATGTCATCTGCCCAAATACTTTTTTCACTCATCCCATCACTTAACTATAAAATAAGTTAAAAAATTATTAAAGTGTTCCACACCATAACAGAAGAAAAAAGAAAGTGGAAGTGTATCTTCTCTTTAAGATGGAGTGCTGGAAAATGAGTTTAGTTGATTCAACTATAATCGCTGCCACAGTTTCAGCCATCGTGGCGTTTGTTATTCTGGTTATTAGCAACTTCTTAATTCATCCTCGGCGGTGGAAACGGAACTTGAAAGTGAAGACTCTCGAAAGACGACTAGAGGTTTATGGTGCACTTCTGACCATTTTGGATTCTATGGCAGAAAAGGCTAAACGTCAAGCAAAGGAAGAAGAAAAATACGAACCCCACACTATGGAAAACCCGTATGATTACTACAGGTTGTCAAAGATTTTTGAAAGGGAAAATTATCTGTTATCAGACAAACTTTCACAATTATGGCTACAGTTTATTCAAAGAGATACATACTTTGCTGTTTATCGACCTATAAAAGAAGGACATGGTTTATTAGATGCTAATTTTACAGACATGCACGCCCTAGTCAGAAAGGAATACGCTGAATTGAAACAACAATACAAAAAGATTACTGGAATACAACTTTGATTTATCGGCAATATGGTGCGGCGGGCCGGATTTGAACCGGCGAACCCCTACGGGAGAGGATGTCTCCATCAAGACTTGAGTCCTCCGCCTCTTTAGGTCTTTTCGCGACATTGACCTGGCTTGGCGACCGCCGCTGACCAAGCACTTAAATTTGCATAAAGAATAATTAAGTATTACTTAAAAGGAAAAACACTTAAAAAAGCGCTATAACCAAAAAGTGCACTCTTTGAAAACTATCTCTTCGTTTCTATTAATTTTTCCGATTTTGATGACGCTTAATGTGAGCTTCAGCAGTCAGCGCACACAAATCCTCGCTATTCCATGATTGAAGTTTTACCCTTTTGATTTCCTCAAGTAGATTACTATGCCAATAACAGCTGCAGCGCCCATACCCCCACATATGTAAAGGGCGTACTTCACAAAGATGGGCTGCTCTTCAACTCTTATTATTAGTGGCGGACTCTCACTCTCGTACATAAGCGCATCCTCATCAAATCTTGCATAAGCAATCCATGTTCCAGTGGATTCAGGTTTAAAGCTGGCTGTGAAGGTGCCATTTTCGACAGTGTAGCACGTTATCTCTGCACTTTCGTTTGCGCAGTTAAAGTAAACCATGACGGGAACGCCTTCAACTTGGGGAGTCAAACGACCTTTGACAGTTATGTTATCACCTAATCGTACCGTCTCATGAACCAGAGACACGTTTAGCGCTGAAGAGTACTTTACACTGTAGCTTCCATTGGCAACGAGAACATTCTTCAGCACATCGTTAGCTTCAACTCTGTAACTGACAGACGTGCCTGCAGCTTGCCCAGAAATAACCGCCCTACAAGTTCTGTTATCCACAATCTCCATCTCTGTCTCGGTTGCATTCTTCCAGCCGTCAGTCGAGTACCGCAAAGTTGCGTTTTCCAAGTCCGTCGAGTCTGAGACGTAGGCGACAACTGTGTCATTGTACGGATACACTTTTCCTGGAACAATTGAAGGTTGTAAACAAGCATCAAAATCGGTTTTAACCAGAAACTCTATCGCCCCAGAGCCAGCTTCCCCTATAAAGACCAGATGGTAAAGGTTTTGATCAGAATATGGCAAAGTAAAATTCAAAAACATGTCTTGGCCATAGAACTCGCAGCTTGCATAGGCCAAACCACGATACTCCTTACTCTCCAGGTTGTAGCCGCCGACCACGCCACTTCGGTTACCGAAAAGCCCAGGCTCCCAAGCCAGCGGAACACCATTTAAGACGGTTTTGTTATTTGATTGCGGATCCGTCATTAAATAAAGCCTAGCCTCGTACATATCCAAAGTCTCTGGAACTTTGACCCAAACCTCAATGTACCGACGCTCAGTCACAAACTCGTAAGCCCAGCTCGTATTGAAAACAGGTATGCTGTTGTTATCCTTTCCTTCAACGTAGTGTTTGTGCCAAACATCGCACTCAACATTTTCAATCATCATGAAGGTTGCTTGTTGGGCTCCTTTGCTCTCCCTAGGGTCATTTGCCATTACAAATGTGTAGTTGCCTGAACATTTTGGGACGAAGAAAGGTTCTTCCACGGTGGTGCCTAGGTGTTCAGGAAGTCCGGCGGATTCGGTGTGATAGCCTTCCATTTCTCCCAGATGGTTGTAAACGTAGATGTCATAGTCTGTTTTCGGTTCAGAACCATTGTTTATCCACGCGCCATAACAGTAGACATGATAACTGTGATTGGCAAGAAGCGGACACACTATGCTCCAGTTTTGACCCACAGGTATTTGGGAATCGTCAAAGAACATTGGGAACACGGGTTTTTCTATGTAACTCCAGTTTCCGAAATCCTCCGAATTTAGGTGGTCATGCACGTATCTTTGATACTCTGGAAAGTATTGGGCTTTAGCGTCGAGATTTATATCAATGAATAACGAAGCGACGAACACAATTAAGCCTAGAGCTATTAGCTCCTTTTTCACAGTTAGAGCGCTTACCAAGTCTATCACGGAATCACCTGTTTTTGTGTCCTTGGCGAAGCATATCTGTTATGAACATCAACTCTTAATTCTCGATCCAGATCTAGCTATGACGAGGAAGATGCCTGCAAAGAAACAAGACGAAAACGCGCTAAAACAAAATTTTGAAAGGTAAAGTTTATTAGATAGCTGTGCAGTTTACGTTTCTTGCTCTAAAATATTGGAGATCATTTTTGAAGTTGGATGATCCAACACTCGGAGGAAATTGAAAATTTGAGAAAACCCGCATCAAATAATCTCGTTCAAGCACGCTTAAATGTAAAATTGCGGGGGTTTATCAGAATTGGCTGAAATTTCAAAAGAGGACACGAACCTCCTGTTAAGAGCGTTTTTTAGAGAGAAGGGGTTAGTCCGCCAACACTTGGACTCTTACAACGAGTTCATAGACCACGGCCTCCAAGAAGTTATAGATGAAGTTGGCGAGATCCCAATAGAAGTTCCCGAAAGCCCATACAAGGTGAAGTTAGGTCAGATATGGATAATAGACCCCCAGACGAGGATAACTGGTCCGTACACGACAGAAGTGGACGGCACAAAGCATGAAATCTACCCTTTGGAAGCTAGACTTCGTAACCTAACGTATGCGGCTCCAGTAGCCCTCGAAATGACTCCCGTAATAGACGGCCGAGAACAGGACACAGAACTTGTTTACATCGGGAATATTCCAGTCATGCTGAAATCGAAACTATGCTTTCTATCGCAGCTCTCAAGAGAGGAGCTGATAGCATGTGGAGAAGATCCAGACGATCCTGGCGGCTACTTCATAGTGAACGGTTCGGAACGTGTAATAGTAGCCATGGAAGACTTGGCTCCAAACCGAATAATAGTGGACATAGACGAGAAAGGAGCAACACCCGTGTACCAGGCAAAAATGTTCTCCACAACTGTGGGCTTCAGAGCAAGGATAGAATTAAAAATGAAGTCGGATGGAGCCATATACACTTCAATGCCCGGCGTGCCAACTGAAATCCCCTTCGTCGTGGTAACGCGTGCTCTGGGCTTGGAGTCAGACAAGGAGATAGCTGAAGCGGTTTCCCTGGATAAGGAAATACAAAGAGAGCTGGAGCCCTCATTTGAAAAAGCCCTAGGCGTAGACACGATAAAGGATGCAGTCATCTTCATTGGAAACCGTGTCGCCCACGGTCAAGTTGAAGAATACCGCTTACAAAAAGCCGAAACAATACTAGACAAAAACTTCCTACCCCATATAGGCAGAACAAGCCAGAGCAGAAGAGACAAGGCTCTATTCCTAGGCGAAATGGTATGCAGAGTGGTGGAACTAAAACTCGGGAGAAGAAAAACTGACGACAAAGACCACTTCAAAAACAAACGACTAAGACTTGCAGGCCCCCTCCTTGCAGACTTGTTCAGAGTTGCCTTCAGAAACCTCACTAGAGACATAAAATACCAGCTTGAACGCATAGGCGTAAAAGGCTCGATAATAACGGTTTCAGCTGCAGTACGCCCAGGAATAATAACAGAGAGGCTTCAACACGCACTTGCAACCGGAAACTGGGGGAGGGGAAGGGTTGGCGTAACCCAGCTTCTAGACAGAACAAACAATATCTCCGCGCTGAGCCACCTACGCAGGCTACAGTCGCCGTTAAGCAGAAGCCAACCAAACTTTGAAGCAAGAGACCTGCACCCAACCCATTGGGGTCGTCTATGCCCGAATGAAACACCAGAAGGCTCAAACTGCGGGCTAGTCAAAAACTTAGCTCTATCAGCATGCATTTCGGTAGGCGTTAACCCTGAGAGAATAAAGCAGACACTCTTTAGCATGGGCGTAATACCCGTATACGAGGCAAACGAGACCCTGAAGCGTTCTGGAGCCAAAGTCTTTGTTGACGGAAACATCGTCGGGTACTGCAACAATCCAAAGGAATTGACACGGGAATTTAGGGAAAGACGAAGAAGAGGGGAAGTCTCAACCGAAGCCAACATGGCCTACTTCTCAAAAATTCACGTTGAAAGAGACGAGGTATACGTCAACTGCGATGAGGGAAGAGTTAGAAGACCACTCATAATCGTTGAAAACGCCGTTCCAAAACTACAACCAGAACACATCGAAAAAATATCTTCTGGAGAGTGGTCATGGGAAGACCTCGTCAAAAATGGCTTAATGGAATATTTGGACGCTGAAGAAGAGGAAAACGTCTATGTTGCTGTAAGCCTTGAAGAGTTGACTCCAGAGAATACTCACCTAGAAATTGCAACCTACACGATTCTTGGAATCTGCGCATCAACAATACCCTATGCAGAGCACAACCAGTCACCACGCAACTCCTACCAGGCGGCAATG
>Ga0315308_1001183_pt1 | contig 15037 bp, 16 predicted proteins | sample TDP3_MG_FD_203078 | JGI IMG/M metagenome (GOLD analysis project Ga0315308, IMG submission 203078) | Freshwater sediment microbial communities from Lake Towuti, South Sulawesi, Indonesia - TDP3 | ecosystem: Environmental > Aquatic > Freshwater > Lake > Sediment | place: Indonesia: South Sulawesi... | reverse complement strand
GCTCCTGGACTGCCGCATCCTGCCGGGAACCACACCCGAGGAATTTCTCGAAGAATTGAAGAAAATCGCAGGGCCTGATATTGAAATTGAGGTAATCAAAAGCGGGCGTCCAACAACAATGTCGGCGGACACGCCGCTTTTCAGGGCAATCTCAAATGCAGTGGAGAAGAACGATCCGGGCTCAAAGGCCGTGCCCCACATGGTAACCGGCTTTACGGATGCCAAGCCCCTATCGGAGCTTGGCATCATAACCTACGGATTCACCCCCATCAAGCTGGAAGCAGGGTTAAAATTCACACAGCTCTTTCATGGACACAACGAAAGGATCCCTGTTGAGGGCTTCCGCTGGGGCTTAAAGGTCTTCTGCGAGCTTGTAGAAGATTTCTGCTCCCAGTGAAAACTTAAATATCGCAGGGCCTTACAGTTTTCCTTCCGTTTGCCTTTGCCCTCTCCTCGGCAAGGGCAACAATCTGCCTCACCTTCTTATCAAGTGCTTCATAAAAATCTCCGGAAACATTGCATTCCTTAATAGCATCCTTTGTCCTGCTCTTAGATATAATGAGGCTTCCCCCTTCCTTCTCACCCATGTTGCTTCCTCCTTTCGTTGCCCCAGACCTGGCCAATCCAGGCCCTTTCAACCCGATTATTGCCTTTTTACCCTACCCCCTAAAAATTGTAAAGCTTTTTTTAGGGGTAACCCCCTCTAATCCCCTGTATGGACACCCCCAACCTCATATGCCTATAATTGTGTGACATATGTTATCCGGAGAAATAATTAGGATAGCGCACCTCATCCTCCTGTCCATCTGGGGCGGCATAGTCGTCACCGAGGGAGTTCTTGAACTTCTTCCCTTCCTGAAAAAAGATCTCCTGAAACCCACAGTAATATTTCATTATTATATTGACATCCTGCTGGAGCTGCCGGTCATTATCCTTGTCATTGCTACCGGCATCATAAACCTGTTCTTTGTTCCATTAACCACGCTACAGCTCATCAAGGTTGGCGCAGCAGCAGTCGCAATTACAGCCAATCTTTATTGTATTGTTCTTGTAATCAGCAGGTATCGCGACCTCAGGACCGGTGCCATAAATAAAATCCTTATTGAGAAGCACCAAAAGATTATCAAGTGCGCTGCCATTGGGCTTCCGTTCGCCGCAGCTGCCGCAGTCCTGGGATTTTACATCGCTATGAGACTTCTCCAGCGAGCCGTGGTTTAAGAAAAAAATGACACAATCAAAAGCATTCAAGCTCATCGCTTCACTTGTTATCTGCCAGGTCGCAGGAATCCTTGGTTCTTTCTTCACAACACCCTCTATCCCAACATGGTATGCGGCAATAAAGAAGCCATTATTCACGCCTCCCAATTGGATTTTTGCTCCGGTCTGGATCTCTCTTTTCATACTAATGGGCCTTTCGCTCTACCTGGTATGGAATGCAGGAACAACCCGAAAAGATGTAAAAATGGCTCTGGCAGTATTTGGTATTCAGCTTGTGTGTAATGTCCTCTGGTCTGCCCTCTTTTTCGGACTGCATTCACCCATGTATGCCTTTGTTGAGTTAATACTACTATGGATATTCATCCTCCTGACAATACTCCTGTTTTATCCGATCTCCAGGATCGCCGCTTATCTTCTTGTGCCGTATATCTGCTGGGTCAGCTTTGCAGGATTTTTGAACCTATCAATAGCCCTTCTCAATAAATAATAAACCTGAAGGACATACTCTCAACTGCCGGAACTTATCCTGATTTATTGCAACTTCCTGCACTTTCCTGGCATTCGAAGCCATGAAAATAAATGGGCGCTGTCCCTATTTAACAAGTGTGCCCTCTGCAGCCTCAGGCGCTTGAACAGCAACCTTGATCCGGCCATTTATATTTTCCACCCTTACAAAGATGTCTCCATGGGGGGTCGGCACGCGGCCTTCAGCCCAGGATAATGGGCCAAGATGTGGGGAGATTCTATACTTTGAGAACCCCCTGTCCAGGGGCTCCACGCCGAGGACCTGAGTTGTGAGGATAGCTGTAATCCCTGCGGACCACCCATGGGAGAGGCTCACATAGGGTCTCTCGGGCCGGCCATCAGGCCCCACGAACTCCCAGAAAGTTTGGGGATCATCACTTCCAAGCATATTCCCCCAGCACCTCTTCATAAGGTCAAATGCACCGGCCTCATCCCCGACATGGAATCGTGCCATGACCTCAAAGTAATTGACAAAGGGAACAACCCGTTTGTTGTGGAATGGAACATCAAAGAGCGTCTCCGTGTATGGAACATCCACATTGGTAGAGCCCCAGGGTGTCCACATTGCATTTTTCAGGTATGTCAGGATGGACGCCTTCTCAGCGGGATCATCCACGAGGTCGTAAAGGAGGGCCAGAGAATTCCCATCCTCAGGGATGTGGACAAAATCCACGGTTGAATCGGAAAAGGCCCCGGCTACGGCATTCCACAGGTATTGATGCAGTGCAGCCTTCACCTTCTCTGCCCTTTGGGCGTAAGCGCTGGAAAGCTGAGGCTCTCCCATCACATTTGCCAGGGCTGATGCATCCTTGAGGGCCTTGTAATAAACGGCATTTACATAGGAGGGCTCACCCTCCCTCCGGATGCTGTAACACCACTCATTCACATTCTCAGGGGTCTTGAGGAACAGCCCTTTCGGGCCCTCCTGGTCCTGGAGGTATGACATGGCTTTTTTGATGACAGGCCAATATTTGTTCAGAAATCCAGTGTCTCCGGTATAGAGGTCATACAGGCGGGCAAGGATCACCCACCAGGCCGTGTATTCTCCGAAGCCTGTCCCCAGGAGCCCGGCCCCGGCCCTGCTTGCCGCAGGGATGTAGCCATTGTCCCATTGATTGTCTGAAAGAGAGGCCAGGGAATCCCGCACAATATCGGATCGTCCATGGGAGAGAAGGAGGACCGGGGCCGATACGATCATGTCCCCTGACCATACGACCCTGTCCCTTTTCGGGCCATCCACTATGACAAAAGGGCCCGGGCCAAGAACTGCTTCTCCCAAAGGAGTCCCTGTCCGGGCTTTGATTGTGCACATGTCCACGGTATATACACCTGCATACCACGCCCGATTGAGAAGGTCGTCATCGCTCAAGAAATAGCCTCGGAAGGTCTCCGGGGTGCCGAGAAACGATGTGAACTCGCACCATACTGCATCAATGTCCACCCAGCCCACGCCGTCCAGGGAGATTATTAGGTATCGAAAACCTCCTCGGATCAGAGGGTCCTTCCAGAGTTCAGGTGCCGCCTGTGGAACATGGAAGTGGCGCTCGCTCGTCCCTGTGAATGCAGCCGCAGCAAGGTCTCCGGCTGGCTCAAGGAAATCAATAGATTCGCTAAAGGCAATACTCAGGGCCGGGGAGTTGCTCTTGAGGGACTTGATTGTAAGGAACCCTCCCACCTCCCTGCCAAAGTCAACGATAAGGCGCGCAGGGGGGCCGATTGCCTGTCTCTCAAGATGGGCGGCAATTCCATCACGCGCCAGGATAGCCTCCGGATGGTCTATCTTCCCATCTGCTTGCAAAACCCTGAGAGGGAAAACCATGGAAGACGAGGGAGACAGGATATAGCTTAATGCCTCCTCAGGAAGGAAGGTGCCAAACTTTTCCCTGGAGCATCCGTCATTGGAAATCGTAATAACGCCAATAATAAGAGCTGCCAATAAGCCCCGTATTGTCACGGTAAGATTAAAATATCAATCACATACGCTTCTGTCCATCTTTTCTCTCCAAAGCACATACTATGACTGCAAATATTGTCCTAATTTGAATCTCCCTGTATTTTCCCCGCATTCGAGGCCGAGAAAATAAATGGGCGCTGTCCCTATTTGGGAAGTTGCTCTACTGTAAGTCCTTTAATCTTTTTATAATCCCTCATGTCGGAGGTCATAACAGAATACCCTAACGAGATGGCTGTAGAGGCAATGATGAGATCATGAGCCCCGATATTGACGCCTCTTTTTGCCAGACCTGCCCACACCCTGGCATAAATCCTTGCAGCATTCAGGTCAAATGGAAAGATGGGAAAATTCTCTATAATCTTTTCAACATACGCCTCTCTTTTAAGTCGCCTTTTCTCAGAATCTGCCCTATAAACCCCGTGTAAAAGCTCAGAGATAGTAATTGTACTTATGCCGAACGGCTCGCCTCCCCTCCCCTCAAAAATTCTTTCGATGTTTTCAGAGCTTCGTTCAATGACAATGAGAACGCTCGTATCAAATATTACGCCCACGAGCTTTTCCCCGGTATGGCAGGTTGATTTCTAATAATCTTTTTCAGATCGCCATCAAACTTCTCAGCATCATCCCCAAGCCCAGAAAGCTTTTTCAGAATACCCTTCAACTCCTGAAGTGTTCTTTCCTTAAAATGTGTCTCTACGGGGTGAATTGAGGCTATTGGTTTGCCACTTTTCACTATAGTGTAGTATTCTCCCCTATACTTCACAGAATTCAGTATCTCTGAGAACCTTCTCACTGCCTCTGTTGCGCTCACCGTTTTTTCCATAGACCCTCCCTTTTGTGTAAAATATGATATTCATATTTTACATATATTTGTTCAATCTTGTCAATAATGTTGTAATCTTCTTTTTTCGTACTTTTCCCGCAATAGAGGCCGAGAAAATAAATAGGCGCTGTCCCTATTTACGGAGGGTGAGGGAGAGGACATCGCCCATCTCCTCCACAAACTTGAATGTCATCCCCTCCTTTGCGCTTGCAGGAACCTCTTCCAGGTCTTTCTCATTCCTCTTTGGTAGCACAACCGTTGTAATCCCTGCCCTCTTCGCAGCAAGGACCTTTTCCTTGATCCCGCCAACTGGAAGCACCATGCCCCGGAGCGTGATCTCGCCGGTCATTGCCACATCGGGACGCACCGGCCTGCCCGTGAGGATGGAAGCAAGGGCAGTGAGCATCGTCACCCCTGCCGATGGGCCGTCCTTGGGAATGGCTCCGGCAGGGACATGGACATGGATGTCGTTCTTCTCGTAGAAATCCTCTGAAATATTGAAGTCCTTGGCGCGGGAACGAAGGTAGCTCAGAGCAGCCTGTGCCGACTCTTTCATCACATCCCCAAGCTGGCCCGTGAGTGTGAGGGTCTTTCCCCCGCGCATCATGGTTGCCTCCAATAAAATCACGGGAGGGTTTGTGCAAATATAAACATATTGGTAATATATTGATAAGGGGGTTGTTCATAATGGAAAAAGAGACAGTCTTTGCTCTATTAAAAGAGGCTTTAACAAAGGACGGCCGACTGGTCTTTGCCTATGTCTATGGCTCTTTTGTCACAGGTGAATCGCCCAGGGACATTGATATTGGAGTCTATGTTAAGAATCAGGGGGAGAATCCCTTTATAATCTCTTCTGATATAAAAACTCAATTGTCCTTACTTGCCAAAGCAAGGGGGTTAAACTTCATCGCAGATTATTTTGATGTGAGAGTGATCAACGATGCACCATTTACCTTCCTGAGAAGAATATTCATGGAAGGGGCGCTCCTGATAGATAATGACCCCGACCTGAGAACGGATATTGTGGAGCAAGTCTCCCTAAAATACAGGGAATGTGCGGGGTTGCTTGCCGAGACTCCATCGAGATGAAGATTGATACTGAGAAGATAAAGGGATTTCTTTCGGAGATCAAAGCCCGTCATTATGAGATTGAAGAATTGCTACGAACACATTTGGATCAGGAAATACTCAAACAGCCATGGGTATTGAAGGGGTTGAAATACGCTCTTATCGAGATTGCCGAGGCAATGGCCAATATACTTCAACATATCCTTGCCAAGGAGAGGGGTGAGCCAGTCACAGGTTATGTGGAAACTGTCATCCGTGCCGTCCACACAGGAATAATTGCTGAGCCTCTTTCTAAGAAAATAAAGCCATTTTTTGATTTCAGGAATTCCTTGATCCACAGGTATTGGTTTATCTCCGATGAGAAACTCTTATCGCTTGTAAGGGAAAACAAAGCCGATTTTATCTCTTTTATAGAGGCTATTGAAACCTATATGAAGGAGCATCCATAAATGACTTTCCTTGACTCCCGTTTGATGTGATTGTACATGTTCTGGAAGAGAACTTGAGATATTGAAGATAAAGAAAAGCTTCACGCTGAGCTGCGTTCAGAAGTGCTTGAATTTATGCCTCAAAGGATATAAATTACATTAGGCTTGTAGGATTTTATATCCACAGGAGAAATAGCAAAGTGCTTTACAAATTAATAAAGCAGATCTTTTTTTCAGAAAAACCCAAACTTACAGCCTCACGGGTAATACAGCCTACAGTTGACAAAGAAACAATTCTTACTAAGACAAGTGCTTTTGAACAATTAGAGAAAAAAGTCAAAGCCATTGGACATTCTCAATATCCATTTTTGAACAAAACATACTCGCCCTCGTCTCGAGTGCCCGTTACCGACTTTTCAGGATTTATTAAGAGCCGACTAAAGAGCGGAGACGAGAAATCCATACTTATGCTCATGCGGAAGATAATTGAGGCAAATCCAGGTGTCGGCTTAGGAATAGGGGCAGATAAATATGGTGACTATTCGTGGACTGATGGGCTGGTAAAAGAAATAAACAGTATTGATTTTAACAAGTACATCGAATACTCGGATGCATCAGCATGTTGGGACATAAAAGCTCTTTGGATTTTAGCTTCCAAAAGCGGAGGTGGCAGAGAGTTTTGGATTACTGAAAAAGAAAATTTCAACTCGATCTTTGCAGCCGCCATGACTGGATATAACCATAAGCTCACAGCGGAGTTTCCCAAACTGGTTCAATCCGCAAATTCATTCATTAGAAAGATGCGGAAGGATGATATCCCTTACTGGCAGGAGTATCCTCTATTTAAACAAATTGAAGAACCAGAACTGATTTCCTCCCTGAATGAGACAAGAGCTTGCTTCTTAAACTTATCTATCGGGGCAAGAATTGTTTTATGTAGCGCCATCAGAAAGATCTCTGGCAATTTAGCTGATTGCTCAACCTATTCTCAGAGGAATATGGGGATAAATGCGGATCAAGTTGCGAAGGAACTGTATGATAGTAAATTTTAATAAAAGGAGTTAAAGAGACTTTAACTGTTCCAGAACCCCAGTGGGAATTTATTACTAAAGCACAAATGACTGAATTTTGTATCGCAAATAATATTGAATTTAAGAAATCATGGAACAAGAATAAAATATTTAAGACGATACAACAGATGTCACCTCAACTGGCGGACGATTTGATCAAAGATTTACCAAAAATCCATGAGATATTTAGGTTCGAAATCGCTCCAGAATATAAAAAAGAACTGAATGCCTTGACCGTATTTACAGAAAAGCTTCTCCCTGTGTATCAGGTTTTGTGTTTTATTGAGCTTTCACATTTTTCATAAGAGGAGATAGTAGCACCTATAATATATAGCAGCAAGATTTTTTTCTGACGCGACCTGTATCACCCGTTATCCGCCTTGATACCATCCAGGAGCGGGGCTATCACTCGTTCCTTCAACTCATCAGCCTTTGTGATGGTAATAAGGTGAACAGCCAAGGTGCTCATTCTCTTTACTTTCACTTTAATGTTATATCCTTTCTGAGCTGTCAGGTCTTTAAGGATTTTCTGGGCACTCTGGGTTCCTTCGGATATCAGCGAACCGTCATCCCTCCGCTTTGACATCTTGATATGGCAGAGTGCAAATGGGTAGTCATAATCATAACCAGTAAACTTGTTGCCTTTTCCATAGTCGAACCACCCACCACACAGGAGCGGCTCCTCCACAAGGCCGTCTCTATCACGATCGTAGAAGATGACTGAAATGAAGGATAGCAGGTGCTGGTATTTTTCGTTAGGGTAGAAGTGGAACAATTACTGTGGGAACCATCCTAATGCATCCTCCGGCGTATTGGTCTGTGTCAAGCACCTTGTGTGGTCCAAGATCCAGCCCGCCTCCTCCATGAACTTGTCAGCGTCCTGAATCAGCAGAGCCGTCTGTTCAAACAACTTCTCAACCTGCTCCATCATATTGATGATGTTCTTGCCTGTTTCGCTCATGGTATATACCTCCATTTCATGGAAGGGATAGTCGAGATTCCCCAGCCATAGCGTAAAGAGGAACCTTCATAGGTCCAGTCAACCGGGGCAGCTCGACCAATAGCCGAAAAGCCGCTGAAAAAAACGAGATTCAGCCTTTCCAGAACTTTTCGCAGGTCTTGCAGCGATGGATTCTGAGCGCCGCTGAGCACCCCTGCCAGGTGCCGCCATGAAATCCATGCGATCACAGCCTGTTTCCCTCGCTTTACGCGATACTCGCGCTGTGAAACCTCAATCTCATCCTTAGGGATGCCCATATCAGCCGTAAGATACACCAGAACAGGCTCCCGCTTCTCCCGGGCAGCAACTCTCACCAGATTGTCCCACTCACGGGCCAACTGGTCGTTGGGGCACTCCTGTTCCCTGTCCTCTTCTGAGGACTTGCCGGAATAATATTTAGCCTCAATCAAAACCAGCAGCCTCCGTTGTCCATTGATATTAAGGCGAAGGACCACATCCGGCTGGCAACCCTCACAGCCCTCTTCGTGCCACGAGGGCCAAAAATCGTAGGGCTCTGCTTGGGTATTGTCAGGAAGCTCCTCGAGAAGTTTGTTGCCCTCAGGAGTTTGCGCCAGTCGGAGGAAAGGCAAAAGGCAATCTTTTGGTGAAAGGTATTGTAACAGGCCGAAGACATTGGAGGTGAGGATGTCCTCCATGTTTTCCTGTTCGCGCGAGAGCTTTCCTTTAAGCAAAGCCATGAGCATTATAGATCATCCTCTGAAATATTACTTCTGCCTGCATTTTCCCCGCATTCGAGGCCGAGAAAATAAATGGGCGCTGTCCCTATTTACGGAGGGTGAGGGAGAGGGCATCGCCCATCTCCTCCACGAACTTGAATGTCATCCCCTCCTTTGCGCTTGCAGGAACCTCTTCCAGGTCCTTCTCGTTCTTCTTTGGCAGCACGACCGTTGTGATCCCTGCCCTCTTCGCAGCCAGGACCTTCTCTTTGATCCCGCCTACAGGAAGCACCATGCCCCGGAGTGTGATCTCGCCGGTCATTGCCACATCAGGGCGCACTGGCCTGCCTGTGAGGATAGAAGCAAGGGCAGTGAGCATCGTCACCCCTGCCGATGGGCCGTCCTTGGGAATTGCTCCGGCAGGCACATGGACATGGATATCGTTCTTCTCGTAGAAATTCTCTGGAATATCAAAGTCCTTGGCACGAGAGCGAAGGTAGCTAAGCGCTGCCTGGGCCGATTCCTTCATTACATCTCCAAGCTGGCCAGTGAGTGTAAGAGTCTTGCCTCCCCGCATCATTGTCGCCTCCACAAAGAGGACATCTCCTCCGGTCGGGGTCCAGGCAAGGCCTGTTGCAACCCCCGGCTTTGAAGTCCTCTCCGCCACCTCTGAGAAGAACCTCACCGGCCCAAGGAATCGGTGGATATCCTCTTCTGTGATCCTTGCAGGTTCTTTCCTTCCCTCTGCAACTTCCTTCGCTATTCCCCTGCAGATGGCTGCGATCTCCCGCTCCACGTTCCTTAGTCCGGCTTCCCGCGTGTAATCCTTGATGATCTTGATAATGGCTGTGTCATCAAAAGCGATCTGGCCCTCTTTCAGGCCGTGCTCCTTGAGCTGGCGAGGAATGAGATATTTTTTGGCAATGGATAGCTTCTCCTCCTCTGTGTAGCCGGGAAGTTCAAGGACCTCCATCCTGTCCATTAGTGCAGGAGGGATGGTGCCCAGGATGTTTGCTGTTGTGATGAACATGACCTTGGACAAATCAAATGGGACATCCAGGTAATGATCGGAAAAAGAGAAATTCTGCTCCGGGTCAAGGACCTCGAGCAGGGCCGCAGACGGGTCCCCCCTGAAGTCCGCACCGAGCTTGTCTATCTCGTCCAGCATGAACACCGGGTTCTTTGTCGCGGCCTTTCTTATCCCTTGGATGATCCTGCCAGGCAAGGCCCCCACATATGTCCTCCTGTGACCCCTGATCTCTGCCTCGTCCCTGACCCCGCCCAGTGAAATGCGGATGAATTTTCTTCCGAGCGCCCTGGCAATGGACATTCCCAGGGATGTCTTTCCAACCCCAGGCGGGCCTGCAAAGCACAGGATTGGCCCCTTTGTGTCTGCTTTCAATTTCCTCACGGCAAGGTATTCCAGTATCCTTTTCTTGACCTTTTCCAGGTCGTAATGATCCTCATCCAGGATCTTGCTTGCGCCCGTCACATCAAGCGTGTCCTCTGTTCCCTTTGACCACGGAAGCTCTATGAGCCAGTCCAGGTATGTCCTCGAAACGGTATATTCCGCAGCGGCTGGGGACATGAGTGCAAGCCGCTCGATCTCCCTCATCGCTTCCTTCTCTACTTCAGGGGGCATCTTTGCCTGCTTTACCTTCTCTTTTAGCTCGTTGATCTCCTGGCTCCTCTCATCTTCCTCTCCCAGCTCTTTCTTAATGGCTTTTAGCTGCTCGCGAAGCAGATAGTCTTTCTGGACTTTCTCCATATCACCGGTGACCTTTGCCTGTATCTTCTGGCCAAGCTCCATTATCTTGATTGACTTATCAATGAACTGAACCACCCTCTCGAGCCTCTTCTTGGCATCCTGGATTTCAAGGATCTCCTGTTTATCTACAAGGGGGATGTCAAGGTTGGCTGCGATAAAATTGGCCAGGCGGTTCGGCTCGTCAATATTTACTGAGATAACTGCAACCTCCGGAGGAAGGGAGTGGCTCATCTCAACCAACTTTGAGAAGAGGTTCTTGGCTGAAGACATAAGCGCGGCGGTTTCTTCATCCTTTGAAGCCGAATCCTTCATTATGGAAATTTTCGCCTTAAGATAGGGTTCCTTGGCAGTCCATTTCTTTACTGTGAATTTATGGCGCCCCTGGACAAGGACGCTCAGTGCATTGTTCGTAAGCTTTAGCATTTTCAGGATAACGACTACCGTTCCCACATTGTAAAGATCATCCTGGCCGGGCTCTTGTGCATCCTCGTTCTTGACTGCGATTACGCCTATGGTCCTGTCCCTGACAAGGGCTTCGTCCACAAGGGCAATAGACCTTTCCTGCCCTATGAGAAGGGGGAAGGACATCTCGGGATAGATAACAACCCCCTTCACTGGAAGGATGGGAAGCTCTTCGGGAATCGCAGAATCAGGGGGAGGCAGCGGTTTCTCTGCTTCTTCGCTCACGGCTCACTCTTCCTTAATCTCAACTCTTCTTTTCCCTGATAAATCCTTTGGTATAACGATCTTCAGGAATCCGTCCCTGTATGCTGCAGAGATCTTTTTCCCGTTCAGCGGACCTGGTAGACGAAGAAATCGCTCAAACTCCCCGAAGTCCAGCTCAACCCGGTGAAGCCGTGTAACATCAATATCCTTTGGCAGACAGCGGGTGCCGGAGATCCTGAGGGCATCTCCCTCCAGGGTGACGACAATGTCCTCCTTTTTTGCCCCTGCGATCTCCATGATGACAATAATCTCATTGGCAGTCTCCACGACATCCACCGGAGGGTGCCAAACGCTCCCTGCATGAATAGAGGGCCTGGCCATTTTCCGTGCTGCTTCAAACATCTGGTCAATGTCTCTTCGGAAAAAGTCAAACCCTCTGAAAAAATCAAAATCTTTCATAAACCTCCTTTTATCTCAAAAGGTCGTCAGGTTCCATCCTCCGTCCGCAATGACCCTGTCGGCAATCACCCTTTTTGAAGCATAGATGTCCGTGTCAGGCGACTGGATATACACGCCCAGGTTTTTCAAATGGGTGGCAAGCTCGTCTCCCCTGAACAGGTGCGTGAGTAGCCTCCTGGAAAGCAGGGTGACCCTCTCGGTCGCTTCTGCGCAAAAGACCCTGGCAATCTCAATAGCGATCTTGCCCGCCTCTTCCCCCTTCTTCCCGACGATCTTGTCTGCACGGCCGACCACGCTGTCCATACCAAGGAGATCAATGACCATGTCTGCAATGGCCATGAGCGCCTCCTGCTCCTTGTCCAGGCCCTGGCCGTATTTCTGAATGGCTTCATTGGTGCTATAGAGACATGCCCTCTTCGCCATCTCTGTGGTGTATGCTTCAACAGCCAGCGGCCCCTTGCCAGGGGCAGGTCTTTTCCCTTTGTCCGTGAGGCCATCCTTGACCGCTCCCATGACATCCATTACAGGAAGCTGGCCCCTCATTGCCTTCCGCATGATCGTTGCCGGGATGATGAGGCGGTTGATCTCGTTTGTGCCCTCAAACAACCTGTTTATCCTCGCGTCCCTGTAAGCCCTCTCTATCGGGTATTCCTTGATGTAGCCGTATCCACCATGGATCTGGACTCCGTGGTCAACGGCAAGGCTCATGGTTTCCGAGCCGAAGACCTTTACGATGGAATCCTCAAGGGCATATTCCTCAACAACTTTTATTGTCTCCTTTGCATGGTCTGCGCCCGTACTGCTGATTAATGAAATCCCCTGGTCCATTGCCCCTGCGACCCTGTAGGTTATTGAGTCCAGCACAAATATCGCCACGGCAACATCCGCAATCTTCTGCTTGATCGCAGGGAACTGGACAATCGGGGTATTAAACTGCTTTCTCTCCAGGCCGTATTTCACTGCCTCGTTCAGCGCATCCTTTGCCCCACCAGAGGTGCCAACACCGAGCTTGAACCTTCCCATGTTAAGGATATTGAACGCAATGTAGTGGCCCTTGCCAATCTCGCCGAGCAGGTTCTCAACAGGCACCTTGACATCCTCAAGGATCACCTGGCAGGTTGAAGAGCCGGTGATTCCCATTTTGTGCTCTTCCGGTCCAATGGATATCCCAGGATAGTCCCTCTCGAGTATGAAGGAGGTGAACTTGTCCCCGTCAATCTTGGCATAGGTGACAATAATGTCTGCAAAGCCGGCATTGGTGATGAACTGCTTTGTTCCGTTCAGGATATAGAACTTCTTGTCCGGGCTTAGCTTTGCCGTTGTCTTGATGCTCAAGGCATCGGAACCGGCATAGGGCTCGGTGAGGGCGTAGCACGACAGCTTCTCGCCCGTGGCAAGGAGGGGAAGATATTTTTTCTTCTGCTCCTCGTTCCCGTAATAAACAATGGGAAGGGTGCCGATCCCGGTGTGGGCGCCGTAGGTGGCATTGAAAGCGGCATTGAGGCCGAGCTTTTCGACCACCGGCGCAACCGTGGCTTTATTAAGGCCAAGCCCGCCATACTCCTCGGGCACATCAACCATGAGGAGCCCCAGCTCGCCTGCCTTTTTCAGAAGAGAGACCATGAGCCCTTCCTTCTTTGCATCAATGTCTTCGGCCTTGGGCACTACCTCCTTCTTCATAAAGTCCTCAGCGGTCTTCTCATAAAGCAGCTGGTCCTCCGGAATGTCCTCCCTTGTGAAAATCTCTTGTGATAGGACAGGCTCAACAAGGAACCCTCCTCCTCTTGGATATCGCGGCTTGTCTGTCATAGCTTTTCCTCCTTTTCAGGGCAATTCTATCCCTGCCCGCTCTATGCGGTCAAGTTTTCTCCCCTTCACCCTTTCCTCGATCCACCTTCGGTGGGTGCCCGCCCACAAGAGGGCTATATCCGTAGTTACGGTGTAAACAGACCTCCGCTGTCGAGTGCGGTGATGTCATCATATCCGCCCCAGACAACCATCTGGGTCCCAGTCCATACTGCGGTGTGATAACGCCTTCCTGAAGGGGCACCTATAGTCGAGGTGGCCTGCCAAGTGTCTATAAAAGGATCATATTGACTTCCCGTGTTTGTATAGGTGCCATCCCATCCTCCCCAGACAATCATCCGGTTGCCAGTCCATACTGCGGTGTGATAACGCCTTCCTGAAGGGGCGCTTATAGTCGAGGTGGCCTGCCAAGTATCGGTGGTGGAAATATAACGTCCCCCAGTGCTGAGGTTGGTCGTGCCATCGTATCCTCCCCAAACGATCATTTCGGTACCTGTCCATACCGCAGTGTGCTCAAACCTACCGGAGGGGACGGCTGTAAGCGAAATAGTCTGCCAAGTATCGGTGGAAGGATCATACCGACCCCCTGTATTGACGTAATTAGTGCCATCATATCCTCCCCAAACGATCATCTGATTGCCTGTCCACACAGCAGTATGGTAGCGTCTTCCTAAAGGGGCGCCTGTTGTGGTCGTGGCCTGCCAAGTATCTATAGACGGATCATACCGACCCCCGGTAGTGGTGAAGGTGCCATCATATCCCCCCCAGACAATCATCTGGGTCCCCGTCCATACCGCCGTGTGCCCATACCTTCCTGAAGGGGCGCCTGTTGTGGCCGTGGCCTGCCAGGAGTCTGCAGAAGGATTATACCGTCCTCCGGTATTGATGAATCCTCCTCCCCAGACAACCATCAAGTTGCCTGTCCATACCCCCGTGTGTCCTGATCTCCCAGAAGGGACGCCTATGAGAGAGGTGGCCTGCCAGGTATCGGTGGAAGGATCATACCGACCCCCAGTAGTGGTAACGGAAGTGCCATCCCATCCTCCCCAAACAATCATCTGGTTACCTGTCCATACCGCCGTGTGCACGGACCTTCCTGAAGGGGTACCTGGGGATAAAGCGGCCTGCCAGATGTCAGTATATGGATCGTACTGTCCCTCGCTTCTGGTATAGATGGTTCCATCATATCCTCCCCATACAACCATCCGGGTGCCCGTCCATACCGCAGTGTGCCCATACCTTCCTGAAGGGGCACCTATAGTAGAGGTGGCCTGCCAAATGTCTGTAGAGGGATCATACCGACCGCCGGTGTTTGCATTGGTCCCATCAAACCCTCCCCAGACTATCATCTGGTTACCGGTCCACACCGCCGTATGCACAATCCTCCCAGAAGGGACACCTGATAAAGATGTAGCCTGCCAGGTATCGGTGGAGGGATCATACCGACCCCCAGTGGTTTCGAAATTACCCCCCCAGACAATCATCCGTGTCCCAGTCCATACCGCAGTGTGCCCATACCTTCCTGAAGGGGCGCCTATAGTAGAGGTGGCCTGCCAAATGTCTGTAGAGGGATCA
>Ga0315308_1001182_pt1 | contig 15039 bp, 13 predicted proteins | sample TDP3_MG_FD_203078 | JGI IMG/M metagenome (GOLD analysis project Ga0315308, IMG submission 203078) | Freshwater sediment microbial communities from Lake Towuti, South Sulawesi, Indonesia - TDP3 | ecosystem: Environmental > Aquatic > Freshwater > Lake > Sediment | place: Indonesia: South Sulawesi... | reverse complement strand
TGTGTCGACGTTCCGAGCGGGTCCTCCATATCGGAGATGCTCCACTGCTTCTTCAAACGCCTCTAAGGCGTGCTGAAGCAGTTCCAGCTGATCTGGATGGGCTCTACCCACCACCACGGTTCTCCCGAGGCAGGATGTCAGCCCCTCGTACCGAGCGCTGATCCCCAGAACCACTATGTCTCCCCTATCGATCACCTTGTTCGAAGCTCTCCCCAGCACATTTGACGCCCTCACACCTGAACTAACAATGGTGGAGAAGCCGTACCGATCAGCTCCCATCGCCTTCACCGCGTACTCACCGCAGCCCGCCACCTCCGTCTCACGCAGCCCCGGTCCGATAGCCTCAGCCATTGCCCGCATGCCGCAGGTCGAGATTTTGGCTGCAACGCGCATCAGCTTCTGTTCGCTCTCGCTCTTGTTGTACCTCAAGTCTAGGAGTATGTCGCTGGCGTCGACCAGTTTTCCGTGTCGTGCCACCAGGTTAGTGATGCTCGTAGGCACGATGTCTGGAAGCGTAAGCATGCCGATGGTGGAGACGTCTCGGCCGCAAGCTTCAAGCAGGACCTCCTCGAGCCGTGAAAAACCGACTCCGGGGTAGTCCTCCTCCGGTATCTTGAACTCGACAAGATTCCGGTACTCGCCGACCTGCATCATCTCCTCGGCGTACATCCTCCCCTCAGGCCCACCCATCAACAGGACCTTGTCGGGCCCGACAACCACGGCAGCGCTCTCGATTTGTGGATCATAGCCGGTGAGCCAGCCGGTATCTCCTGGCCGCATCTCGTTTCCATAGGCGAAACCGCAGGAAAGTCCTCTCTTCTCGAGCTCTCCCCTGACGCGCTTCGCCCTTTCCTTGAACTCGCTCCGCGGTGTCCTGACGGTGAGATCGAGCTGCGGCAGAGATTTCACGAAATCTTTCACGTCAAACCTCATCTTCTTTCGTGTTGAAACGCTCTCCAGAGTTCTTAATAGTTTCCCCGAATCATTTTTCTCCTACCGAATCTATCGCGTGTATCTCACGAGGGGCGGTTCAAGAGTAGGCGGTGTCAATTGTGATCTCGGGCAGGGAGAGAATGCTGCGCACAATACAGCACGAAGAGCCAGACAGGGTTCCGGTGTTCGAGCCTTACGGCGTTCATCCCCCCACAGCGGACGTTGTGCTTGGAAGGCCGTGTATAGCAACCGATGCCCGGCGTAAGGTGCAGCTACTGGCTTCAGGAAAGGTCGCCCAGCTAACGAGGAGTCTGGCGATGGATCACTATGAGCTTGTGAAGAAGCTGAAGTTCGACGCCGGAGTGATAGCGATCCCTCCGGCAGGAGATGGCGAAGCGTTCTCCAGCCCACGGATTATAGACGAGAACAGTTGGATGAACAGAGATGGAAATGTCTTCAGGATGAGGGACGGGGGCATACCGTATGAATCGGACTCTCCGTTGGTTCGAGGGGGAATCGACGCCTTCTACGACCGCCTCAAGAAGATAGAGGAGGCCAGCCTGGACGAATGGGAAGAACAGCTAGCCAGCAGCTTCCATCAATATGAGATGGACCTGGGAAAGCGATGGAGACAACTGGATGTCATGGTTTACAGCAGCGTTAACGGGACAGGCGTGCCTCCCTACGGAGGCTGGTACCCACTGTATCTAATGTGCTTCCATCTCCGCCCCGATCTCATGAGGCGTTACCTAGAACAGCACTTGAAACTCGTCCTAGCCTACGGGAAACTGGCCATTGAGTTCGGGGCAGAATTGATCTTCGCAGGAGGAGACATAGCGGACAACCACGGACCAATGCTTCGCCCGCAGCACTACAGAGAGTTCCTCCTGCCCGTCATAAAGCAGATTACGAACGAGTTTCACAAGAAAGGGGCTTTCGTGTTCAACTCTTCGGACGGGAACCTCTGGTCAATCGCAGACGACTACTTCGTCAGCTCGAATGTAGACGGATTAATGGAAATCCAAGTAACCGCGGGCATGGACTTGAGAAGGCTCAAGGAGCTCTACGGAGACAGGTTATGCTTCAACGGCAGCGTGGATTCTCAGCACACGCTCGTATGCGGCACCCCCGAGGACGCGGCTGAAGAGACCAGAAGCGTGATAGGGACACTTTCTCCTGGAGGAGGTCATGTCCTAAGCTCCAGTAACAGCATCCACCCCGGCGTTAGGCCCCAGAACTATTTCGCTATGCTGGAATCAGCCAAGAGATATGGCAAGTATCCGCTCCGTAGTTTGTGAACAGCCTGCAGGTCAGAAATGTGAGGAAAGAAGGGGACTCCAAGATCACGATTCTCGTGAAGTGTACTCTGATCGATCGCGATGGGCTAGAGAGTTCAGAGCCGCCAACAAGCCTCCCATCAATAGGTTTCTATGAGCTAGGATAGACGCACAAATCGATCGATCGAATCCTATAGCAAAGGTCGAGCCTGCCAAAAAATGGGTTGGGGGTCTACGACAAAGGGCTTGACCAAGCCACGCCTATTACTGGGCGCAACAGTCTTTGTACTTCTTGCCGCTTCCGCAGTCGCATGGGTCGTTGGGTTTGGGCTTAGCCTTCCTTTTCCCGGAACTTCCAGAAGACATTGCGCTATCCCCCGCTCGAGGTCACAATCTCGGGTATTTATGGCTAGCGTTCAGGTTCTGGTCAGAGCCGATCGGTCTATCTGCCAGGCCACTTATGACTGGTTCACGACGATCAGACGTCGCAGCTACCCGGAATTGATTGATGGACCTCGATGCACGCACTTTTATCCTCGGGAGGAGTACATGAAGTGGGAATGCCGCAGGCGTTGGGGGGTTGAGCTCATGAAAAGGAGATCGCCTGCCCTCTATCAGATTGCAGATGACGCGATGGATCGATCGAAACGTAGAAGTCCCTGGAGGGCGAAGCCGGGCAACCAACGGGACAATGCTCGGAGGCGTAGCGTTTGAGTGTTCAGGTTCTACTCACGGCAGACAACCACTTGGATCCCCCCGTAACTCAGTTCGGCCCCAAGCGGATGCAGCGCAAAGCAGACTACCTTAGGTGCTTCGAAACCGCCATCAGCTACGCCCTCGAGAACCGCCCAGACCTCTTCCTGGTCTCTGGAGACCTCCACGACGTAATACTTCCCCGCAACCCACCGAGAGCACTCATCATCCGGCGCTTCCGCGACCTATCAGAGAGGGGGGTCCGCGTCTTCCTCATCGGAGGACACCACGACACTCCAAGAGCGGTGGAGCACGGAAACTCTCCCCTAGCGGTGTACAGCAACGCAGGTTACGCCACATTCTTCCAGAACACAAAGACCCCTGAGACAGCTTCTGTTGACGTATCGGGTCTACGCGTGTCGATAGCCGGGCTGAGCTACGACTTCAGCCTCCCATTCGACGCCGACCCACTCAGGGGCCTAAACATCCAGCCCGAAGGAGACATCAACTTGCTAATGATCCACTACCCCATCGAGGGATTCCCTAGCTACTTCGGAAACGAGCCCCGCGTCGGAGCGTCCTCCATTCCACCAGGATTCCAACTGATCGCTGCAGGCCACCTCCATCACCACCAGAAGGGCGTCGCAAACGGCGTGCCTGTCATCTACCCCGGAAGCACAGAGAGGAAGTCCTTCCTAGAGGAAGGGGAGGAAAAGGGGTTCGCATGGATCGAGCTCGACAAAAATGGCCTGGTCTCAGAAGACTTCATAGGGACCCCGGCCAGAGAAATGAAGACCTACAACTTCAACATCCCCAAGAAGGGCAACGTATCCGAGGCCCTGAGAACGGAAGTCCGAAGATTCGTTGATCCAGAGCTGATCTTCCGTGTCAAGGTCCTGGGTGTGATAGAGCCGCAACGCCTCACGACCTACCGGCGCCCCCAACTCCAATCCGAGTTCTCCGACGAGTTCTTCTGGGTTGACTTCGATGAGAAAGAGATGCAGATCCTCACAGCCGGTCCGATCCAGGCTTTCCCAAGAACGACGCCTCGAGAACAGCTCCGACAGTACTATTCAAGAATGATCCAAGAAGCAGAAGACGAGGGCATCAGGAAAGATCTACGCGAGGCCTTGGCGGTGAGTGAACAGATGCTTGAAGAGGAGGGAGCCTGGTGAGACTCATCTCTTTGTACGCCAACAACTTCAAGAAGCTGAAACTCCACGAACCAACCTACTTCCCAGAAGGAATAACCCTCATTGCAGGACTGAACGAAAGCGGCAAGTCGACCGTACTGGACGCAATACTGTACGCACTCTTCGGCCGCGTGGTCCGGCCGCGAAGCGTCCCCCGAAACGAGGACATCCTGGCCTATGGCACAGACAAGGCAACGGTCACCCTCAGGTTCTCCATCGACAACAGGATGTTTGCTGTAAGAAGAGAGATCTACAGAAACACCCCAAACAAGGCCACCCTGAAGGAGATATTGCCGGGCGGACAATCAAAGCCCGTCGCAGACGGCTATAAACCCGTCACTCAGGAAGTCGAGAAGCTCCTGGGAGGCATCACCTACAACGAGATCGTGGCTAGCAACGTCGTCGCCCAGAAGGACCTTAACCACCTTATGGAACAGAGCAAACAGGAACGGAAGAAGGTCATCAACATCTTCCTCAACCTAGAGAGCTTCAACGACGTCCTCGACAAACTCAACGAAGAAAGAAGAGACCTCGAGGGGACCGTATCCAGGCCGGGCCGCATAACCGTCGAAGAACAGGCCCTAGGTCAACTACAGAAAGAACTCGAGGAATACAGGCAAGGCCAGGAGGAACTCAAGAAACAACAGGAAGAGGGTCAAGCCCTAACAACGGAGCTAGAAACCCTCCGAGAAAGTCAGAGGGCGACAGAATCTCTCTACACGAATCTCCAAGAGTACGATGGAGCCCTCACCGGGAAGAACAACCTGACAACAGAAATCAAAGGGGTACAGGAGCTGCTGAAGAACATGAATGCACAGCTCAAGGACCTGGAAACCAAGCAACATCAACTCAAAGAAACGAAGGAGGACCTCAAGACATACGACGACCTCGACCAGGCGGAGACAGCACTCAGCAACACACAATACAAGCTCGAAAAGTTGATGGGCTTGGTCGCAAAGCATAGAGCAGCCACCGAGCAGCGCGACGCCACCTGCGCCAAGATACAAGACATCGAACAGAAAATGCCGAAGGGGCCGGAAGCCGAACGCGACCTCGCAGAGCTGGAGCAGCTCCAAAGCCGGAAACCCCGCACACGGACATACGTTCTTGCTGGCGGAGTCCTCGCACTTACAGCCCTCGCGACCTATGTCATCCTCACCAATCTCGCACTGTCGATCATCATCGCAGCCCTCGGCGTCCTGTTCTTTGCTCTTGTAGGCAGAGAGACATCCAAGATGACCCGCCTCACAACGCTGCAACAGAGATACCAGGCATCGCTATCACGGCAGATCGCACTGACCGGCCTCGAGATAGATCTATCACGAACAGGCCGAGAAGCAGAAACGGTTCAGAAACAGATATCGGAAACCGAGGCAGAACTTCTCAGCTCATCCGCATCAATTCCCCGATACTCAAAGCTCTATGAGACCATGAAATCACAAGGCCCCACAACCATCGTACGGGCAATGATCACCCAGCTACAACAAGACAAGCAAGCAAGGCGAACCCTCCAAGACCGAGCCGACGCCCTCTTGAAGGATCTGGCAGCTCGACCTGAATTGGAGAAGCGAGCCACCTCTGAAGAGGCAGCCCTCAAGTCGCTACAGGAGAAGATGGGCGTGATCACGTTTCCGAAGCTCCCAGAGAGCGTCGAGTTCTCAAGGGACCTCCTACAGAGCACCGGCCACAAAAGGGACGAACTCAACGCAGCAATCTCCGGAAAGGCAACCCTCCTAGAGCAGACCAAGAACCGCGTCGAGGAGGTACGCAGATACCTCGCGGAACACAAGGACATTGAAGAAAGGACAAAGGAGCAAGGACAGAAGGTGGAGAACCTGAGGCATCACCTGAGCGTCACGAAGATGGCGGTCAACGGCATGGAGAAGACGACGGAGGCACTCCGAGATAGAGTGAGACCGAGCGTGGAGAGCTACATGGGTCTGATCCTGCCGACCATAACGTCAGGACGGTACAAGGCCGTCCAGCTGGACGAAGAGTACAACCTACAGGCATACGACCCCGAAGCAGGCGAGTTCAAGCCAAAGGAGGTCTTCTCCGGAGGCACAGAAGACCAGCTGCTCCTCTCAATGAGGCTGGCTTTCGCATTGGCGCTCCTCCCCGAAGCCAAAGGCCGCCACCCAGAATTCCTCTTCCTCGACGAACCCCTCGGCAGCTCAGACGACACCCGGCGAAGCGGCATCATCGAACTCCTCCGCTCAGACCTCTCCAAAAACTTCAAACAAATATTCCTCATCAGCCACGTCGGAGGACTAGAATCAGATTTTCAGACAGTGATAACACTTGATGAAGGGCGCGTCGTGGAACGCTCAACGGTGTCCTTGATCGGTCGTGATAGAACATGAGCATATATGAAAGGTTCGCGAGGTTCTACACAAGAGGGCCGTACCCTCAGTATAGCGAGAGAATGGCCGAGATAATTAGTTCCGTGCTTGAACGATTCGGTGCACGACCACGAGCTATCCTAGACGTGGCTTGTGGAGAGGGGACATTCGCTGTGGCGATGGCGAAGAAGGGCTTCCAGGTGACAGGTATCGACCGGTCTTCACGGATGCTAGAATTTGCCAGAAAGCGAGCTGAACGGGAGAATGTGCAAGTAGAGTTTTTCCTTCAGGACATGCGTTCCCTCTCTTTCGAAGAAAAGTTCGATCTTGTGACGTGCTGGTATGACAGCCTGAACTACCTCTTGGAGTTAGAAGATTTGGAAGGTACATTCGAGGGCGTGTATCGAGCTTTGAGAGCAGATGGGCTTTTCATCTTCGATATGAACACCATCTATGGACTTGCCGTCGGGTGGCAACGACATCCTTCGCTTGTTCAACAGGACACCCCTGAGATCTTCGAAGTCCACCGTCACGAATATGACTTTGAGAGAAACCTAGCTACTGCAATAATCACTGGATTTGTAAAGGAAGGGAACAAATGGGTTCGGACAGATGAAAAGCATCAGGAACGAGGATACTCGCTCCACGACATCAGGAAGTGCCTAGAGGAGTCTGGATTGCAGGAACTCAGATGCTGGGGGAATCTGCAAGAAATGACCGAACTCCGACCTGACAGTGGCGAGTGTATTTCTTGGTAAAAAAGGAGACCAGATAGACAAAGAACATGCGGCATGCAATCTTCGGGGAGAAACGGAAACTAGAATCGGCAGTAACCCTCGACCTATCACTCGCTAGTTCTTCCTATTTTCGATAGATTACAATCGCTCACCGCAGGGATGCTTCTTCTCTCCACCCATGGCGATATCTCTGATACTCACGGCGCTTGTTGTTAGAATTGTTGCTCTTCTGATATTCCGCCAGGCGATCGATCGACGATGAGGCGGGAGGCGAACTTGCGAATCGGGTTCCGCGTCTTGGTTTACAAGGCCGTGCCGTCGTCGATGATTGCGCAGTCGTCGAGACTGATTCTGATCGGACGGTTTCTGGAAAGGGTGATGATTCTGCGGTCGATCCCGCGCAGCTCTTCCAGAATACTCTGGCGACGCCTCAGCATGCGCTGAATCCGTGATCTCGTTTCTGTGCTGCGGGAGAACGAGCGGGTGGAGGTCATCCACCGTTAGGCATGGTGAGCCGTCATATAGGCAGATAGTTCGGGGAATCTTGGGTTTCAACCAATTCCCAACAGCATGCGAATGCCCTTGATGAGAAAGAGGAACAGTCTATTTGTGCTGAGTCAAGACATTCGTGGGATCGAGATCGATCGCTCGACCGTCAACTTGTTAACTGAACCACGTCCTCGTAGTTATTGAGAAACTTGTCGATGTATGTCATACCTGGTGGTATCGTCAAGCCGGGGCCGACCTTGGTTCCTACGAGCCTACAACCCCTTCTGACATGAACAGCGTTGCCTATAACCGAAGTTGATTCAATATGTGTAACGGCATCACGTGTTGATTCTACAACAACCGTCCTGCCTAGAATGCTGTCTGATATGTGAGCGTAATCCCCAATCTTTGCAGCATCCATGATGGCCGACCTTTCTACGTTTACATGTTCACCGACTATGCAAAAATTGTCTATGTTTGAGTCTGAAATCTTCGAATAGTCCCCTATTCTCGTGTGTCTGCCAATCAGGGCAGCGCCCTCTATGGACAGCTTACCTTCTCTGACTTTCTTCGCTATCTCTTCCCGCCTCCTAACTGATTCCTCACTGTATCCCTGAACCCAAACGTTTCTGTTGGGCAAGATTCTTTCTTCTAGGATTCTCATGTCCAATGCCCCATGGAGGAGGTCGTGCACAGCTTTCAGATACATTTCTGGAGTGCCGACATCGTACCATACCTTGAGTTCGTAGCCGTAGACCGGGAATCCTCTGTCGACCAGGTGTGGAATCAAATCAAAGCCGAAATCGAGCCTCCCTCTCTCTTCCATTATCTTTCTTACCTCTTCACCTTCAACAATCTTCCTAGCTTCCGGTGACAGGAGGTAGATGCCTGCATTAGCAAGATTGCTTGGTGCTCGCTCCGCCAGAGGCTTTTCGATAAACCTCCTTATCCTAAGATCCTCGTCTAACTCGGCTATGCCATATTCTTCCACCCTTTCCACCCTTGCTAGGGCAATTGTCATCAATGCTCCCTTTTCTTCGTGCCTTCTTACAAAGTCGCCTAGATCTATATCGAAGATATTGTCTCCCTGCACAACAAGGACTGGATCACGAACATCATAGTATTCCATGTTCAATCTATACGAGTCGGCGCTGCCCAAGTCATCCATGTTGGGTTGATGCTTAATGTGGACTCTCGGCTCGATCTTGTACTTTGCCGAGAACCCGACCCCTTCTGCATATTGGTCAAAAAGATTCGTATAGTTAGTGTGACCAAGCTCTCCGAAAATGAAGTTCCTGATGCCTTGTTCAGCTAGCATCGCCATCGAGTATTCGATCAACGCCCTATTCAAGAACCTGACACAAGGCTTTGATATGTCGTGTGTCAGAGGTCTTAACCTTTTGGCCTGACCACCGATCGGAATGAAACACCTGAGTTTCTCGATGTCCATGCTGTAATCTAAGTTGAAAGCAAGACTTATGTTTTATCCCTTGCAGGACCGCGGCCACTCGGTCGCGATCGATCGATTCCCGTACGGAGCACATCGGATGATTGACCCTGAAGAGATCAAGAGCAGGGGGTATGCGAGAGAAATGCAGAACTATCTTCTGCTCTCTCTTTTCCAACCTATTGCGAGGCAGACGTAGCGGGGATATCTATATAAAGGCGATTTCATCGATGCAGAACAGTGGTTTGTTTGATCGACTCATACGAGTTCGGCATGGTGGTGATAGATGGAAAGAGGCATGCGAGTGATGTCATAGTCTTTCCAGACAGGGTCTTGGATGGTTGGTGGAGAAGAGGAGGGCATCGTTTGCATATTGATGATTTGAAGGAAGTTCTGAACGCCGAAATTCAACCTGAGGTTCTTGTCATTGGAACCGGCTATTCTGGGCTTATGAAAGTCTCGAATGAGGTGGAAGAGGCGTTGAGGTCCAGGGGAATTCAGGTCACAGTTCAACCCACAGAGCAAGCATGTCAAACCCTCAACAGACTTTTGAAATCTGGGCGAAGGGTTGTAGCAGCGTTCCATCTAACGTGCTAGCGCGCCAAAATCTCCGACAAGCCATCATGAACACATCCTGCACAGTCGATCGATGAACGCGAAACCACTCAGAAACAGACTGCCAACCAGCTAGCTGGTTTCTCACAAACGGCGCTTTTCTCCGAGTTCTTGTCACTCAAGTCCCTTTTTCGGCTCTCATCCGATAGATCCCGCAGTCTAGACCTCAGCGACTCGCATGCCAGCTTGGGGAACGACATGCTCGATCTATCCGGAAAGAACAGCGGGCGCTAGTGTGACCGAGACTAGGTCAAAAGCGAAGACTTCGCCTTCCTTGTTCTCACCTTTGAAGTGTGTGGCGATCCCGAGGTTGCCTGTCTTGGCAAAGTTCCACTCGACGTAATTCATGTCTTTTGCGGGCTCGTAGAGCGGGTTTGGAACGAACTTGAACCTGTCAACGGTGAGAGTTGTAGGGCCGAAAGTCTGTGGTTGGCTTCCCTCGTACGTTACGACGCCTACATCGCTGGGAAGATTCCAGTACTCCCGCCACGCCCAGTTGTATCCCCCGAAAACGGTGAACGGTAACATTAGAGCTCCTAACATGGCCTGGAAGCTCTTGAGCATCTCGCCAGTTACTGTGGTTCCATCGAACTCGGCCTGCTTGGCGACGCCATCGACTTGGGAAACCCAGATCGTGAAGTTCTGCGTCTCCTCGTTAGCGAACTCGATCTTTATCTTCCAAGTCGCCACTCCTTCGACGGTTTCTTCATTGAGGACCTCATAGCTGTAGCGCCAGACCTCTGCATCGCTGGTCCATCGATACGTCATCGATGTTGCGACCACAACAAGATCCTTCATGTTTTGCGGCGTGACGTAGCCGATCTCGGGGAGCGTGGCAGTGGACGTTGTTTCAACTGTCTCGGTCGGTTTCGTTGTTGTCTCCGGTGTTATAGCGGTGGTTTTTGTCGCTGTTAAAGATGTAGCTGAGCTTGCGGTCTTCGAGGTCGTAGTTGGAGTCATCTCAGTCGTTGTTAGCTTCGCAGTCGTGGTCGTGGTGGTAGGCTGAGGCGGCCCCTTGGGCAAAAGCATGAAAGCTGCCGCTGCAACGATGATTAGGACGACTATTATTCCGACCAGCAAAATTCGGGAAACACCGCAGAGGTTTCTCATTCCGTATCGCGGGAACATGTCGATCGATGGTTAGTCTCGCTTATAGCCTTTGGTCTACATGATGAAGCGTCTGAGGCCTGCACCTCGGTTCAGGTCGGTCGATCGAACAAAGTATTTATAGAATTTTACACTTTGGCTGGTACTATCAAACCAAGGTGTCTTGATGTGAAGGAATATGACTTGATAATCATAGGCACGGGTTCTGCCATGAACATTGTGAATGCGAAAATTCAAGAGAACCCGAACGTCAAGGTCGCCGTAGTAGACAAGGATGAACCGGGTGGGATTTGCCTAACACGGGGTTGCATACCATCAAAGATACTGCTTTATCCGGCTGAACTGGTCAGAACGATAGAAAGAGCGGGAGAATTTGGCATAGACGTTGATCTGAAAAAGGTAGATTTTCAAACGGTTATGAATAGGATGAGGACGCTCATAAATGAAGACATAAACGCGATACGAGAAGGGCTTTCCAACTCAAGAAACATAGATTACTATCATGCGGCAGCCGAATTTACTGGCCCATATACATTGAAGGTCGGCGATGATGCCATAAGATCAAACATGATTATTCTTGGCACCGGATCCAAGCCTTTGATCCCTACGATAAAGGGACTCGAAAATGTGGGTTACCTGACCAGCGATACAACCCTTGGGCTGGTTCGGATGCCCGAGAGCCTTGCCATAATTGGAGGGGGATACATAGCTGCCGAATACGGGCATTTCTTCTCAGCCATGGGATCAAGGGTTACGATGATCGGTAGGAATCCTCAGTTCCTTCCGGACGAGGAACCAGAGATATCGGCACTGGCAAAAAGGGAGTTGCAAAGGCACATGACGATTATCACTAACTATGAGGTGCGTGAAGCAGAAAAGGCCTCGAATGGCAAGAAAAGACTCATGGCCCATAACAGAGAGAATGAGAAAAAGATGGAGATAACCGCAGAAGAGATACTGGTCGCTGCGGGGAGGGGACCGAACTCAGACATACTTCATCCGGAAAAAGGGGGGATAGAAGTAGACGAAGAAGGATGGATAATCGTTAACGAGTATCTGGAGACCTCCCAACCAAACGTTTGGGCTTTAGGCGACGCGAATGGCAAACATCCATTCAAGCATGTGGCAAACTACGAATCCTCGGTCGTATACTACAATGCCATGCTGAAAATGGGGATTAAGGTCGATTACCACGCCGTTCCACACGCAGTTTTTGCGCATCCTGAGATTGCAAGCGTTGGGCTCAAAGAGAAAGGAGCGATAGAGAAATACGGCAAAGAAAATGTGCTGATCGGAATCCAGAGATATCAGGACACCGCCAAGGGGGAGGCCATGGGCGTGAAGGATTGTTTTGTCAAGGTCATCGTTGAGAAGGAGACGATGAAGATCCTAGGAGCGCATATCATTGGTCCGCAGGCCTCTGTTCTCATACAGGAAATCATAAACGTGATGTACACACCCGAGCAATCGGCAGCGCCAATAATTCAGGGAATGCACATACATCCCGCGTTAAGCGAAGTTGTGGGTAGGGCGTTCAGATCTCTCATGCCACCAGAACAGTACCATCATCTCATTGAGCGCCACTGTAGATTCCCTACCAGGTAAATGATGAACGCCTGCAATGCGAATACAAAGAATATCTATATAGAGAAGAAGTGTCAGAATGGCAAGACGCTAATGTGATGGGCGTTGTTGGGAAAGTACTACTTCAGGTGCGCTGTCTGCAACGACATCCACGTCGGGGTCTCCCCGCCAAAGGTTTGCCCTACGTGCGGCGCAGTCAGAGCCTATGTCAGGTGTGACGAGAGAGAGGCTGGGGTGATGCAGGGCTTTTTGGAAAAGGGCGAAGGAAAAACCTTCAACCAGAGCGAGGTCCTTGAGGCCCTTGAGGAATTTGCGAGCAAGCAAGAGTTCGTGTTGAACCCGGAAAAAGACAGGGTGGCGCTCTTGGTCAAGGGGGTCGTCGAGAACGAAAAGAACCATGGACTAAAATACTGCCCCTGCAGAATGACCATGGGCAATTTCGAGGAGGATCTGCTGCTCGTGTGTCCCTGCAACTTCAGGGTCCAGAAGACATGGATAGAGAAGGGCGAGTGCTGGTGCGGTCTCTTCGTTAAGAGGACGGATGCGTAATGGCAAAGAAAGGCCAATTGATGATGTTCTGGGGTAGTGAGTGTCCCCACTGCCACGTTATGATGCCCCTCGTGAAAAGGTTGGAGAGAGAGGAGGGCGTGAAGTTCAAGAAGCTAGAGGTGTGGCATAATGAGGCCAACGCTAGAAAGATGCGCGCCATCGCAGACATCATTAAGTCAGCATGCGGTGGCGTCTTCGGAACGCCGACCTTCTATGACCCGGAGAGAGCCGCGGCTCTCTGCGGGGAGCAGCCGTATGAACTGTTAAGAGAATGGGCCTTCGAGGGACTGAAGACACAGTCAAGAAGTCAACGACAGCAATAAACGGCGAACTTGTTGAAGCGGAAACAAGTGCCTAAAAGAGACGAGACACCACAGGAAAAGACGAAAGTGTCTGCGATAGGCGGCGGCGATCGATCGATCCTAACAGAGCGGTTCGAGCATGGCCTTTGCCCTCTTGATATCGTCCATTTGCTGTGGGCCACTTGTCTCTCGCTCAATTGTCAACGCGCCTCTATAGTTGAGCGACTTCAGCCTGGCCACAAGCAACGGGAAATTCACTCGTCCTTCTCCCAAAGGTTTTTCTTTCCCTAGTTCTCGACCATCGGTGGGGTACTCCCCATCCTTCGCGTGTGCACCCATAACATGCTTGCCTATGATGTCCAAAGCATCAATCGGATTGGCTTTTCCGTACATCAGTAAGTTGGCTGGGTCGAAATTGACCCCGAGGTTCTCCGCTCCAACATCCTCTATGGTTCTGAGCAAGGTGACCGGTGTCTCTTGTCCTGTCTCGAACCAGAAGCTTTGATCGTTTTCAGCACAGAACTTGGCGACTCGTTTCAAGACTTCTACTAGGCTGACGTACAGAGGGTCTCTCGGGTTCTCAGGGATGAACCCAACATGGGTAGTCACGCTGCGCACCCCGACAATCCCTGCAAAGTCCGAACCTCTTTTGAGAGCCTTCAGCCTAACTTCCCTACTGTGCAACGGCACGAGACCTATCGTCTCAGGCCCTTCAACAAAGTTCCAGACATATCTTCCAGGAAGGCCTGCCCATAAGGTCGTGATTTCAATGTCGTTCTCCTTGGCAGCCAACATAAGGTCGCGGGCCATCTTTCTTGTGAACAGTTCCTGATGCCAGCATGACACCTGACAGGTTGGAAACCCTAGTTCTCTCACCTTCTCCAGCTCTTCCTTGGGACCACCTTCAAGGCGGACGATGACCCCCAGTCTCAGATTAGTCATCTCGACTCTTACTCAAGACGGACGGTATATAATCCTGATGTGGGGACGCGAGAATATATTTCGTCGATCGCTTCTGAGGATCTCTCCAATGCTAGAAAGACTAAAGAAGAAGTGTTTGGCGAAGTCTCTTAAATGAAGAGGCTATCGGTGCCTGAGCCTGTTTCCGGGGGAATAATCCTTTCATACAAGTGTAACAGCGAATGCAGGCATTGCATGTATGCTTGTTCTCCGAAGTGGAGAGATGATTGGATAGACATAAGAGATCTGAAAGAAGTATTGACCCAACTTGCGGCTAAGCTTAACAAGAGGTATCATCCTGGCTTCAAGAGAATTGGCATCAATTATGGCCTACATTTCACCGGGGGAGAACCGTTTCTGAATTTCGAGCTGTTACTGACGGGCGTCAAGATTGCCACCGAGCTCATGATTCCAGTAACATTTGTTGAAACAAATTGCTCTTGGTGTGTCAACGATGAGGTTACAAGAGAGAAACTGATGCGACTCAAGGACGCAGGCCTAGATGGTGTATTGATAAGCGTAAACCCGTTCATCTTGGAGCACGTACCATTTGAGAGAACAGAAAGAGCAGCTAGAATAGGTAGAGAAGTTTTCGAGGAAAATGTGGTCATCTACCAGGAATTCTTCTACCATCAGTTCAAGGGGCTTGGCCTTAAAGGCACCCCGTCCTTTGAGAGGTATCTGCAAGAATCAGGTGCTGAGAGCCTAGATTATGTAGAATTGATTCCGATGGGGAGAGCTCCCTACAAACTAGATCACTTGTTCAGAAAACGTCCGGCGAAAGAATTCTTCGGCGAAACCTGCAGGGAAG
>Ga0315308_1001181_pt1 | contig 15060 bp, 10 predicted proteins | sample TDP3_MG_FD_203078 | JGI IMG/M metagenome (GOLD analysis project Ga0315308, IMG submission 203078) | Freshwater sediment microbial communities from Lake Towuti, South Sulawesi, Indonesia - TDP3 | ecosystem: Environmental > Aquatic > Freshwater > Lake > Sediment | place: Indonesia: South Sulawesi... | reverse complement strand
TTCTCCTAAGGAGGGCTGTTACCTGAACCTTTGTCTTCAGTAACTGCTTTAATGTGGCGTTGCTGACTCTGTAATACGCCACGAGGAGCGTCAGCTTGGGGCTCCGCTTTATCAGCTTCGTTTTCCAGAGTGTCTCGATTTTGTCGGCTTTTCTTTGGCGCTGTGCAACGGCAGACCACATGTCCACGTACATTTGACTCGACCTCATTCCCTGTGCAGCTGGCAGCAAGAGTAACTATATATGAAGACTTAATATAGCAGTTGTTTCAGGCGTCATAACGTTTTCGTAAGATGAAGCTTACTGAACCCGATATATGTCTGTGATGAGTCACATTTCCGTCTTATATGTAAATTATGTTAGTCCGCGAAGCGGTTGCGGGAGTGCTGCGGTGGCGATCTGTGGATGTTTCGGGCTCTGTTTCTGTTTTCCAATGGTGTTCTTTTTTGGGTTTGCTGGTTTTTTCTGTGTGGTTGTTGATGACTCACTGTAGAATTGTCATCATCAACAACTTCTCGTTGTTTGATGTCTTCATGTTTTTGTTGGCGGTGGTGCGAGTTCTTTTGCTCTTTCAGCGGCTTTGGTCACTGCCATTATCATGGTGGCTTTTAGTCCGCTTCTTTCTAGTTCTAGTAAGCCTTCTATTGTTGTGCCAGCTGGCGTTACGACCATGTCTTTCAGTTTAGCCGGATGCTCACCTGTTTCAACCACCATTTTCGCGGCGCCTAACGTTGTCTGCGCAGCCAAGGTTAGTGAGATATCTTTTGGAAGTCCAAGTCTCACACCAGCGTCTGCCAAGGCGTCGATTATGAGGTAGATGTATGCTGGTCCACTGCCCACGAGTCCTGTGGCTAGGTTCAAGTATTTTTCATCTAAGCGTTTGACAAGTCCGATCAGACTGAGCATTTCGACTGCCATTTTTTCTTGTTCTTTGGTTACTTTTTCGGTTGGGCAATAGGTTATCATGCCTTCTCGTACGAGGACTGCCATGTTGGGCATGACGCGTATGATTGGAACGTTCTTGGGAAGATGCTGCTTGTAGAAATCCAGGGTTACCCCAGCTGCAATTGATACGAGTAGTTTGTCAGTTTTCATGACTGGTGCGATGGCTTCTAAGACTTTGATTACATCGCCGGGTTTTACCGCGATTATGCTGATGTCAGCGAAGGTTGCAGCTTTTTTCGCATCGCTGACGCATTCAATCTTGTACGTTTTAGTTATGTACTTGACTCTGTCTGCGAGGATTTCATAAGCTTGAATTTGCTGTGGGCTGTAGACGCCTGATTTCAACAAGCCTGCGATTATGCCTTCACCCATCTTGCCTGCGCCTATTATGGCAACTTTGGGCACTTTCTTCTGTTTGCTCAAATTCCTCTATCTCCCAGTGATTGGCTGGGACTTGTGTGCCTCTGTGAATTTAGCATTTACCCCCAAGAATTCACGAGGTCGCATTCAGTCATCCTGACCGCTAATTGAAATGAAAAATCGGGGGTTGAGTCGTCGAGTCTATTAGTTCACATCGGCATTGGTTCTTCTGCTGGCATTATGTGCCACATGCCCATCATGCCTATATCTTCATGTTCAACGATGTGGCAGTGGAACATGGTCATGCCTGTCCAGTCTTTTATGGAGACAAGTAGTCTTATTGTGCCGCCCATCTTTGGAACCATGATTGTGTCTTTCCATGCCGGAGCTCTCGTGTAGAACGAGTTGTAGCCTGAGTCTCCGCCACTTATTGAAAGCACTTGTGCATGGTTGACGTGGAAATGGAACGGGTGGTCCATTCCTCCTTGAACTGAGATTTGCCAGACTTCGTATGTGTCAACGGTTGACATTATGGTGTATGGGTTCACGTCGAAGTCTTGTCCGTTGATGTAGCCGCGTCCCATTCTCATACTGAGGACCATCGTTCTTTGCACGAGCATGCTGGTGTCCATGTTTAATCGTTGGGCACCGGCGTTGATCCTTGAAGGTATTGAACCGCTTGCAGTTTGTCCCCTGTAAGCAAGTGTTAGAAGTGTCACCGTCTGTGGTGTTGAGCCGCATCCTCGATCATAGGGCAGAGAGAGCAGTTTGTACGTTCCTGAGGTTCTTGTGGCTTTGACAAGCAAGTCCAGTCTTTCGCCCGGAGCGATTAGCATTTCTGTAACTGGGTAGGCTTTATCGAGCAAGCCTCCGTCGGTACCTATGATGTATAATCCGTGTTGTTGCAGGCTGAGTTTCATGAATCGTGCATTGCAGGCGTTCAGGATTCTCCATCTTTGCACTTCGCCGGGCTGGATGTCTAGAACCGGGTTGACTTGTCCGTTGATCATGACTATGTTGCCTTCTTTGCCTCTCATGTAATCCATTGTTGAAGAATACGGCTCTGGCTGTGAACCGCTGAGGCTTATGTCTTTTATCACCATTATGTGTGTTTCATAACTTGCGAGGAGGTTTGTTGGATCTTCAACGATGATAGCTCCTGCGAGTCCTGCCCAATATTGTTCAGCGGTTAATCCGTGGATGTGACAGTGGTAGAAGCACATGGCGCCTGAAGGCTGCAGTGAAGTATTGTACTCATAATCATAGGTTTCGCCGTTCATCAGTGCCATGTGGGCTGCATCAGCTGGTTCCTCTGGCGACACGTGGAATCCATGTGTGTGAATGTTGGTTATTCCTCGTGTATAGCCTAGGATGTTTGTTCCGGTTTGGGGCAGAGAATTTGTGAAGTGAAGTTTCAGAGTATCGCCTTGCTTGATTCGAATTGTTGGTCCAGGGTAGTATCCGTTGTATGTGAGAAGGTTAGCCCACACTCCATTGATGTTCACAGATGAGGCTTTTGCTTCAAGGTTTGCCTCGAACATCGCAGGGTCTGGGTTCACGTCGGTGAGGCTTGCAGGGTCATTGAACGCCTGTCCCGGTGGTGGGTCGATTACGCCGGTGCCTCCGCCACAGCCACCGCCTCCTCCACCGCATGGTGCGTAGACTTTAGTGATTGAGACCATCGTTAAGGTGATAGCTAGCATAAGCCAAAGCGGAAGTACTCTAGTCTTCATTCTACTCAATTCATTCACCTGCCTCTGCGTAGATTGCTGCCCACTCTTCGAAGGCAGGTAAGTGTCTGTATCGTGACACGTCTCTAAGTCTGCCAAAGATTGTAAGAATGTCACTATGGGAAACCTGCGGGATCATTTGGTCGTACACTGCGGCGTTGTTGAACTCAGCTTGTGCTCCGATTTCGCAGGCTTGTTGCTTTGACGTGAATTCTATGGCTATGCTGCCAGACCACCTGTCCGAGGGGACCGGCAACCCGTATTTTGTGAGTAGGTCTCTTACCCAGCTGATGTGCATTTGCTCGTCTCTTATTATCCATGGGAAGGGGCTTGTTGATCCAAGAGTATACACTGCTTTTTCGTAAGCGGCTTTGGCAAAATATTCTTCGTCAATGGCTCTGTTGAGCGCTTGTTTCTCATAGTCTGATAACGGTCTGGTGGATCCTCCGCCTCCACAGCCGCCACCGCCTCCACCCCCGCCTCCTCCACAGCCGCAGCCTCCGCCATATGCTTCTGCTGTAACTGCAACTATGGATATCGTAAAGATCAACAATAGTATTGTACTTAGACTCTTGCTTTTCATTCCTATTTCCCTCAATAAATCGATACATTTACAGCTGTTTCTGGAAAGATAAGAACTTGTGACTGTATTACTACAGTAACAACAGAGGAGTCTCAGCAAGCTCGTTGGAATCAAGCACTAGAGCGGACTCGCCAAGATCTTCAGAAGCCAGGCCAGCTTCGAAGTTAACCGCATCACTGCGACTAATCCGCATCAACAGCGTGTGTTCTTTGAATTTTGTTTAACTGAAGAAAAAAAGGGGAAAAGGGGGTGTATCTGTCTTTTTTCGCAGTTTTATGGTACGACCTTGTATGGGCGCATCATTTCGTTGTCTTCGTGATCGATGATGTGACAGTGCCAAACATATCCGGGTCCGAGGCTGGCGTCAAACGGGAATGGTGTGCCGTCTTGAGACATGAATCTGACTCTGATTATGGTGACTTCGCCCGGGTTCATTTGGATAGTGTCTTTCCATCCCTGCTCGTTTAGCGCTGGCAGTATCGGCTTCCCCTGCAAATAGGGTCCAACAGCCACTTCAACGGGTGTAAAGTCTAAAGGCCATGGTGGCATAGCATTGTTAGCAAGTGGTATATTCCATGGTGGCCCAGCTAGTTTGGTCTGTTGTGCAAGTAGCCAAGCCGCAGTATATTTTTTGGCATCGAATTTTTGTCGACTGACGAGCTGGAACTGAACCAGATGCAAGTGAATTGGATGAGTGTCGCCTGTGAGGTTTGGTATCGTCCAGTCTTCAACTGTTCCATTCTTAGGAAGCTCAGTGAGTGTGGCGTTCCACTTTTGTCCGTTTAGCAGAACCTCTAGCGGACCTAGCATTCCCATGACTTCCCATAATGTAAGCGTTCTACCTAGCAAGGTGGCCGGCAGAGTTGGGAACAATGCGCCTGGGAGTGTCGGGTTTAATGCAGGTGGCAGAACTACGGTGGCAGGCCCTGTATAAGGGTTGGCTGTGACAGTGAATTGCATGATTGTGCCAGTCGTCTGTGGATCCGCTGCAGCACCATTTGGGAATGGAGCCTTAGCAAAGTTTCGGAGTATAATCTTCGAACCCGGGGCCAAAGCTGAAAAGTCCACAAGTATGTCCGCTCTCTCGCCGGGTGCAATAGTAAGCGATGTGAGTAACGCTGGTGCCTGCAAGTAGCCTCCATCACTTCCTATTTGTATGAACGGCAACGGTATCTTAGTTACAGGGTCCATGAATACCAACGTGTAGAACCGTGCGTTTGAACCGTCCAAGAACCTGAAGCGGTATACGCCTCTGTCCACGTTCATGTTAGGCCAAACCAAACCGTTGACCATGATGGTGTTGCCGAAAAACTCCGGGAACCAGTATGGATGCATTGTTGGATTGATGCCAACTGTTGGGAACCAGAATTCGCCATTGGTCATAAACGTTCTGTCTTGAATTGCCAAGGGGACCTCGTATTTTCCTTGAGGCAGTAATGGCGCAATCGGGTCGATTATGGTGTTGTATTCTCTGAGCAGGTAGAAGCCGGCAAGTCCTGACATCACGTTGATACGGGTGACGCCTAGTGCGTGATCGTGATACCAGAGTGTGGCTGGCTGTTGGTAATTGGGATAGTCATAGACTGCTGCGTTAGAATTAACGGGAACACCTGGAGATGTGCTGTACGATGGGCCATGAATGCCGTTCCAAGTGAACCATTCATCTGGACCTCCATCGAAGAACGAAGGAACTTCACCGCCGTGCAGGTGGGTAACAAGGGGAACAGGGCTCTGAGCATTGTATCCGTGGGGGTTTAGTGTAGTCACGGTGCCGTCATATCCTGTAGGAAACAGCGGATATGTTCCCATCATTGCCAGTCGCATCACTTCCGTCATGTTGATGTTGTTCGGGTTTGCCCAGTGAATGCTTGGGTCAACTGCGAACAAATGCGGAGTAGAAATGTTGTTTATCCACGTCACTCGAACCGGAACTCCTCGAATAGCCTCAAAGGTAGGGGCAGGTGAATTCGCGACGAAGCCCAAGTATGCACCTGTCACTGCGTCTCTGGCCTCACCGCCGTAACGCCACACTGTTGTCTTAGGAAACGGAAGCGGCAGAATTTGCTGCTTGTCCTGTGTAATGTTAACCGTGTATTCCTGTCGAATCAATGCCTTTGTTCCTGGATCCGTTATGTTCGTTGGATAGTACACTGGTGGTGGCCCAGTTAGTTGATTCACGAATTTTGGTATCGTTGTAGGATCTAAGATGCCAACAGGAACGGGAGGTGCTGAGAACACGGAGGTTGTCAGAGAAAGCATGATAATAGAAGCTGCAAAGACAACGCTGAGTGCTTTCATATAGCTTTTCATTTTATTCTTCTCCTTTTTCAAATTCCATTTCGCTACTGCAGCAAACTAGCAACCACGCTTCATATAAAATCGTGTGACTGTTGCACCACACCCACAGCACGATCTTCCTTCAGCCCACTTCTGCATGACTGATGTTTTATGGAGCAATTGCACATGCACGATGTACGAACACGAAGGCAAGAGGTCGTTTCCCAAAAGTAGTGACCTGTCAGAAACTTGAGGATTGAGTATTCCAGGCTTGGAGGAGCCTTGCCTTACGAGAGGAGAGAGAGAAAGGAGCTTGGAAAACATCAAAGCGATGCTTTCGGCCCCTCCAAGCCTTTCATACACAAAAATATAAGGGGCGATGGCTTTTTAAGTATGTGTGACTGTTGCACCACAGTAACAGATGGATTAGATGGGGAGGAGAACAAATTGTCTTTCTCAGTTTCCGGTGACAGAAATGTCGAAATACTGCGGGATTTCGGTCTAACAACAAATCAGGCTAGAGTCTACTTAGCTATAGCTCATCTTGGACTGGCTTCGGTGGGTCAGATTTCAAAAGTATCCAAAGTGCGTCGCGAAGACGTGTACAGAATAATACCCAAGCTTGAGAAACTGGGGTTAACGGAGAAAATATTAGGCACGCCCAACAAGATCAGAGCAACGCCTATAGAGGATGCTCTTTCCGGACTAATCAAACGTGAGCAAGATGCGGCTCTCCAGAAAGCTTTGAAGTTAAAGGCTAAAAGAGAAGCTTTTTTGAAGAATTTTAACGCGCAGAGGCTTAGACCGCCGGAAGTGGAAGGTGCGCATTTTGCTGTGGTTTCTCAGAGGGATCAAATACTCAACAAGGGATTGACCATGATTAAAAGGGCTCAAAAAGAAGTCAACCTAGTCACTTCTGCAGACGAGCTAATGCAGTTGCTGACCGACCATGCGAGCTTTTTTAAAGCGCCCCTAAGATGGGGAACAATGTTCAGAGTGATTTTAGGTATGCCTGAGAGCTTTGAACCTATTCTGAGAATTCTCAAACCTAAACTGCAAGAATTCACATCGCAGAAAGGTTCTTTCGAAATCAAATACTCTAGTCAGCCTTCAGGTCATTACGTTATTGTTGACTACAAGCAAGCGATGGTTGCAACTTCAACCGAAGGGCGCCTCGCTGAGAGTCCCTACCTGTGGACGAACGACGAAAACATGGTTGGACTCATGCAAACCAATTTCGAAGAGATATGGAACACCTCCGTCAATGCCACCGCAATTCAGATCAACAGCGTATCCGAAAAAGTCACACATTTCGTTGAGGAGTTGAAACCCAGAGACCACGTCATATTCGTTTATCAATCCCAAGAAGCCAAACATAACGTTCTCTTCCACTATCTTAAAGCTGGCTTGGAAAACGGCGAAGCAGCCGCCTATATTACCTCAGAAGAAACGCCAAACCAGATAAGAGAAGCGATGAAACGATTCGGCATCAACCTGGAAAAGTATGAGAAAACTAATGCACTTAGAATCCTTGCATACACGGATATCTACTTGGTCAACGGAAAATTCGACATAGAAACCACCATGGGCAAATGGAATGAATTGCACGAGGAAGCCGTGGCAGGAGGGCTTAAAGGATTGAGAGTTACCGGGGAAATGGGTTGGTTTTTTGAGCACAATCTGGTTGAACAGTTGGTCGAATACGAAAGGTCTTTGCATAGGGTTCTTGAGCTTCCGATGACGGCTATCTGTGCTTACAACGCCAAAATGTTGACGAAGGCAAGAAACCCCATTAACCTGTACACAGAACTAGTGAGAGCCCACGGCGCTGTCTTATTCGCTGGAGTTGACGACCAACTCGGAAAAATAGAGATTCGAAAAGCATAGTTGCCCAAGCAAGACTTTACATGCGTTTCTGGAGAACTTCGATTACACTTGGAAAGTCAATGCCAAGTGATTTCACTTTTTCTATTGTTGGCACTCCTTCAATACTCCAGCCACGCCTCTTGTATACAGCGTCCTTGAGTTTCTCATACTCCGCCTCACGATACTTCCTCAAAACCACCATTTTCTCTTCAGTTGACTTGCCCTCTGGATCGAAGCCGACTTTTTCCTTCAGCTGTTTGTCGTAGCGTTCTGCACGGCTCTCGTATTCTTCCTTGGTCACTGGACCAGCCGCTCGGTAAGGTACGGCGTCGTATTCTCGTGTGCCGAAGCCCATCCTCAAGTTGAAAACACGCTGGAAATTGTAGACTCGTTCGCTCATGGAGATGATGTCATCAACAGTAACCTTTCTACCAGTAATTGCTGAGAAGAATTTCATATAATTTTCAACGTGACCCATAATCTTAGCCGGCTCCTTTGTCTGCTTGTTATCCAAAGGAATAACATCGTTCCATGGCAGCTTGCACAAGCCGTTCAATCCAAACCAAGTGCGGAACATGGGGAACCAATGCAGGTTTTCAGCCTTCTGCTCAAACGTAGGCATCTCGTTACGCACCATGTCGGAAAAAATCAGCCAAGCCTCATCATGCTGCGGTCCTTTCAACGCCAGACCGTAGCCGCCTTGCTGAGCCAACGACTCCTTCGTCACATACTCCGAAAACTCCAAGCCTTTCGCTTCCATACCAATGTCCTGCATAATCTTGGATTCAGCACCATATTTCTCAGCGAACAGCTTCTTCATCCTCTTTATACCCTGTCCGACTACGACGCCGAAGCCTTCACCCTTAGCCATCTGATGAACCAGTTCCAGCGCTGCAGCCGCATTGCCGAATCGAAGGTCCATTCCCCCAGTTGCCCTTTTGTCAATCAATCCCATCTCGTAGCATTCCATGACAAAAGCTGTGGCAGTGCCTACAGAAATCGTGTCTAAGCCGTAGATGTCGCAGTAGAAGTTCATCTCGATCACGTAGTCTGCGTCGAAAATTCCACAGCTGCTACCAACTCCAGCTATTGTCTCGTAGTCTGGACCGTTGACGAAAACCTTCTGCCCCTTGTAGGGGCCAGTCTTAAGCTCAAAATCCTTGACTCCGTGCGCGCACGCTAAAGCGCAACCCATCCAGCAACCGTCAAAGCCCTTGTGAAACTTCTTTCGGTAGACTTCTCTTCCTAGATTCTCTGCCTCCGGATGGTTGCCGAACTTGAAGTTGTTTATCGGTAAGAGGTCAAATTCGTTCATTATCATGACAAGGTGTGTTGTGCCAATTGTAGCCATCTCATTCTGCTTGGGGTCAAGAGCTCTAATCTCCTGACTGTGAGCAAGGGCCGTCTGCTTGAGCAGTTCAGGATCAGCTGGACCGTTAGAATCGACAGATATCTTGCCTGAATACTTGACAGCGATTGCCTTTATCTTCTTATTGCGCAGAACACTTCCTATTCCGCCTCTTCCTGCCTGCTTGAAACGATGAATCTTGCGTCCAGCATCAAACCATGAAGAGTTAAGGCATCCAAAACGAGTATGCTCCGCTCCAGGACCAGACGAGACTACGGATATACATTGACCATTGCCTTTGGAGTACTTATTAGCCATCCAATCAGTGATCACGTGAGTCTCAGAAGACGGCTTTAATGCATCTTCAACCAGCACTTTTCCCTCATCGCCGTCAATGAGGACAACTATCTCTGACTTCGGCTTTCCCTGAACTTCCAGTGTGTCCCATCCAGCGAACTTCAGGTATGGACCAAAGTATCCGCCTACGTTTGAGTCAACCACAGTGTCGGTTAAAGGTGAGATTGTAACCGCTATGCTCTTTCCGCTTCCTGGATAAACAGGGGTTCCACCTAAAGGTCCAGCAGCTATGCAAATCTCGTTTTCAGGATCATCCCATTTCACGATGCGGTTCTTGGATAAAGCATTCCAAAGCAACCACAAGTTGAAGCCACGCCCTCCAGTGAATTTTTCCTTCATCTCAGCTGATACAGGCTTACTCGCGATTTTCATGTTTGAAAGATCTATGTGGAGGGTTCGATTATTGTAGCCTCTTTCGACCTTTCCAAGCTTGTAAGTGAATTCGGCAAGCGCCATATTCTTCCCTCTCCTATGGAAAGAATTAGCAACCTTCACCAAGCGCATTAATAGGCTTTTTGGACCTAGGCTTGAGCGGAGATTACGTGCGCTCTCTCAGCAAAACAGCTAATACACAAAATGCTGGATTACTCTATAGCCAGACCAAAAAGGTGAAATCAAATGCACGGTTGGACTGGAAGAATTTTACGCATCAACCTAACAAAGAAAAGAGCAGTTGCACAAGAGTTTGACGCTGGCTTCGCCAAGAAATGGATGGGCGGAAGAGGCTTTGCCGCCAAGATGCTCTGGGACGAGTTGAAACCTGGCATCGATGCTTTTTCACCAGACAATAAGTTGATCTTCGCAACGGGACCATTGACTGGCGCATCTTTGCCCAGTAGCGGCAAGCTTCTTGTGGCAGCAAAGAGCCCGCTGACCGGCGGCTACGGCGACGGTAACATTGGCACATGGGCTTGTGTCATGATGCGCAAAGCAGGATACGATGCCTTCATATTTGAAGGCAAATCTGAAAAACCGACGGTCTTCAAGGTGGAAGATGACAAAATCGAATTCCTCGATGGTACAAACTATTGGGGTAGAGGCGTTTTCGAAACTGAAAAAGACTTGAAGAAAAAATATGGAGACGTAACAGGCGTCGTCTCGATTGGCAAAGCGGGTGAAAACAAAGTCAAGTACGCTAACGTGATTTCTCAAGAAGGCAGAGGAGGCGGAAGACCTGGGATCGGCGCTGTCATGGGTTCGAAAAACCTGAAAGCCGTGGCGATAAAGGGAACCAAAGAGTTGCCTGCAGCAGACATGACTGAACTGAAGAAACTTGGTTTTGAAGGCTATAAGGAAGTCCTAGCAAAACCCAACTACAAGTTCTGGAAGCGCCAAGGCACTGTGTCAACAATTGAATGGAGCAACGAAAACAGCTGTCTACCCACATACAACTTCAAGGAAGGCGTGTTCGATAAAGCAGAAACTATCGGCGGCTTCGCAATGGAAAAACTGAAAATCGGCAACCGCGGATGCCCACAGTGCAACATGACATGCGGCAACATAATATCTGACATAGACAATGAACCTGCTGAACTAGACTACGAGAACATAACTCTCCTTGGCTCAAACCTTGGCATAGGCGACCTGAAGAAAGTGGCGCACCTCAACCGTCTCTGCGACGACTACGGCTTAGACACGATTTCAACCGGGAACGCCATCGGCTTCGCCATGGAAGCCTCAGAAAAAAAGCTTATCAACCAAATAATTGAATGGGGAGATTTTGACAAGGCGAAGGAACTGCTTGAGAAAATAGCTGACAACCGAGATGAGACAGGCAAGCTTCTGTCGCAAGGAGTGCGTTTTGCTTCTGAAAAACTGGGCAAAGGCTCTCAGAACTGGGCAATGCATGTAAAAGGCTTGGAAATCTCAGCCTATGACTGTCACACAACACCTGCTATGGCATTGGCTTATGGAACCTCAGTCTCAGGAGCACACCACAAAGACGCGTGGATCATATCATGGGAAGTCAAATACGGACGAGAAAGCTACGACGAAGCCAAAGTTGACAAGCTCATAGAGCTGCAGCGCCTCAGAGCAGGCATGTTTGAGGCATTGACCACTTGCCGACTGCCATGGGTAGAAGTAGGCTTCGAACTAGACTGGTACCCACGCTTCCTTAAAGCCGCAACAGGCACGCCTTTCACCTTCGAAGACGTTTATCAAATCGCAGATCGCACCTTTTCTCTAATCCGAGCTTTCTGGGTCAGAGAATTTGGAGAGCAATGGAACAATGGCATGGACATTGTTCCAAACAGGTGGTTCAACGACCCCTTGACAAAAGGTCCGCTCAAAGGCACCAAACTCGACAAATCAAGATACGAGACCATGCTGCAAAAATATTATAAGAAACGAGGCTGGGATAGCAGAGGCATACCCACAAAAACCACGCTCAGCAAACTTGGACTAACCGATGTTGCTTCAGAACTAAGCAGACGAGTCCAGCTTTCAGCCTGACAAGCGACAAGACCACAGCATTCTCTCTCGCCTTTTTCTTGCGCATTTCAAGACAGCAACGCTTAAGCCTATGCGTAACAGAATCGCACAGAAACCAGAGCCCAGAACCTTGCCCACGCTCGAAGAATTTTTCAACGGCTTGTCACAGCTTTTGCTTCAGTACAGTTATTTCGGAGTTTTCCTAATCAGCTTCATCGGCACAGCGTCAATAATCGTGCCCATTCCGTATACCTTGATCATTTTTACGCTGAGCCTGAGCGGTCAATGGAATTCTACACTTCTGATTATAGCAGGCGGTTTGGGTTCAGCATTTGGCGAATTAACAGGTTACGCCCTAGGATATTTCGGAAGACGCATAATCAGTGAAGAACGCCAGAAGAAAATGACCTACTTGGTTCGGCTTTTTGACCGTTATGGCCCACTTGCGATTTTCGTGTTTGCATTAACACCTTTACCCGATGACCTGTTGTTTATTCCATTGGGCATAATGAAGTACAAATTCTATAAAGCGTTCATTCCAGCTGTAATAGGAAAGCTGCTCATGATTTTTATCATAGTCAACTCTGGCAGCATTACAGGAGGAATCCTTGTTGGAATATTTGGCGAGGGTGGAAACATGTGGGGAATGATGATCACAACGATACTCTTAGCCGTGGTTCTCATCTTGTTATATAGGATCGACTGGGAGAAACTGCTGAAGAAATACGTCGGAGAAAGAGGCGAAACCAAAGATGAGAGTAATTGCTGACCTTCACATTCACAGTCGCTTCAGCAGAGCCACAAGCGAAAAAATGACCATTGACGAAATCACACGTTTCGCTCGTATAAAAGGCTTGACACTGGTCGGCACCGGCGACTTCACCCATCCAAAATGGATAGAAGAACTCAAGCAAAAGTTGGTGCATATCCCTGATGCAAACCTCTACAAGCCAATTAGTCAAATGGAATCTGCTATAAACTACATGATTACTGGCGAAGTTGCTACAATCTTCACTTTTGAAGGCGACATCAGAAAGATCCATCACGTTATTCTCACTCCAAACCTAGAGACAGCATCGCAAATAAACGACAGACTGAAAAGATTCGGCAACTTAGCCAGCGACGGCAGACCCATACTCGACGTAAGTGCTCCTCAACTAGTCGAAGAAATAATGCAAGTCAGCAAAGAAAACGTTGTGATTCCAGCTCACGCTTGGACACCATGGTTCAGCTTGTTCGGCGCCTTCAGCGGCTTCGACCGCATCGAAGACTGCTACCAAGATACCACAAAACACATCTTCGCACTTGAAACAGGCTTATCGTCTGATCCGCCAATGAATTGGCGTTTGAGCAGCTTGGACAAATTCGCCTTGGTGTCGAACAGCGACAGCCACAGCCACTGGCCGTGGAGAATAGGAAGAGAAGCCAACGTTTTCGAGCTTGAGAGACTAACGTACAGTGAAGTTGTGGACACCATACGCACAAAGGATCCTGCCCGGTTCCGATTCACCGTTGAAACAGACCCTGCATATGGAAAATATCATTGGACAGGGCACAGGAACTGCAGGGTCTCGCTGCCGCCTCAAGAAGCCATAAAGTTTGGAAATCGATGCCCAATCTGTCGAAGAAATCTCACAAAAGGTGTTGAACAACGCGTCGAAGAACTAGCTGATAGACCAGCAGGGTTTAAGCCCGCAGGAGCCATAGGCTGCGTGCACCTCTTGCCCCTCTCAGAAATAATCGCCACAGTCCTAGAAGCATCCTATCCTAGTGTCCAGAGGGTGTGGGACGTCTACAATGCGCTAATTGCGGAATTCGGCAACGAGTACACTGTTCTCCTCAATGCTCCTGTGACAGAGATGTCGAAAGTCGTAGAGCCGCGAATCGCTGAGGCTATAGTTCGAGTCAGAGAAGAGAAAGTCAAGGTCATACCGGGGTATGACGGTGTATATGGGCAACCCGTCTTGTTTGAAGAGCCAGAAAAATCAAAAAAGAGAGCTGAAAATGTCAAACAGCAAACCATTTCAGACTTTCTATAAAATCAGCGCAGATGACAATTCTTAAAGGCGCACACAAACCAATACTACTGTTTCCAAGAAAACGGTGAAACACTTTGGACTATGATAAGCTTGTAAGTCTTATACCTGCTGCAAGGCGGGAAATACTGTCTGATAAACTCGTAGACGTCATTTTGGCTTCCAAGAATGATGAAAAAATGCCAAGCCGACTTGCGAATACAATACTTCAATATTGGCAGCGTGATGTCCTTAAAAGCGAATCTGGAATGGCTGCGCTCTTGGAGGCAGCGATCACACTTGAACCCGAGAAGGCAATTGGTGCGCTTAATGAGCTTCAAATAACAGATGCAGCTGAACTCATCAAGGCAACGCTAACATCTTAGAGGAAGTTGGGCTAAATGGTTAAGTTTGGAATTGAGTTTGTTCCACGTGAATCATATTGGAAGATAATGTACTATGTTATCCAAGCGGAGAGAGGTGGATTCAGCAATCTCTGGATGACTGATCACTTCATCAACCGCAATGTCTACACCTCATTAACAACAGCGGCGATATTTACAACCAGAATAACTTTCGGCCCTGGTGTAACCAACCCATACATGGTGAACCCTGTCTTCACCGCTCAAGCCATTGCCACATTGGATGAGTTGGCCCCTGGTAGAGTTGTGCTTGGAATGGGTCCAGGAGACAAAACAACTCTGGACAGTGTAGGCGTCGAAATGCAGAGACCCTTAGCTGCAATTCAGGAATCAATTGACATAATAAGAAGAATGGTCAGCGGAGAAACCGTTGCTTATCAAGGCGAAGTCTTCAGAACAGCAGGCGCTAAATTTGTTTTCAAGACTAGGGGTAGAATTCCAGTCTACGTAGGTGCTCAAGGTCCAAAAATGCTGGCTTTGGCTGGAAAAATCGGTGATGGCGTGCTCATAAACGCCTCTCACCCAAAGGACGTAGAGTACGCCGTCAACTGTGTGAAGGAAGGAGTGACTGCAGCGGGCAAGAAATACAGTGAAATCGACGTAGCAGCGTACACATCATTCAGCGTTCACGAGGACATCAATAAAGCCAATAAAGCCGCAGCGCGAGCCGTGGCGTTCATCGTTGCTGGCAGCCCACCGCAATTACTGGAGCGCCATGAAATAGAC
>Ga0315308_1001180_pt1 | contig 15062 bp, 13 predicted proteins | sample TDP3_MG_FD_203078 | JGI IMG/M metagenome (GOLD analysis project Ga0315308, IMG submission 203078) | Freshwater sediment microbial communities from Lake Towuti, South Sulawesi, Indonesia - TDP3 | ecosystem: Environmental > Aquatic > Freshwater > Lake > Sediment | place: Indonesia: South Sulawesi... | reverse complement strand
TTAATAATATGGCGTTTTTGATGGCGTTCATGCAGCAAATCTTGGAGCAGTAGGGCCAGCCCTCCTCTTTCTTAGCTTTGAGAATCTTCGCCAACAACCGTGCTGTGTCAGACTTCGGAAATCCAGCGAGGTCAACTGCGCGTATTTCACCCTTTCTGGCTCCAACACATTGAATCATAACAACTCTTTCAGGTGCCTTCTTGATATTGCCGTTTCTAAGCATCTCATCCATTTCTAACTGTGTTACAATGTTTGGATGAACACCGTACTGGTAGAGCCCTTTTGGTGGTGTATAACTCGATGCACCGCAGGCAACAATAATGGTTCCTACATCGATGTCTCTCTTGTCGCCACCATTTTTCGTGAGCGTAACCTTGAAGTTTCCAACATACCCTTTGACATCCGCTACTGTGGTTGAAGCCAACATTTCAATGTTCTTATTCGTGCTCACAGCTTCAATCAGAGGCTTTAAGATTTCAGCGGTGTCTTGCATTGTTGGATACAACTTGTGAAGGCTTCGAAGGTTCCCGCCTAGTTCGGGTTCTTTTTCAACCAGGTAGACCTTGAAGCCTTGGTCGGCGAGGGTCAGCGCAGCTGTCATCCCAGCGATGCCGCCGCCGATGACTAGGGAGGTGTCTTTAATCTCAAGTTCAGGCTCTTCTTGTGGAGCTAGCCATGCGGCTCTCGCCACGGCCATTCTCACTATGTCTTTTGCCTTTTTTGTTGCCTTCTCTTGTTGATGAGCGTGAACCCAACTGCATTGTTCTCGGATGTTCGCCATCTCAAACAGGTAATGGTTTAATCCTGCCTCTCTGCAGGCTGACCTAAATAATGGTTCGTGTGTTCTTGGTGTGCAAGAAGCCACGATAACTCGGTTAAGCTTGTGCTTTTCTATGGCTTCTTTTATGGACGCTAGCCCTGCCTCGGAACAGGTGTAAATGTTATCTTCACTGTAAGCCACATTGGGAAGAGTCTTAGCATACTTCACGACTTCGGGAACCTTCACGACTCCGCCTATGTTTACGCCGCAGTGACAGATGAACACTCCAATCCTTGGCTCTTCTTCAGCCATTGACTACACTCTCTCCAAAACCTCAGCCACTCTGGCTGCTGTTGCGCTTCCCTGCATTATGGAATCTGGAATGTCGCCTGTCTTGGGTCCCAAACAATAGCCGCAAACAAATATTCCTGGAACAGTAGTGTCCACAGGATTGGTGAGAATGTTGGCTGCCTTGAAAAATCCGTATTCGTCAACCTCTGTACCCAAGACCTTGGCTAATTCTTTTGCATCGCTTCGGGGCACAAGGGCTGGACAGAGCACCACCAAATCGAATTCAATGTTCTCTATTCTTCCAGCCACAGTGTCTTCATACCATATTGTGAGGTTCTTCGTCGCAGGGTTCTCCATGATTTCGCCGGGACTACTGCGTATGAATCGCACGCCGTATTCGCTCTTGGCTCGATTGACGAATTCTTGAAAGCCCTTTCCAAACGCTCGAAGGTCAATGTAGAATATGCTGACCGTTGTGTTGGGTTCGTGTTCCTTAATTAAAACAGCGTCCTTAACCGAGTATTTGCAACAGATGCTGGAGCAGTAAGTGGTTCCAAATCGCCTGTCCCTAGACCCAACACACTGAATGAAAGCAATTTTTCTAGGTATTTTTCCATCAGAAGGTCTTATCAGATGTCCGCCAGTGGGACCAGAGGCGCAGAGCAACCTTTCCAATTCCAGAGCAGTCACAACATTCTTGTAGCGCCCATGACCATACGTTGGAATCTGAGAAGAGTCGAAGAGGTCAAAACCCGTGGCTACCACAACTGCGCCCACATTTAATTCAACCTCTTTGGGCTCCTGCTTGAGGTCAACTGCGCCTGCCTGACACATTTTTTGGCAGAGTCCGCATTCTATGCAGTTGGTTTTGTCAACAGTCATGGCTCTAGGCACTGCCTGTGGAAAAGGCATGTAGATAGCCTTTCGCATTCCGAGCTGCTCGTCGAATTCGTTGGGCACCTCAACTGGGCAGTGGTCGGCGCATATGCCGCATCCTGTGCATTTTGTTTCGTCGACGAACCTTGGTTTTCTGAGAACTGTAACCACGAAGTTTCCTTGAGAGCCTTTGACTCCCTTTATTTCAGAGTATGTTAAGAGTTGAACGTTGTGATGATGGGAGCAGTCTATCATTTTTGGCGCCAAGATACACATGGAACAGTCCATTGTAGGGAAGGTTTTGTCAAGTTGAGCCATTCTGCCGCCGATGCTAGGCGACTTTTCCACCAAATATACTTTGTATCCTCTGCTCGCTAGGTCTAACGAAGCCTGGATTCCTGATATTCCGCCGCCAACAACCAAAACCGCTTTTTCTGTCATTTTTTCTCTATCCCCGATAATCTATCTTTGAATAGTTGGGTGATTGGAATCCTGTGTGCCTTTACCTCCCAATCTTCGAGTTTCATTCCCATTCCCATCCTTAGAAGCTCAATAAAATGTATGACAGGCAGATTGTATTCCTCGTTAAAATGCCGTTTAATTTCCAACTGTCCCAAATCAAGCTGCAAGAAACAGAATGGACAAACGGTTACGATGGCTTGCACCTCTGCGTCTTTTAAAGCCATGAGTTTTTGTCTTGACACCTGTCGGGCTAGGTCATCATTTATGTCTCGCAAGGGTCCGCCGCAACACATCTCTTTGCGTTCGTAAAGAACGGATTCTGCGCCAGTGGCTTGAACAAGCGCGTCTAACTCGTTAAATCCTCTTAACAACTCGAAGTGGATGCGTTTGGGTTTGGTCAAGTGGCAACCTGGTTGCGCTCCAACCTTCAATCCATTGATTGGTTCCTTGATTGCGGTCTTGACCTTGCTTATTCCTACGTCTCCGTAGAGTACGTCAACTAGGTTTTTGACATCAATCTTTCCCTTAAACTCTTTGCCCACCTCAGAAAGTATCTCATTGACTTGATTTCTTAGTTCAGGATTTCTCTTCAGAAGGTTGTTCATCATTAACAAGGATTCGTAACAGTCGTTGCAGAGAGTCATGATGTCAAGACCCATTTCTTCGGCTATGCAAAGGTTTCGAGCTGCGAGTGCCATCCAACTTGCGTGGTCAACTGATTGGATGCTGAACGGTGCGCAGCAGTTTGTACCCTTCATGTCGACTAGTTCTACTCCCAATTCGGGCATTACCTTCCTAACTGAAACCTCGTAGCTGAGTTCTCTGGCGGGTATGAGACAACCCAAATAGAAAGCGTACTTCATGTTTTGTCACCTTTTTACTTAGGCAGTATTAGCTTATCCATCCCTGTTTTCTTCAGTATTTTTTGAACCTCGTCAAGTCCTTCTGTGGTTATTTTGCCCAAACCGAGGCCTTCTCTCTTGTCCAGAGCGGTTCGCACAGGATTTATGACACGCGTTGTCTCATAGAGACTCTTGGCTTGGGCAGCAACCCCAGCTGGAATATTTCCTTGCCTCACAGCTAGGTTTCTGAGGGCAAACATCACTTCACCAACATCGCCTCCTTGGGGGCATCTGTCGAGGCATGTGAAACAGGATAGGCAGTACCATGGCAGTTGATGGGGAAGAACTTCATTTTTAAAGCCCAAGATGACCATTTCCATCAGTCGTCGAGGGTTGTGTTCACTGGTTAGCCTTGCAACTGGGCAGCCGCTGGAGCATCGTCCACACTGAATACATAATAGGATGCCTTTGCCTCTAGGCGTGTTCGCTAATTCTCCCATAAAACCTAGGTCGAGTTCACTCAAGCTATGGTCACTCTCTCCTCTAAATCATTCAGAAAAGAAGCACATGTGCAAGGAGCCTAATATATTTTTAGCCGTTTTATGTTAAATTTAGCGCAAAAGGAAAAAGAGAACATTCATCTTACTGCTTTCATGAAATCTCCTTCCTTCTATCCTGATTTGAAGTGTATCTTTGTTCCCACTGGAAGAAAAACCCATAAAGTTCATGGCTTAATTTTTTTTAACCTCGAGTGTAACATATTTTGCTCGGTTTTTCGAGAGCCTTGTTTATGGCTATTACGGCGATGCTTGAGCCATGGTCTGCTATTCTATTCAATTCTAAGACAACTGTTCTCATTATAGGGAGTTCTGAAAGTTCTTTCAAGAGCTTTTCATGCTCATTTCTGATTACTCTGGCTATCTCCAAGAGGTTGTTGGCGACTTCGATGTCTCCAGTGAAAACGCAGTCCATAGCTTTTAAGAACACGTTGTGTGCCAATTCACCCATGTTGGCTATTCGAGTCAAAAAGTGTCTACTCGTCTTCTCTTTACCTCGAGTCTGAAATTCGATTGTTCTTCTGGCAATGTACTCGGAGCGATCTGCGATTAGTTCAAGGTACCTTGTAATTAGCCCGTAGTACAGGATTTGAGATGACTCCTCTATGCCTATCTTATCTCCTATGGTGCGGTCACGCTGAGCTGAGAGTAACAGTCGCAAGGAGAGAAAGTACATCATATCGGCTTCGTCTTCTCGACGAACTGCGTCTTCTGCCAGTTCTTGATTTGACTCAAGAAGCGCTTGCATTGCTTCGGTGTGTATGGTTGAAGCAATTACTGACAACCTACGCATAAGCATGTCTACTTTGAATCTGGTCGGGTCTATGGAACATTGAAGGTCTATTTGTTCAGGTGTTTCTTGAACTATACCTAACCCCATAAGTCGGTGTGTAATCTTACGCACTTCATCGACTTGCGTTCTGCTTATTCGCGTTGAAGAAACCACTCTGAACACGTCACGTCCAAGGATATAATTGCCCACGATGAGTCTTTCTAACATTCCGGGTTCATTGCAGAGGTCAGAGTTTATGACGTAGTCCTCTGCTTGCTTCTTGCGTTCAACCGTGCTGCTTGGAACCAGCTTTAATGAGCCGTCTTTTTCTGGGAGGAGCATTATGAGGTCGCCTTGTTTTAGACCTGTGCTTTCAACCCAGTCTTTGGGCAGTGATACGCTAAATGTGGAGTAACCGACTCTTTGGATTTTGCGGCTTTCCATGGTTGATTCTATCCTATTTACTTGTAAATAGATGTATAATCTCTATAAACAAAGTATATATATGTTATGTTTCAATTACACTTAACATAAGAGAAAATCCCAAAAGAGGAATTCCCATGCCAGAATGGGCAACAATAAGCCTCAGAGAAGAACTGATAGAGGAAATAAGAAAATTATTGAAAAAGACAGGACGCTACAGAAGCATTTCAGAGTTTGTAGCCGAAGCAATTCGATTACGTTTAGAAGAAATCGCCCGCAGAGGCGAGGGGGTTCAAGAGCAATTGGCAGAGGCTGCTCCAACCCCAACCATGCCAGTTACACCAGTTTCCATGGTGACTCCCGAAATAACGGAGGGTACCAGAGGTTACATAAACGTTCAGCTTCAACGTTCAGAACAGATTTGGTGGGTTTTAGTCCGGCTGTTCGGAGATCTTGTAAGAAGAGACATCAAGGTAGACGCTGAATATGCGCGTCAACTGCGAAACTGCAGAAGCTTGATGAATTTTGTTCGCTCTCACATATGTCCAGAATGCGACATAGAATTGGCAAACGAGAGACTACCCGACTTGCAACACAACCTTGAGAATGTTAAACGAGACCTCATCGCAACCGCCATCTGCGTCTGCGACGACTACGCAAAAGACTGGATAACCGAACTCGACAAAGCTGAAAGAAGCGAGCTTCGAGAAATCCCAACCGTCGGACCAAAATTTGTCCCCGGTTTACCAAAAAACAACAGCATCGGATGGACCAGAATAACATTGTCCAAGCCAGTTCCAAGGGAAAGAGTGGAAGAAATATCAAGAATGCTCGGTGTGATGGTGAAGCCCGAGAACAGTCTGCATTTTGTAGTTCGCGGCGAGAAAAAGACAGTCAAAAAGGCTGTTGAAATGCTTTACCAGCTTCAATCAAGTTAAACCGAACAAGCCTTCCAAAGGAGGGTGAAAAATTGAGCGGTAAGGTGGGAGCAACACTTGTCGTGGGCGGCGGCATCGCTGGAATACAGGCAGCTCTCGATTTGGGAGACGCCGGCTTCAAAGTCTACATGCTCGATGAATCGCCCAGCATCGGAGGAACCATGGCGCAGTTGGACAAGACCTTCCCAACAAACGACTGCTCAATGTGCATTCTGGCACCTAAGCTTGTAGGCGCGGGCAGACACCCCAACATCCAATTAATCACCAACGCAAGGCTAGAAGAGGTCAACGGTGAGGCGGGAAATTTCAAAGTCAAAATAACGAAGAGACCCAGATACGTAAACGAGGACAAATGCAACGGTTGCGGCATCTGTGCTCAACACTGTCCTGTAGAGGTTCCCAATGAATTCGACGAAAGACTGGGCATTCGAAAGGCGATTCATGTTCCGTTTCCTCAGGCTGTTCCCTTAAAATACGCAATTGACGAAGAAAACTGTCTCAAATGCGAGTTGTGCATGAACGTATGTAAAGCAGGAGCCGTAGATTTCAACCAGAAACCCGAGGTTATCGACCTAAACGTAGGAGCAATTATTCTCTCACCTGGTTTTGAGGAGTTTGACCCCCGTTTAAAGAGCATGTACGGTTATGGACGATACGCCAACGTTGTTTCCAGCATTGAATTTGAACGCACTCTGAGCGCATCTGGACCGTACGGCGGAAAAATCCTGCGTCCATCCGATGGAAACATCCCGTGGAGGATAGCCTTTGTTCAGTGCGTTGGCTCTCGCGACGCCTTGGTTGGAAACAACTACTGCTCCTCCGCCTGCTGCATGTACGCCATAAAAGAATCAGTTATAGCTATGGAGCACACTCCAGGCGTTCACTGCACAATATTCTTCATGGACATGCGCGCTTTTGGAAAAGAATTCGACGCCTACTACAACCGAGCGGCGGAAGAGTACAAAGTCAGATTTGTACGGTCAAGAGTCTCAAGTGTGCACGAAATTCCCGAAACACAAAACCTGATAGTGCGACATGTTGAGGAAGAAACGCCCAAAGACGAGGAATTCGACCTCGTAGTGTTATCAGTGGGTATGAGACCGCCCAAACGCGCTCAAGAACTTGCCAAAGTTCTTGGTATAAAATTAAACAGGTACAACTTCTGCGAAACAAGTGTGTTTTCGCCTGTGGAAACATCTCGCCTAGGAATATACGTCTGCGGCGCCTTTGCCTCTCCGAAAGACATTCCAGAAAGCGTGGCGCAAGCAAGTGGGGCAGCGGCTAAGGCAGGCGGCATGACAGCATCTGGAAGGGGCATACTCACGGTTAAAAAAGAGTATCCGCCTGAGAGAGACGTTTCCGCTGAGGAACCTCGTATCGGTGTGTTCGTCTGTCACTGCGGCATCAACATAGGCGGAGTAGTCAACGTTCCAGAAGTGGTTGAATACGTCAAGAGGTTGCCCAATGTTGTCTACGCTGAACATAACCTCTACACTTGTTCTGAAGACACTCAGAAGGGCATTCGAGAGAGAATAAAGGAACACGGCCTCAACCGAGTTATCGTTGCTTCTTGCACTCCAAGAACACATGAACCATTATTCAGAGAAACTGTCCGTGAGGCTGGATTAAACATCTACCTGTTTGAGATGGCGAACATCCGAGACCAATGTTCATGGGTTCACATGCACGAGCCTAAAGAAGCCACTGAAAAGGCGAAAGACTTGGTGAGGTCTGTTGTAGCCAAGGCTCGCTTGTTGAAGCCATTGCCCAAACCCATGATAAAAGTTGTTCCTTCCGGATTGGTTATCGGTGGAGGACTATCAGGCATGGTTGCTTCGTTGGAGTTGGCGAAGCAGGGCTTTGAAGTTCACCTAGTAGAGAGGGACAAGGAACTGGGCGGATATGCTCGCAAAATCCATTATCTGCTTGGGACTGAAGAACCTCAGGCAACGCTGAAGTCACTTGTTAAAGAAGTTATGGAAAACGCTAAGATTCACGTTTATTTGAACTCGGACGTAAGCGACATCAAGGGTTATATTGGAAACTTCAAAACGACGCTGAAGAATAATGGTGAGAAGAAGGAGATTGAACACGGCGTCGTCGTAGTAGCAACAGGCGCGGTTGAGTACAAGCCAACCGATTATATGTACGGAACTGACGAAAGAGTCCTCACACAACACGAGTTAGAAGAGAAAATTGCAAAGTGCGATTTCAACGCAAAAATGGTCGCCATGATACAGTGCGTAGGTTCAAGAACCCAAGAACGTCCCAACTGCTCAAGAATCTGCTGCGGTCAAGCAGTAAAAAACGCTCTGAAGATTAAGGAGTTGAGCCCTGAAACAGACGTCTACGTCTTGTACAAGGACATGCGAACCTTTGGATTCAGAGAAGATTATTACCGTGAGGCAGCCGACAAAGGAGTCATATTCATTCGTTACGACGACGAAACCAAACCTGAAGTCACCAAAGAAAACGGCAAGCTCAGAGTCCTAGCTTGGGAACCCGTTTTAAAGACGTGGATTCCGATAGAACCCGACCTACTCGTTTTGAGTGTGGCTACAGTTTCAAATCCGGACAATGAACGTTTGGCTGGAATGCTAAAGGTGCCGCTGACCAAAGACAAATTCTTCCTAGAGGCGCACATGAAACTCCGTCCAGTTGACTTTGCGACAGACGGCGTTTTCCTCTGCGGCATGGCGCACTCCCCTAAATTCATTGATGAAAGCATCTCACAAGCCTGTGCTGCCGCTGCCAGAGCAGCCACTGTTTTGTCGAAAACCGCTCTAGAAATGGAGGGAAGTATAGCCAGCGTTGACAAAAACCTCTGCAGCGGATGCAAAATCTGCGCTTCTGTGTGCGCCTACAACGCCATCGAAATGGAACAGAACAGCGAGAAACCAGTTGCTAAGGTTTTAGAAGCCTTGTGCAAGGGTTGCGGCACCTGCGGCTCATCCTGTCCAACAAAGGCAATCACTCTTGGACACTTCACAAACGAACAGATTCTGGCTCAAGTAAAAGCCGCCTTAACGGAGGAAGTGAAACATGACTGAACCAGGGTTTGAGCCCAAAATCGTAGGATTCCTGTGCAATTGGTGCGCTTACGCTGGAGCTGACCTAGCCGGCGTCAGCAGAATGCAGTATCCGCCTAACGTGAGAATAATACGTGTAATGTGCAGCGGACGAATAGACCCGGTATTTGTCCTTGAAGCATTTAAAGACGGAGCCGACGGAGTGCTAGTGGCTGGTTGTCATCTGCCCTCAGACTGTCACTATCTTTCCGGCAACTTCAAGGCTCAGAGAAGAATTTTCCTGTTGAAAAAGGTTCTTGAACAATTCGGCATCGAACCTGAAAGGCTCAGACTAGAATGGGTGTCAGCCTCTGAAGGCGACAGGTTCGCTACTGTGATTAGAGAAATGGTTGCCGAAGTGAAAAAACTCGGTCCAAGCCCATTAAAGAACGGAGGAGAAAGTCATGAGTGAGAAAAAAGAAGCGCAGTCAAAAGAAAACGAAGCCAAAACAACGTTGAAGATTTCAGACATAGACATGCGGTTCAAGAACGAAGTCAAAAAGATTCCAGGCGGAGAGCGCATTATGATGTGCTTTCAATGCGGCACATGCACAGCCGATTGTCCCATCGCCAGATTCAGCGACACATACAGACCCAGACAAATCTTGCGAATGGCACAGTTAGGACTAAAAGACAGGGTGCTCTCAAGCGATCAACTCTGGCTGTGCGCAGCTTGCTACACCTGCGTTGACCACTGCCCCCAAGATGTGGAAATATCCAGCGTCATAAGAGCCCTTAGAAACATAGCCGTAAAAGAAGGATACATGCCGCCTGTTTTCAAGGAATTAGCAGGAGCCATCATGGAAACAGGTCTAGCCTACAAGATTCCTGAACTCAGACTAAAAAGAAGACAAGAGGTGGGATTGCCCGCACTGCCAAAAGCCAATGTGGAAAGCGTTTCGAAGCTGTTCAACCAGACTGGCTTTTCAAAACTGGTGGAGAAGGGAGGAAACTCAAATGCCCAAACTTAAGTATCTGCTGTTTCTCGGATGCGCCATCCCCTACAGAGTGCTCAGCTATGAAATCTCGGCAAGAAAGATAGCCAAAAAACTGGGCGTAGAATTGGTTGAAATGCCCGATTACAACTGCTGTGGGCTTCCTTTAGACCCAGCCGACCATGAGATAATGTTGACCTTGGCAGCGCGAAACCTCTGCATCGCAGAGCAAGAAGGACTGAACATCATGACCCTTTGCCCAGGTTGCGCTGGAACACTGCGCAAGGTGAACAAATTCCTAAAAGAAGACAAACATGAGAGGGAAAAAGTCAACGGCTACCTAAAAGATACTGGACTCGAGTTTAAGGGAACCATCGAAGTCAAACATTTGATGCAGGTTCTCGCCGAAGACGTTGGTCTCGAAAAAATCAAAGAGACAGTCACAAAACCGTTAACAAACCTCAGTGTTGCAGAGCACAATGGATGCCACGTTGTTCGTCCTCAGAAGCACATAGGCTTCGACGACCCAGAGAACCCAAAGATTCTCAAGAGCCTCATTGAGGTAACGGGCGCCAAGTGCCTAGATTATTTGGACGAGACCGAATGTTGCGGCGCGCCGGTAATCGGTGTCAATGACAAGATTCCGCTTTCGTTAGCCAGAGACAAGCTCTCTCACATGAAGGCTGTTAACGCCCAAGCAGTCATAACCGTTTGTCCATTCTGCCACATGATGTTCGACACCAACCAGTCGAGAATTGAACGAATGTTCACTGAAACCTACAGCATGCCCGTTCTGCACTATCCTCAACTGCTGGGTTTAGCCATGGGCTTCACTCCTGAAAACTTGGCGCTTAAAGAACTACGAGTTGACGCTTCCAAGGTCGTGAGTTTAATATGAGTGCACAAAAACTGAAGTTTGCCTTCTATTGGGCGGCAAGCTGCGGCGGCTGCGAGGTAGCTGTCCTTGATGTAGACGAGGCAATACTCAACGTTGTCGCCTTAGCAGACATTGTGTTTTGGCCAGTGGCCATAGATGTCAAGTACAAGGATGTTGAAGCCATGCCTGACAAGAGCATTGATGTCTGCTTCTTCAATGGAGCTGTGAGAAACGAGGAACAAGAGTACTTAGCGAAGCTACTGCGTCAGAAATCGAAGGTATTAGTGGCATTCGGCTCGTGTGCCCATCAAGGCGGCATTCCAGGGTTAGCTAATGTTGCCGACCGAAAAGAAATCTTTGCCACAGTTTATCTGAACAGTCCTTCAACAGCCAATCCGAGAGGCGTGGTTCCGCAAACTCGATTCAAGGTTCCAGAGGGGGAATTGAAACTGCCAGAGTTCTACGACACTGTTAGGACACTGAACCAAGTTGTAGACGTTGACTACTATTTGCCAGGTTGTCCACCAACGCCTAAGAGAATCTTTGCAGCAGTTGAAGCCATAGCCAAGGGTGCGTTGCCTCCAAAAGGCTCGGTCCTGGGTCCAGAAAAGTCAGTGTGCGACGAATGTCCGCGAAAGAAGGAAGAGAAGAAAATCAGTAGGATTTACAGAGTCTACGAGATTGTGCCTCAACCCGAAAAATGCTTGTTAGAACAGGGAATAATCTGTCTAGGACCTGCTACCCGAGGCGGATGTGAAGCCCAATGCATTGGCGCCAACATGCCCTGCACCGGATGTGGCGGACCTTGTCCAAGGGTGACTGAGCAAGGAGCAGCTATGATAAGCGCCTTAGCCTCAATCATGGGGCTTGAAGAGGAGAAGGAAAAGGAGTTTAATCCTCAAAAACTCATTGATCAGGTTAGGGACCCGTTAGGGACGTTTTACAGGTATTCTTTACCCAGTTCGATTTTGCACAGGAGAGTGAAGAAATGAAGGAGATAAGCATAGACCCAATTACAAGGCTTGAGGGACACGGAAGAATCCAGATATTCCTAGACGAAGAGGGAAACGTAGCTAACGCCTACTTGCAGATTCCCGAGTTGAGAGGCTTTGAACGGTTCTGTGTTGGGAGAAAAGCGGAAGACCTGCCTCAGATAACGCCTCGAATCTGCGGAGTTTGTCCCGTAGCCCATCACATGGCTTCGACGAAAGCTTTGGACGCAGCTTTTCATGTTGATCCGCCTTTGGCTGCGAAGAAACTTCGTGAGCTGATGTATAGTGGCTACTACGTCTACGACCACACGTTGCATTTCTACTTTTTAGGTGCACCAGACTTTGTTGTGGGTCCAACCGCGTCTGCGGCTGAGCGCAACATTTTGGGTGTGATAAGCAAGGTGGGCTTGGACATAGCTAAAGAAGTGATTAAGCACAGAGCGTATGGACAGAAGATAACAGCCATGATTGGCGGCAAGGCTACTCATCCAGTTTGTGGGTTGCCAGGCGGCATGTCGAAGCCCATAACGGAGGAAGAGCGCCAAGAAATAGAGAAGATGGCTGAGTCCAGCGTCAAGTTTGCTCAGTTCACCCTGCAGGTTTTCAATGATGTGGTTTTGAAGAACAAGAAATACGTGGACCTCATTTTAAGCGACGCTTACAAGCTTCGCACCTACTACATGGGTACGGTTGACGACAACAACAAGGTCAACTTCTACGATGGCAAGCTGCGGATTGTTGATCCAGAGGGCAAAGAGTTCGCCAAGTGGACGCCAGCAGACTACTTGAACAATATTGAGGAGCATGTGGAAGAGTGGACCTATGTTAAGCTACCTTACCTGAAAAAGGTGGGTTGGAAAGGCTTAGTTGACGGACCAGAAAGCGGCATCTACCGTGTTGCACCACTGGGGCGTTTGAACGCCTCTGAAGGAATGGCTACACCGCTGGCTCAAGAAGAATACAAGAGAATGTATGAAACCCTAGGCGGCAAACCCGTGCACGCAACGTTAGCAACGCACTGGGCACGACTAATAGAACTCCTGTACGCGGCTGAAAGAACCTTGGAACTGAGCCGAGACAAAGACGTGACAAGCACAGACCTCCGCGGCAAACTTGGACAACCAGGTGAAGGCGTAGGCATTGTGGAGGCTCCAAGGGGAACTTTGATTCATCATTATGTGCTTGATGAGGAGGGCTTGGCTAAAAAAGTCAATTTAATAGTTGCGACTGTTAACAATGCTCCAGCTATTTGCATGTCGATACGTGACGCGGCTAAAGGCTTGATTAAAGGCGGAGTGGTCAACGACGGCTTATTGAATATGGTTGAGATGGCTTTCCGAGCCTACGACCCCTGCTTCGGCTGCGCCACTCACTTCGCTATAGGCGAGATGCCGATGGAAATCAACATCTACGACCACAACAAAAAACTAGCAAAAACGGTAAAACGATAGGCTCTCCAGAGTCTACTACGTCTTCTCACAGCCTCTTCTTTAGTCTATTCGATAGCTGGAATAATAAAAGCGTACACTAAGAAGATTAAGATGAAGTTATGAACAGCATGGGGAATTATTGAAGAAAGCAAGGAATCGGTCTTCCGAACTAACCACCCCCAAAAGAGTGGAAGTGGTATGGCAAGAAAGGTTGGAATAATTATTCCCAAATTGAATTCTATAAGCCAATAATACGCTAAATGAATAAAACTGAACAGAAAGCCTGAAGCAAGTTAGCTGACAACACTGAAAATTTGTTTTCAAAAGACTTCATAAGAAGCCCTCTGAAGAAAAATTCCTCTGTAAACGGGCTGAGGAGAGAGAAACCTAAAGCGGCTATAGGAAAATATTGCCATGCGTTGTATTTAGTAATCACTCCGAACCCAATTTGTTGTTTTGCTATGAGTGCCATGAAGTTTGAGGAGCTGAAATCGACAGTGTAGTAATGAATGGTGTAGGAAACAAGAATAAACAATACCGTTAATAAACTGCCCCAGAGAATATACGTGGATGAAATCGGTTTCTTTATCCTTATCTCCTTCCAAGCCCTTTTCCTTACAAAAATCAAAGTAGTTAAAGCATAAAGCATCATTCCAAACAAGTTGAGAGGGGAAGATTTTAGAAAAGCAGCAATAAAATGAACACAACCAATTAAAACGAATAGAAATAACGCGGTCTTCCAATCCTGAGTTGCCCTTTCAAAAAGATTCTTAAACATTCTAACCTTCTGTTTCAAAATAATACATCGATAAGACAATTATCTTTTTTGTTTTAAGCGCGCCACATTGGCTTGCCCAAGGCTTCCTTAATCGTTCTCTCCAGTTCCGAAAGCTTCTGTTCAACTAGATGAGTAAAATAGCGAACCTCCCTCACATTTATTTTTCTTAGAAAAACAAGATTTATTATTGACTTTGCTGCATTCTCATGTTCTATCGAAGGGATAACAGCTATGACAGAAAAGACGGCTGAAACCTCAAAGAATGTTCCACCTGCAAGGGTTGATCCATCGTTTAAGCATGAGGTTATGAGGGAGCACGACGGCGAAACCCTCAAGACCTGTTTTCAGTGCGGAACCTGCACTTCGAGCTGTCCAACCGCCCGTTTTAGCAGTTCTTATCGTCCCCGAACGGTCTTGCGAATGGCACAACTGGGTCTGCGCCAAAAGGTGCTTTCAAGCGATGCTCTCTGGCTTTGCACCGCTTGTTTTACGTGCACTGACCGTTGTCCTCAGAACGTTGAGGTTGCCAGCGTTTTAAGGGTGCTGAGAAATCTTGCTGTTAAAAATGATATTGTTCCAGTTATCTATAGGGAATTGACCTCAAACATTAATGACACAGGCTATGCCTATCGGATTCCTGAACTGCGACACAAGAAACGAGAAGAATCGGGGTTGCCGCCTCTGCCCAAAGCCAATTGTGCAGACGTTTCAAAACTAATCGAGCTTACTCGTGGTGCCAAACTGCTCAAGAAATAAGGATGGATGACAGATAATGGCTGACTCAAAGTATCTCTTGTTTCTGGGCTGCACAATCCCCTACCGAGTATCCAGCTACGAGGTTTCAGCCAGAAAAGTCTTCCCAAAACTAGGCGTCGAACTGGTTGAGATGCCTGACTTCAACTGCTGCGGTCTTCCAGTTGACCCTGTTAATCATGATATGACGCTTGCACTTTCAGCCCGCAACCTCTGCTTAGCCGAGCAACAGAACCTGAACATTGTCACTCTCTGCACTGGTTGCGCCACAACCCTGCGCAAGACGAATAAGATGTTGAAAGAAGACA
>Ga0315308_1001178_pt1 | contig 15070 bp, 18 predicted proteins | sample TDP3_MG_FD_203078 | JGI IMG/M metagenome (GOLD analysis project Ga0315308, IMG submission 203078) | Freshwater sediment microbial communities from Lake Towuti, South Sulawesi, Indonesia - TDP3 | ecosystem: Environmental > Aquatic > Freshwater > Lake > Sediment | place: Indonesia: South Sulawesi... | reverse complement strand
ACGGCAACCCAGAGATCACTAAACTACTAGCCAAAAGGTACCATGTACAGCCTGAAAACGTTTTTATCCTAAGCGAAGGTGCCTCAGGTCAAAACGCACGGATAATTAGATATCAAGCAGAAAAGAACAGGAAGAAAAATGAAGCAATCGTGGAACACCCTACCTATGAGCCGCTTTTACGACTGGTCCAAGAGCACTTTCCGCGCGTGAAAAGGCTGGAAAGGAAGGCAAAAGAAGCTTATCGACTTGACTCAGATGAGCTTCGAAGGGTTGTTTCAGAAAAAACTGGATTGCTTGTGTTGACAAATCCTCATTTACCAAGCGGGGCTGTATCTAGTAAGAACGAGCTTAAAGAAATTTTTGTCCTTTCACGTGAACGTGGTTTTTGTGTGTTGTGTGATGAGATTTATGCTGAATTCAATCGGAATGCCATCCCCACAGTTTTCTCTGTTGATCGGGAGTGGGGCATAGTTACAACAAGTTTCACGAAAGCCTACGGTCTGGGCGGATTAAGAGCAGGCATAGCGATAGCTAATAAAGAACTTGTCGACGAACTCTACGTGGATGCAATGAACACTGTTGGCACCAGTTCAAACATTGTTGAAGTTGTTACATTAAAGCTGCTAACAGAAGGCAATAGACACTTGGAAAGGCACAAGCAGAAATGGGTTAGACTCAAGAAAGAAACCGAAAAATGGTTAAATAAAAAAGGCTTCGAATACTTTCCGAACAATGTCAGCATCACATATTGGGTAGAGCTGCCAGTAAAAGACACCTATAAGTGGATAAATGAACACGCAATACCTCGCTACAGCCTAGCCACAGTGCCTGGAACATTCTTCCTCTTCAAGAGCGGCTACAAATTGACAAAGTCGAACATGATAAGACTAGGCCTTGGCAACATAAACCCCGACAAACCAAACTTGGCAGAAGGTTTCGAAGTTCTGGAAAACGCACTAAGCACGTATAGATCTGCTGGTTAGAAACGTTCGGTTCCACATTCAGTAAAACCTAATTAAACAAATGCAGCATAAAACTTAGTGATACATTTGAACAGCGAAGAAACGAAGCCCATACAATGTCCATTTTGCGGCGCTCCCCAAAGAGGACATATTTCAACCGACACTGGGCAGATAAAGTGTCAATATTGTGGAGGAATATTCCTAGCTCCGCGGTCCATGCCACGAGGCGAAGCATACCGATGTTTAAGCCACACTGACAGATTTGCTGTAGGAAAGTGTAATGCCTGTGGGAAAAGCTTTTGCGGTGAATGTCTTCACATTTATAATCTTAACGCCGAGGGCGCTAGAGCCACTCTATATTTATGTCCAAACTGTCTAAGAGAAAGATATGTTGAGGAAGCCGATTTAGTCATTTATGGTGGCATAATCTTTCTGCTACTTGGGGTAATTCTTGTTTTTCTCTTGCCATCCATTGGTATAATATTAACCGTCATTGCAGTAGGTGCGATGGTTTACGGTCATTCAAAAAAAGCAGGAATGCCTAAAGAATTGACAATAGATGAAATAAGAATAGAAGAGAAAAAAAGGGAAGCTGAGCTCTCGAAAGTGGGGACTATTGCAGCGGAAGAAATGTACAGCGAACTTTTAACGCGATATGCAACCCATTGGGGAGCAGCGACAGGGATTGAACTTCTGCAAAATGAAATAACGGCTTACACACGCCGTGGAATGAGCTTCTCAGAAGCCGTTGAAAAGGTTTATCAAAGACAAGAAAAGAAACCTTACTAGGTCAAGTTTTTATTTTGTGCTATCCTTGTATTCTGGAACCTAAAAGAACGTCTTGGCGAGTGAAGGATGGAAAAGCCTCTGTGGATGATCTGCACAACGCTAGCTTCCGTTGCACCCACTTTAGCAGCCGGGGTTATAGAGTTGACTGATGTGTGGTTTGTTTTCCCATACAGTATTATCTTTTTAATCACAAGCGTGATCATACTCCAATTTCTCACATATCCAAAACGACAGTGAAACAGTTTTTAGCTTTAAGGAAATACAGGACCAATTGATGAGGGATTTTATGAATCTAAATTTCAGGAGAAGGCTTATTGGGCTTCAAAAGATGGCAGCATGCGTGTTTGTGATCTCTTCCCAACCCTAGAGCAGACGTTGAATAGGCCTGGATATAGAGATTATCTGCGTGCACGCTTGCCATCGAAAAACCTTTGGCACAACATCGGCGTTGAAGTACACGAGCCTCCTTGGCTCAACCCAGCCTATGATGAGCCTCTTCACGCAAAAATGGTCATGGCGTTGTAGCAGCCCAAGATATGGCTTGTTAGCGAATATTATCTCCGCGTTGAGGACATGGTTATGGTTAGGTCCCACAGGACAGTGTTTCTAACCGAATTTTACAGAGAGCTCTTCCAATTGTAGAAGTGGACCGGGCGGGATTTGAACCCGCGACCTCCTGATTGCGAATCAGGGCAGAAACCTACGGTTTCTGCACATCCCTATTGCAGTAATGGTGTGCATTGCGATGACTTTGATGATCAGCGTGTTGACTGGGTTGCTTTCAAATTGTGGTTGAATAAAGAGTATAAACCCAAGACGGCTTATGACATTCTTTACTACCTAAAGAAGTATGCTCACTGCTTACTTGACAGAGACTTCAAACCTTTGTTGGATTTGACTAAGGATAAACGACTGCATTGCATGGCTGCGCTTTCATCTCTCAGCAAATTCCTGGGCATTCATGAAGAGTTTTCAACGCTTGTTAAAAACTATGGTTTGAAGTGGAGCGTTAGAAGTGATGATTTGCTGATTGCTAGGTTCACTAAGAGCGTTGATCCAAATGCTGTTTTCGACTGGATTAAACAAGTGAAGTCTTGTTGCAGTGGGCTGAGAGATTTCATGGATTTCATGGCAACCACTGGGTTAAGGTTTGATGAGGCAATTGAAAGCTACAACCTCATCATCAAGCTGTCTAAAGAAGGCAAGCTCAACAGCTACTATGACGGTGAAAGAGAAGTTCTGGAGCATTACCGCTTTAAAGAAATCTTCCTGCGCAAAACCAAAAAGGCATTCATAAGCTTCGTGTCAAAGGAATTAGTTAAGAACATAAGCGACCACAAACTGCTGAATGCTTACGCTGTTCAGTCAAAGGTAAAGCGTGGAACAAAGAAGCTACGGTTCGGAGACATAAGAGAAGTGCATGGAACAGTGGCAACTAAGTTTCTGAATGAAGTGGAAATAAACTTCTTACACGGAAGAATAAGCTCAAGCGTGTTCATGCAAAACTACTTCAACCCAGTGTGGCTTGCAGACCTCAAAGACAGAACATTGAAAGCAGCAGAGACTATGCTAAGCCACACCTTAGCATAGCCCACCATCCAAACCTTTTACCTGGAAAAATTTTTGGCTTCCGCATCGCAAATCAGATGGTTTTTTCCATCAAATAATGTTCTTTTCTCTTACTTAGTCTCTTTTCAACCTACCCTTTCATAATTTAAATTAAATAAAGAGAGTAGTGTAAAAAAAGACACAGGTTGAAACCTCTTAGGCATTTTGTTTGTAGGCTCTAAGTTTTCGCCAGGCTGTTGTGTATGAACAGCTAAACTGTTGCATGACTCTCTCAATGCGTCGTTTGTCTGTTAATTGTTCTGCATCTAAGGAATGAATGAATGTGTCTAGGTTCTTGTAGCGGTCAACATCTAACATGAGTAAAGCTCTAACATCTCTGTAAGCGTTCATAGTCTTGTGGTTTAACGCTTCATCCATACACTTCACATGATAGTAGCCCACTTTGTTTCCTGCGAACTTAACCATGTAGCATTCTTCACCTTCAGCTATATAGCCTATCAGACGACGTGTTAAGTATCCTTCAGGAGTCAAGGGAACACGCCTGTCAAAGCATGTGCATAAGCTACAGTAAGGTCTATGAGGTGTCCACTTTGCTGTTCTATGAAAAAAGCTGAAGTTCTTGATGATGTCTTTAGTCATGATTATCTTCTGCATTTTTCAACCTCAGAACTTTTTTATACACTTCACTATGTTATATGTCTGGAAACATACCTTTATGATTTTTCACTAATCACTTTCGCCCTAACCATCTTCAGCTTTTTCTTATCCCAAACCCAAACGCAACGTTTCTGTTTATCCACCTTTTGCGTATGCTCCCATAACCCATCGTAAAGCGTTGTAGCGCTCTTGCCAATGCTCCAAGTTGCTAAGCTCCTCAACTATGCGTTTGTATTCAACGCTTGGGTAAGCGTGAAACAGCTTTGGAATCATGGCTTTTGCATCCGACACCAAAAAAAACAATGGATGTTTCGCTAGAGTCTCACTAGCTCTTCAGGGATGTTAATTGTTGGAATATTCTATGAACAATGCTCGTTTCTGATCCTCTGTCAAAGTGTCGTAGTCGAGATGCAGTGAGCTAAGCCATGATTTGAATCCTTCAACAAACTCTGAGTCTTGGCTTTGAGGTTGTGGCTGTGGTTTAGGCGCTGCTGCTGAAGGTTCAGAGGGTAACTGCTGTTGCGGTTCATGGTAGGGTTTGCCGAACAACAGCTCTTTTTCAACGCCACTAATGGTTCTTAGCTCTTTCTTAACCACAACTTTCTTGTTCAACCACAACCCGGGATCATCACCGAATTCCTCAACAAGCTTATCCCAGGTTGTATTGTTCAAGCTCCAAGTTCTGACTAAGCCATTGCGCAGAACCTTCACAACAGTTTTTCCCCTGTCTCTTCCCCACTTGGTTTTTTCCGCAGGCACAACCCAAGGTTTTTCAATGATTTCTAAGACATCATCGTTTTCTATTTCTGAGGCTATCAAGTATTGCGGGCGACCGAGCTTTTTTAACGGCATCTTATTTTTCACCTCTATTCATGTTTGTTTGTCAAAGCGCTTTGACCGTGAACTCTTCCTCTTCCTCTCTTCCTTCAGAACATACTCACTACTGGGCAACTGTCGATTCAGAATCTCCAAAACCTCTCGAACAATGGCTTCACGTCTTGCAACCATGCGTTTGAAAATAGGCTCTTCTGCTTTCGACAGCGCAGCTAAAGGTTTGCGTCCCAGTTTGCTATCCTCTAAGTCTCTGACCCCGCCTTTCAAAACCTTCTCAGCATAGCTGTCAAGGTAAGCTCCACTTCTAAGCATCAATTTATTCAACCTCACAAGCCTCTGCTCTTCACCACACAACTGGGCAAGCCTCACACTATCACGAAGGCGACTATCCTTAGCGTAAGCATCAAAATAGAACACAAGCGCCTCATTCAAAACCGCATTAGCGCTTAAACCCAGTTTCCTAACAACCTTCAAAAAAGGTAACACATTCTTCCAAGGACGAAAAGCAAAAGGACGACATGCTACTGTTACATCATTCTGTAGCACGTTTTCAATGTCTTGCCAACCTCTAATGCGCAGTTGAATGGGCTTCTTTTCCGCAGCCACGTCAGAATTGGGCTTCTTTTTCTGTGATGGTAACGTGCTACATGTTGATGTATCTGTAGCATGGGTGTTATCGGAAGGTTTTTTAACATTTTCTTGTGTATTTGTCATGGGTGTGGCAGCACCTTTTTTTCTGTTTTATTTGCGTTGGCGCCTCCATTTGCGCATGTATTCCCTGTGATACTTGCGCTGTTTTGGAGACCATTTGTGTTTGTGTGGCATGGCTAGAATGTGAGTGAGTTAAGTTAATAAGTATGGTATAACAAACCATACTATGGCAAATGCCACAGGTGAAAATGCCATACAAAGCTATGTCTTAGGAGCGTTGGAGAAACAGATTCTCAAGCGTTTGGCTATGCATGGGCTTGACAACAAGCAAGCAATTCAGAAAGCTGTTCACAGCGATTACAAGTCAGTTTATGAGGCTGTTGACCGACTTGTAGATAAGAAACTTGTTGAGGAAAAAAGGAAAGTCAAATCGGAAAAAGGCCTTAAGATTAGCCTGTTCGGTTTGACAATGGAAGGACTGGATAAAGGTTTGAGAATGAACATGTTTGAAGCAAAAAAAGGCTATGATATCTTAGCACGCAACGAAATTGACATTCCTCTTTTCAAAGTTGAGGAAAAAACGGGTTTCATCTATCCACTTGTTGAACCTATAATCAAAGACTTCTCATTGCCAAAATTCAAGCAACTCACACAAGCCTTTATGAAAGAATACCCAAGCGACTATTTCTCCGGGTTAACAGAGTTTTCCGAAACTGATCCAGACTTGAACATAAGACTCTATGTAACCACTTGTCTCCTATACATCAAACTGTTTAAGAATGGCAAACTCAAAAGCGCTCCTGAGCCGATACCGAAACTTGTTAAAGAAATTGAAAAGCCATTTTCGGGTTTGTTGAAGCTTTTAGGAGGTGAAAAAACAGAATGAATGAAGCAGAATACTCGAGTTACTCGAGTAAAAGTATTCAGCGCAAGACAGTAGGCTTAACAGTGAGGCATGATTTGTTAGCAACAGCAAGAGAACAAGGCGTTAATTTGTCAGCGCTCCTAGAATCAAGCCTCAAACAACTATTAGACTCAACGCAAGACAGCTTTTCTTTAGTGAAGGTTTCTTTTCCACGAAAAGAAAAGTTCAGGTGGACCGGGCGGGATTTGAACCCGCGACCTCCTGATTGCGAATCAGGCGTTCATACCACTGAACTACCGGCCCCGCTCTTGATGATATATCTGGTGTTTTGCTTTTTTATTTTCTTATGCTGGGTTTAGGTCTATTGGTGTGGGTGTGGCAGAAATTTTTTGTGTTCTTTGTGGTCTTGAACTGTTTGTGTTTTGGTTTCTGCTTTTTGCATTCTTGTTGAGTTTTTTTAGTTTTTAAGAAATATCTTGTTTAAACAGTGAATTTAAATAGAAGGTGAAAACCATTATGAAAATGGGTGAAAAATCGAATGAAAAGACGTTTTTCGTACGTAACAGTTGGCGGCATTTTCTTGGAACACGCTTTCAAGAAGAAAATAGTCAAAATTTTTGAAGAAACTTGAAAGTGGGGAAAAGATGCTGACTAAAAAAGAACTTGAAAGATATTCGAGGCAGATAGTCTTTCCAAGAATTAGAGAAAAAGGCCAAGAAAAATTGAAGCAAAGCAAGCTGGCAATTCTTGGATTAGGAGGAATCGGAAGCGCGGCCGCCCTTTATTTAGCTTCCGCGGGGGTTGGATATATTAAGCTTATAGATCGTGACTTTGTTGAACTGGGTAACATTCATAGGCAGATTTTATACAATGAAGCAGACGTAGAAGAGTATAAACCCAAAGCGATAGCGTCAAAAGAGAAATTGCAGAAGATGAACACTAACATAGTCATCGAAGCAGTTGTTGAGGATTTTAATCCTTTAACAGCAGAACGGATGGTAATGGATGTTGACATGATACTTGATTGTGTCGACAATGCGGAAACAAGGTTCTTGCTCAATGAGGTTTGTGTCAAGCATGAAAAACCATTCATCCATGGCGCGGCAATTGGTGGTACTGGCATTGTAACTACGATAATTCCAGGGAAAACACCTTGTCTCAAATGTGTGTACCAGAAAATTCCAGAACCAGACGCCATCCCCACTTGTGAGGTTGCTGGAGTGATGGGTCCAGCTCCAGGATTAGTTGGGACCATTGAGGCGATGGAAGCAATAAAATACTTAGTTGGCTTTGGAAATCTGTTAGAGTCAAAATTTCTATACGTGGACATCTCTTTGTTGGATTTTGGTATAGATGAATTTGAAAAAGATCCAAACTGTCTTGTTTGTGTGAAAAGAGAGTTTCCGCTCTTAACGAAACCGATGAAGCGAGTGGCAATCACTACGCTTTGCGGTAGAAACGCAGTTCAGGTTACACCAAAAAAAACGCTAGGATTAAATCTTGAAAAACTAGCGAATGAATTAAAAAGGAATCCCGAAATTAAGATCGAAAAGATGACCCCTTATCTACTGGCTATAAATTGCGGCAAATATCCCGTTATGATTTCACCTTCTGGAAGAACGTTGATAAAGAACACTAAATCACAGGAAGAAGCGAAGAGTGTCTTCAATAGAATAATACGCCTTTGACCTTATCCACTTTCAGCACTCTTAACTTGCATTTTAAGAAGACTTGCGGTTTGAACAAAGATTATCTTATGCGAAATTAAGACATTTGTCGACGTATCTCGGTTGACAGAAGATGGAACAATGCCAAAGAGTGCGGATTTTATGATACATATCGTTTAGGTCATACATGATAAATGTAGGGATGACTGGATTTGACGGATTCCTCTCCTCATTAACCGTTCCGCAAAAGTTTGTCTGCAACGAAAGCCTCAATACCTCTAACAATTATGACGTCGCTCTTAAACTGTAGGTCCGGCACAAGTCCTGCTGAGGAGGGAACCACTACGATTTCCTTCGCCCTTTGACAGTTCTAGGTTTTTAGAACGTGATCTTTGGTTTTGTCAGCGATGCCACTACTAGTTATTTGCATAATATCACTTTTTGGAAGAATATCCTCATAAGCGGTGTCGGGCAAGGTTTGTCGTTATTGAAATAAAGATTGATTTCTTTCGAGAACAGTGGTTCGTTTTTCTGTGAGATCCCAATGGAGGATTTAATATAGCCAACTATCGCTTTGATAAGATATATCAAGGCATTGACCGAAAGTGCTATGAAAAGGGGAAACTGTTGTGAAGGAGGATAGGGTCGAATCCGGCGATCCCCAGAAAGTCAAGGCATTAATTGTTTACTGGTCTGGAACTGGGAATACTGCAAAGGTCGCAAACGCTATCCGAATAGGAATGGAAAAAGAAGGTTTGGAGCCCACGATCAAGAGGGTCGAAGAAGCAAGAAATGAGGCTCTTTACGATTATGACTTGATTTTTCTCGGCTCGCCTTCCCACACATGGTTGCCTGCAGAGCCTGTTTTGGAGTTTGTTAAAGAAAAGACGAAAGAATACGAACAGCGTGAGCTCATCAAGCCGCGTTCTCCCAAAATACCTGGTAAGAATGCGGTTGTATTCTGCACTTACTCCGGCCCTCACACAGGGATCGATGAAGCTATTCCTGCTGGGAAGTACTTGCGACAATTTCTTGAGCACCTGGGTTTCGATGTGAAAGCAGAGTGGTATATCATAGGCGAGCACCACAGATCTGAACTACTCAGTACAAAGGGCAAGCTTGGAGACATTAGAGGTCGTCCAGATTCGAAAGACCTAGCTAAAGTGGAGAATGATACAGTTAAGTTAATTAGGCATCTGATGTGACAGAGCTATCTTTAACAAAAGAAAGACCGCTCGATCACGCCAGTCCCAGACTGCGAAGATCTTTTGGAAAATCTTCAAAAAAGAAGAAGGGGGAAACAGCACAGCGAATGGACTTGCTCTCGGCTAGAGAGCCTCTATGATACTTTACTCGCTCTTCCACGTCAGGCTACACACAGTGTCTAATTTGGATTTGACGTACTTCTCTGGGTTTCGATCAAACTTTTGCTTGCACATAGGAGCACAGAAGTAGTAAGCCTTTCCTTTGTATTAAGATTTCCACGTTGCAGTTTTATCATCGATTTCCGTGTTGCAAACTACGTCCTTAACCATTTTCCCATTCACCTTTAGAAACTGTGAGTTTGACTGAAGGAATTAATCCGCTTTTCGATTTTTTATTCCAAGAAAATCCTTCAATCATTCATATCGGTAAAGTATCCAGGAGGAGCCTGTCGCATCCCCAGATCTCTGGTAACATTCCCAAAACAAAAAGCAATGGCATTTATGTGCTCTTTAACTGGACACTAATAGTGCAATACGCCTACCTACAACTCTATCCTTGCCTTCTTGAGATAAGCGACTATAACCTCTGCTAAAGCTGAACTTATTACGGCTTCGACTGTCAATATTACAAGAATGGATGTTATGAATGCCCAAGCGGCTTCTGGTGTTTTGGTGGCTGGTGAAAATAAAGTAAACCACGCATAGTCGGTAACTGCTACATAAGGTGCTTGCACAAGCCACGCCAAAATACCTGCGTACAGTGGTCTAAGCCTTTTTGCAAAGACTCCAACCGCGAAGCCTAGAATGGCTAGCCCACCGATGATGAAGGGAATTTTTGGAGCGAATACAAGACTCATGAACAGCCCACCTATGGCTCCTGTCATCAATCCAGCTGTCGATCCTAGTAGAATCCCAGCGATAAATAATGGAAGTTGAGTAAAATGGATTGATGTCTGAAAGGTTCCTAGAGGTATAGGTATTGCGATTGGTGGGACTGATAAAATGTTGGCTAAAGCCGCCATAAATGCAACAAATGTTAACGTCTTAATTTTCTTCAAGCGTAGACCTCTGACAGTATTACAAAAGTTTATTTTTGTAATACTTAAATTATAAGCCTTGCGTTAGCTATAATTGGAGAAGTGGTGACGTGTCTGCTATGTCTGGTGCGACTAGACTTAGTGTTTCGCTTCCAGCCCCTTTAGTGAAGGAGTTTGACATTATTTGGCGGAGCATGAAGTATACAGATCGGTCGAAAGCAGTCCATGATGCTATTCGAAACTTTATCAGCGATCACAAATGGATGCAAGAGGAAGCTGAGGAGCTCATGGGCGCTATTGTTCTACTCTATTACTTAGACAAGCCAGGCCTCTTAAACAGAATCATGGAGATTCAACATGAGTTTGAAAAAATAATTTCGTCTACCATGCATGTTCACTTGACGAAGAATAAATGTTTAGAGATAGTAGCGGTCAAAGGAAATCCTAAAGATGCAAAAAGTTTAGTGCAGAAACTCATGGTAATGAAGGGTGTTAAACAGTTAAAATTTGCGGCAATAACTCCTTAGCCCCTTTGACAGAATACACAGAGTGAAACACGATGCAGGATTTAGATATTGCCAAAAACGTGCTAAAGAAGAACAGTTGCACTCTCGTCATTGTTAAAAATGGTGGAGTTGTTTATGAGACAAATTCTCCTGGAATACAAGGGCTATTAACAGCCATAGAGAAAATTGGAAAAGAGATGAACGGCTCAACTGTAGCAGACAAGATAGTTGGCGAAGCCGCTGCCCAACTCTGTGCATATTCTCACGTGAACGAAGTTTTCGCCATGACCTTAAGTCTGTGTGGAAAGAACGTGTTGAAGAAAAACAACATCCGCTACGAATATGAAAATTTAGTGCCCAACATCCTTAACTTCAAGAAAACGGACCTTTGCCCCTTCGAAAAACTAGTCGCAGAATGTAGCAACCCAGCAGAAGCTTATGAAAGGTTGAAACAACTAGTGTAACAGAGCAAAAAACTCTGCATCGCAATCACTTACTTTCGGAGTCTCTTCATATTATTTCGAAACTCGGTTGTTACGGGCAATTGCCCACCCGACGCCCCATGCTATGCTGAAAGCTAGAAAAAGCCCAATTAAACCACTGATAAGTTTGGCCAAGTAGGGATTGTCGGTGAATGGAAAGGTGTAGTCGGGCATTAGTCCGCTCCATATCAATTCTGGCTCCTCTAGGCTTAAGGATTCAACAACTTTTTCGAGGCCATCGGGAAATGTTGAGGCGAAAGGTATGAGTACAGCCAGTCCCACAATCATCAAAACGATGGCTTTAGTAACGCCTCTCGTAGGTTAAACCTCGCAAAATGGTTAACCCATTCAACATGGTTGGTTTGATTTGCAGGAATTGTGATGTCAGAGATGTTGTGATTGCGGCTTCGCCAACTCCGATGATTACATGCCAAAAAAGCATAGCAGGTACTGTTACCGTCAATCCTCCAACATTTGCAAACATTGAAGAGACACCAATTTGTATGGCGGTCGCCAACGCACCTAACACTATTGAAAACCACGATGCCACAAAAACACTCACGGCGAACCTTTTCTTGTTTGAAGAAGAGCTGGAGAGTAGTTTGACTATGTAGAAGGATAGCCCGCCAATAATTGCCATATTAAAAATGTTAGCTCCGAAGGTGGATATTCCGCCGTCACCAAAGAATACAGCTTGAATCAAAAGAACAATAGTCATACTAATAACGGCTGCATGCGGTCCAAGAAGCATAGTTAGGAACGTACCGCCTACTAAATGTCCACTTGTGCCGTAGACTATTGGGAAATTCAACACTTGACCCACGAAGACAAACGCACTTGAAACAGCCATGACTGGGACGAAAGAGCGTGGGAATTTCCTTCTTACTCCCCTCCAAGCCCATGTCAAAGAAACTAATGCAACGATATACATAAGAACACAAATGTATGGATCAAGGAAGCCATCAGAGATATGCATTCATCTGCCTCGATTAGTAACACTTTCTATTAATATAGTGTTACCATATTAATATTTTTCTGCAACGAAACATTCTCCTAGTAGGTAGGGTTAATTATGTTGCGAAAAGGCGTTTCTAGGTTTGGTGTTTCAGTACCTCCTGAATTGCTTAAAGAGTTTGACAGGACAATTGCCCGCATGGGTTATGATAGATCGAAGGCTATTCAACTTGCCATGCGTAACTTTCTAACAGAGTATATATGGAAGTGTGAGGGGGAAGGTGTGGCTGCAGGAACTATGACCATTATCTATGATCACGATGTAAAAGGCTTAGAAGAGACATTAACAGACACCCAGCATTATTACAGTAGTATAATTACTTCAGCCATGCACGTTCATCTAGATGAACGAAACTGCCTGTTAGTAATAGCGGTTAAGGGTGAAGTGAAAACAATTCAGAATCTAGCTAAGGAGCTGATGGGTAAAAGAGGGATTAAACAGTTAAAACTAGCAACAGCTTTGTCATAGTCTTATGGCGATAAAATCTTCAGCGCCGACATTAATCCTATCCCCGTTAGAATCGATAGTAATTGAATTAGGGATTCTTTCGCTTGGGTTCTTTTGTGAAGTTCTGGCATAAGATCTGTTGTTGCCATATAGATAAAGCCGCCTGCGGCAAAGGGAACCAACAACTGTTCCGCGCCTTGGAAATATGAAGCCAAGAAGTAGGTTATAAGGGCGCCTGCGACTGCCGCGAGAGCTGAAATAAAATTATAGGTGAGCGCTTTTCTTTTCCCAAAGCCGCCGTAGAGAAGGACACCAAAGTCTCCCAGCTCCTGAGGAATCTCGTGAAAAATGACTCCTAATGTTGTGGCAAAACCCAGAGTATATGAGGGATATGATATCAGAAAACTGGCGGCTATTGTGATTCCGTCGATGAAATTGTGTATTCCGTCCCCGATGAGGTTTAAATAGACAAAGACATGAACTGGACATTTTTCATCATGGCAGTGACGCCAGTACAGGAATTTTTCCATGATGAAGAAAAAAATAATGCCCGCAATGACTAGTTGCAAGGTTCCTTGAACAGTTCTCTCCAGTGTTTCTGATGCGAGAGCTTGGGTTAGAGCTTCAGGTAGCAGATGAAAGAACGCACCACCAATTAGTGATCCTGAGGCGAAGCCTACGAGAGCCATTAGGATACGTCCTATGACAGCTTCCTTCAGACCTACGAAAAGTATGCCTATAAAAGCAACAAGACTCACTGCTGTTACAGAGGCAAGAATCAAAATTAAATCATTCATAAACCTCAACTCCATTCATAAATGAAATCTTCTGTCTCTTTATTTCTTATGACTAACGTTTTAGTCAGAATCCTTTAAAAATGCTCTTATCTAAAGTTCAAGGATGAAGAATTAGTTGGGGAAGTCGAACCTGTGAAGGAAAAAGACAAGCAAAAAGGAATGCAATCGGAGAAACTTTTAGAATTAACTCGAGAGAGTGTACGAAAGAAAGCGCTTGAACAGTTCACCTATACTAGAACATGTATGCTGGCTCGAGAGCTTTGCCCTTTTGTCCGAACTCATAGGGCGGTGTTTGAAGAAAAGGATGTGCACAACTGCTGTAGCTTTATTTCCAAGCTATGCAAGAAGACTGGTTGTGAAGAGGCAGCTGACCTGTGCTTCAAGGCTGCAGAAGCCGTTCAAGGAAGCGAAGAGACATATCTCGAGTTGTGTGAACAGAGCCTAAAAAAGTGTAATGAGTCAAAGCTTCCCAGAAGGCAGCAGCCTGAAAGAACCACCTACGTGGCATAGGTGTCTGTGTTAGTCTTCTATCACGATTACTTTTTCAACATTGGCGAGCCATGGAATGATTGGCATGTCGTCTGTGAGCTCTTGCAGGATTTCTTTCTCTATCTCTTCGTTTGCTGTTTCAATACTCTCTTCGACAAGGTTGATTACGATAATAGCCTTTTTGGTTTTCACTATATTTGCCTCAACAATAATAGCGAGTGTAGATGCTTGTTTAAGCGATGTTTCTATGGCACCAATATTCCAGCTTCCGATTCCCAAGCGTCAGTTATCTGCTTTTTTAACTATCTCTCTGATTTTCTCTTGAACCATGCTTACGGATTCCACAGTGTTTACAAGGTAGCAGGGAACGAGTTGAAATAGTCGCCTGAAGAAATCTTGTCTGATTTCAACCTTCTCGGATGTTTTAACAATCAGGTAAGGGTTCAGAAACTGCTCAGGCTGGGTTGTCAGGTATTCCACTGCTTCTTCTCGGTCTAGTCTTCTAACAACCTCTGGATCATCCTTATCTCGCTTTAACAAAATCACCTTTCTGACGCGAGTTGTGTCCACAAACTTTTCTGGTCCAGAAATCCAGAGGGGGTCAAGCATTGCACGCGAATACTCATGCGCAATGTAAGGATCATGACGCATATTCTCGATTGAAGCTTCGTCTACACCCCTTTTTGTCAGCGTTTCGGCCTCGGCTGATGTTAAGGGTTCAACGTTTTCCAGCTTGCACTTGTCGAGTTGCATTCGGATTTCTGGGAAGACCTTGGCTATATTGGTTCGAATGTAGAATTTTCTTTCGCTTATGTCGGCGCTAGCTCTACCCTTTAAACCGCCAATAAATTTCACGTATAGCCAGTCGTCGCTATGCAATCTAGCGCCTTCCATTTTGAGAAGTGCGTAGCTATGAGTTGACTTGCCTGTGCCAGTGGGCGCTATTAAAACTATGCCATTTCCATTAACTTCTATGCAGCTGCCATGGATGCTGTGAATGTCGTGTTGGTCCTCCGCGATGTCGCAGGTTATGCCCAGTGCCCAGCTTTTCACTTGCCCGTAATACTCACTGTTGAAAATTACAGCTGTTTTGGTCTC
>Ga0315308_1001172_pt1 | contig 15172 bp, 11 predicted proteins | sample TDP3_MG_FD_203078 | JGI IMG/M metagenome (GOLD analysis project Ga0315308, IMG submission 203078) | Freshwater sediment microbial communities from Lake Towuti, South Sulawesi, Indonesia - TDP3 | ecosystem: Environmental > Aquatic > Freshwater > Lake > Sediment | place: Indonesia: South Sulawesi... | reverse complement strand
GCTGTCTCGAGCGACAGCATCAAGAGGCTTGCCAAGGAGGGAAGGGAGCCTGGCATAGCTCTTTTCGTCATCACCCAGATGCCGAACAAGGTTCATCAGGATGTCTTGAGCCAATGTGATTTGGTCATCTCCTTCAGGCTTACGAGCAGGGATGACCTGCAAGCTTTGCACGCAGTCTATCAGAGCTACATGGCCGAAGAAATAGAGAAATTCATCAACAGGCTGCCGAGGTGGCCTGGGGCTGCGATAATCCTCGACGACAACCTGGAGAAAGTTTTCACAGTCAACATACGACCGAGGCTTTCTTGGCATGCTGGTGGGACTGCTGCAGTGGTTTAAGCTGAATCGATTTAAAATATATTAAGGATTAATCGTACTGTGTAAAGGCGAAACGATGATCAAATTGCCTAAGATTGGATCTAAGAAACTGGAGAACATCTTGTTCTATTCAATTCTTTTTGGGGTTCTGATACTTTCTGCCGGGATAGGGTTGATCAAAACAAGCGGAAGGTTGGGAAGTTTGCTCATTATTCTTGGAAGTGGCTTGTTTTATGTAGGAGTTGTAGCTCTGGTTTTTTGCTTAAGTTAATGTTTTAATTTGTTTTCTGGACAACATGCTTAAATAAAATTTAAAACTAATAATTCAGTATGGTTTTAATATCTGTTGTTGTCCCGACTCTTAATGAAGAAAAAACCATAGAAGATACTTTGAAATCCTTGATTGGGCAGATTTATAGGAATTTTGAAGTCATCATCGTGGATAGCGGGTCGAAAGATAAAACGTTAGAAATTTTAAAAAAGTATCAGAGAATCAGCAAAAAAATTAAACTGAGAAAAATAAAAGAAAAAAATATTGCGAAAGTCAGAAATATCGGAGTGAGATGTGCAAAGGGGAGCATTATTGCCTTTTTGGATTGCGGCAGGATTGCTCCCAGAGATTGGTTAAGAAAGGTTAAAAAAAGTTTCAACGATAAGAACATTGCTGGTAGCGGGGGCACTTTCAGGATACTTAGAAAGTCGAGATATTCACTTTTCGAACTTTTTACAGCCTTGGATAAGATATACAGAGGCGGGTTCAAAAAGCAAACCGTAAATATTGTGTGCACAGGGAATGCGGCATTCAAAAAAGAGATCATCGATGAAGTGGGGGGGTTTGACGAAACTTTTGCAAAAAGAGGCGAGAATTCTGATTTCTGTTATAGGGTTAGCGAAAAGTACAAAATACTCTACGACCCGAGCACATACGTCTACTACAAAGACTCCATGAATCTTAAAAAATTTTTGAGAGAACATTTTTTAAACGGGTTTTATCACTTCCTTCTCTATAAGAAACACCCTGCAATGAGTTTGGGCGACAGCTATAGAAAATTCCATTTTATCATGCAGGCACTGAGTTTATTTTTTGTTTTTTTATTGTTTCTTATCTATTTTGAAAATATCTATTCTATGTTATTTTCCCTCATTTTTTTGACAATTCTATTTTTTATCTTAAATCTGGATTTTCTTGTATTCGTTTTCAATAGGGTTGGTTTAAAAGCCACTTTATCTTTTTTGCCTCTAATAATAATAAGACCTTTTGTTTGGACTATAGGAATGTTCCACAATATATTGGGCAAGACAATTCATAACAAGTGTTAATTAAATAACAAATATAAACCCATTGATTAATCATATTTTTATGAAAGTCGTATTGGCAACTGCACCCGTGATAACAGAGAAAAAATTTAGATATCCAACAACGTACCCACCATTGGGAATTCTGTACATAGCCAGTTATTTGCGCAATTTCGATTCAGAGACAGATATCAAGATAATCGATGGCAGTTTTCTTAACAAAAAAGATTTTTTAAGATCAATAGAAAAAGAGAATCCTGATCTGATGGGCTTGTCTTTTACAACATTGGATTGTGAAAATGCTGAAAAAATATCTCGGTCTATTAAAAATGAATTGCCAAACGTTCTATTAGTTGCTGGAGGACCCCATCCTACTGCAATGCCGGAAAATACTTTACGAAATGGCGCCTTTGATTTGGCCGTAGTCGGAGAAGGAGAAGATACCTTTAAAGAAATTGTGCAAAATTTTAGGGATAGAAAAAGAAGAAAAAAAATTAATAAAATCAAGGGATTATCATTTTTAAGAAATGGAAAATTTTTCTTTACAGGGGTTCGCAATCCGATAGAAAATTTGGATTTTTTACCATTTCCAGCCAGAGGTTTGATTAATATAAAAGATTACCATGGTTATTATCTACAAAAAAATTGGCCAGATACAAATTTCCTTTCTAGCAGGGGGTGTCCGTTCAACTGTATATTCTGTTCGAATCCTGTCTGGAGACCTTACAAACCCAGGATAAGAACTCCGACAAATATATTAAAAGAATTGGCGATTTTAAAACAGGAGTATAAAGTAAAGGAGTTATTTGACTATTGCGACGAGTTCAACTTTAACCAGAAGAATGCAATAGAGATATGCGATGCAATCAGAGGCAGTAAATTAGATATCACCTTTAAAACACACGTAAGGGCGGATAACGTAAGCAACAAGTTCGCGAGTTCAATGGGCAAGGCTGGCTATTGGCTCGCTTTGATGGGCATGGAAAGCTCTAGCGATTGTGTTTTGAGGGGCATCAACAAGGGTATATCAATCAGGCAGATAATACAGGCGTGCAAGAAACTCAAAAAATATGACATAAAAGTTGGCGCTTATTTCATGGCCTTTAATGTTTGGTTAGAGGGAAACAAAGTCAGGCACGAAAGCATAAAGGATGTCAAGAGAACTGTTGATTTTATCAAATATCTGAAAAAGAATAAACTGATAAACTTCACACATTTTGGCATGGCTACGCCCATGCCCGGTTCCAAATTGTATGACATTGCAAAAAATTACGGATTGATTAAAAGTGAGGATTATTCTGACTATAACACTCAAGAGTTACTACTCAACTTAAACGGGGTAAATGAACAAGAATTTAAAAAAATAAAAAAATCAATCGCATTCATGCAAAGCAAGGAAATATTGTTTTCCGGCAACCTTAACCCAAGACATGTCAAGTTTCTTTTCGAACATTTTATCAAATCTTTTATTTGATCATTTAAATTTCCTAAAAACATGTGAATATTTCGAGGGAATATAACTGAATGCTATTAATAAAATCAATGCTGTTAAAGATGACAAAGAGATTAATTTACCTGTCATTTCAAGTCTACCTTCTTTGTATATCAGTGTGATGTTGCATTTTTCACATACGGATTTGGATATCTTGATAAAAGAATTTTTATCTTCCTCAACCGGGAATTCTCTACCTTCTACATAGGCATGCCAATTCGGATTATATGTCGATTTTATGATTATATCCTCAGAAATAAAACCCTCTTTCCCAATTTTTATTTCAGATTCACCCATTTCAATTGAAAGATTTTTATTCGACTCAAAATAAGATTCTGGGGCGTTCAAGTATTGGTATATATGAAATAATCCGTCGGAAGTAGAGTTTATTTTTCTGAATTCATCGGGAAAACTACTGATAAAACTTTTGGATTCTCTATTCCAAACGACCAGATATTTCACGTTTAAATCGTTTAACCTGTTTTTAAAGTCGTCCAAACTGTATTCTTTGATCGGTTTACCGAAGAAATACCCCTCGTAAGCATTCCTGTCGAATTCGGCTGTTTGTATCATCGGGAAGGGTCCTCCTACAAAATTTTTACCAGTATATATTGGCAGTAAGCCAAGGGCCTGCCCCCCAAGGCTTCTGCTAGTGGAATCTTCGGTTAGAATTCTCGATTTTATATCTTCGTTTTTCAACCATTCTATTAATTCAAGAATTCCTTTTTTTGGTTCAAAACTAAAAACGCCTCTAGTGAAATTTAACTGATAAACGTCTTGAAAGTTATTGCCCCAATAAACTCTTTTGAATTTTGAATAATCAGAACTAGTGGAGGTATCATAAAAATAAAGCATGTTCGAAGAGATAAAGAATATGACGATGAAAAATATTAAGCCTGCCAACAGATGATTAGAAGTTTTGCCATCGATTAGTGTTTTTAAAATATTTACTAAAGAGTATGAAGCCAAAGTTAAAACAAATATTCTCAATGCATAGGATGCTCTTTGAATTCTCAGAATGTTTATAGGAAAGTGGGGATAAAGAGTTTGAAGAAAATGGATTGTGAACAGAACTACAATCATGAGAAATATATTGAACAAAAGATATTTGATATTTCTTTTAAGTTCATCGTTTTTTCTATATAAAATGTACAGTGTGGCCGGCCCGAATATTGTCAAAAATAATGGGACGGTGAATTGAAAGAGATATTCGTTTAAAAAAGTATTTCTTATGTCGAACATTTCTGGCCAAAACTTGATTTGATTTTCTGTACTAATTTCCAAATAATTCAAACCAATTATCCCTTGTGTTAAGTAAATCGCTCCGATAGAAAGAGAGATTAAAATTAAAACAATTGGATAAAAAAACTTCGTTTTCTTGAAAAAAATGAAATGAAATACAGAAATTAACAAGAGTGTATATAAAAACATTTCAGGATGGAACAGAGATGCCAACCCAGAAAATAAGCAACTCAGAAGGAAGAATTTCATTTTTCTCTTTTCAAACCAGATTTTATAAAAAGTCAAGCTTATCAACATGAATGATAAGCTGTAGTAGCCGCTAAAAAAACTCTCAATAAAATAGTAATGAGTCCATGCAACCCAAAAGAATGAAGAAATAATCCCGGTCCATAAGGACTTTGTAAATTTATAGGAAAAAAAGAACACAGAAAAAATTGAGAGAATAAATGAAAAAAACACAACTGTTCTAAAACTCATTTCTATACTTAAAATTTGAAGTGTCACCTGTTTTACGAAATAAGTCAAAATAAAGCCCCCCGGAGGATAGTCATAGAGTTCCGTGTATCCTGCCTGGAAGTAGGGGACCCAGCCAACTATATTGCCATACCTTGGAATGAGGAATTCACTAACCAGCCAGGCCCTGTAGAAATGATAGGGATAATCATTCATGATCGGAGGTTCGTTATTAAACACTCCAGACTTATACAACGCGAATATGGTAAAGATCAAAAGAACCACAAATGATATGGGAGCCAAATAACGAGAGATCTTGTGGAAATTCTCTTTCTTAAGAAAAACAAATAGAGGAACAATAGACAGTAGAATTATCATCCAGTTTTCAAACAAAATAAAATATTTTATCAAATAATATGTAAAAAGAATTATCCAAAAGAAAATGAAATTAAATATATTTTTGTATCGAAATTTTATGAAGAAGAAAAGAAATATTAATATTAAAATGAAATCAGAATAGCCATAATAGAAATGAATAATAAAAAACAGAATAATATAAGCAATGAGCAAAAGGTATAACGGATCTTTTTTCATTTTAAAACCCATCAATTATTACTTTTGTTATTAAGTATTAAATAAAGGATAATAAAAAAGAATTTAATCTATAAATAATAAGAAAGTGGGATGAGCATGTTTGATGCACTTAAATTGCTTATGGAATATCTTTGGAAAACTAAAAAATGGTGGTTAATACCTACAATTCTTTTACTAATAATTATCGGTTTGTTGATTCTGCTTACTGCGTCTTCACCAGTGCCAATCTTTATTTATCCTTTGGTGTAAAATTAACTATAGTGAGATTTTAAGAACAAAAATGCTGTATTTATCTTGTTCATGAAGATTCAGGGGTAAGAAATGAAAAACGAGAAGATTATCAATAGAATATGGAATGTTGTCAAAAAAACCAACTTTATCTTTATTGATATAATCAATTTCCTTCTACTCATGCCAGTTTACTTTGCAGGTGTCGGTTTAAGCAAGTTAATATGGACAATATTCTACAAAAAAAAAGAAGGAAAAAATTATTGGATAAAATCAAAAAAGTTACCCAAAAACCTAAAAAAATGGGAAGAACTGATGTGATACGATGCACATTTTAGGTATTTCATGTTACTATCATGATGCAGCAGCCGCGCTAATAAATAACGGCAAACTCATGGTTTGCGCAGAAGAGGAGAGATTCACAAGAATCAAACACGATAACTCATTTCCCATTAACGCAATAAATTTTTGTTTAGATGAAACAGGCTTGGATAGAAGTAAATTGAATTACGTTGTATTTCATGAGAAGCCCCTTGTTAAGTTTGACAGGATTGTCCAAACGTTTATTGACACTTATCCTTTCGGCTATATTTCATTCTGGAAAATGGTACCTTCCTGGTTAAACGAAAAATTAAACATTGAAAAAATTATAAGAAAGAAAATCAATTATAAAGGAAAAATTCTTTATTGCGACCATCATACCTCCCATGCGGCAAGCACATTCTTCCTTTCACCTTTCAACAAGGCAGCTATCATGACAGTAGATGGTGTGGGAGAGTGGACAACTGCTTCACTTAAAGTCGGAATAAACAATAAAATTCTTCCAATAAAAGAAATTCATTTTCCTTCATCTTTAGGGCTACTTTACAGCACACTAACCGCTTATCTTGGGTTTAGAGTAAATGAAGACGAGTACAAAATTATGGGATTGGCTGCATACGGAAAGCCAAAATATTACAAACATTTTCTGAAGTTAATTGAGATTGAAGAAGATGGCAGCTTTAAGTTAAACATGAAATACTTTGACTATAGAGTTAAATCTAGAATGTGGAGTAAAGAACTGGAAAAACTATTAGGAAGTTCCAGAGAACCCGATGAAAGAATTAAAAGAAGGCACGCAGATGTTGCTGCTACTTTACAAAAAGTCACAGAGGAGGTTTACTTCAAGATGGCTAATCATTTGTATCGAATTGCTAAAATGAAAAATTTATGTATAGCCGGGGGTGTCGCCTTAAATTGTATTGCCAACGGCAAGTTATATGAAAAGACTCCCTTCAAAAGAATTTTTGTTCAGCCCCAGGCGGGTGATGGTGGGTGCTCTCTCGGTGCTGCTTATTTTGCTTGGAATCAACTACTCGATAACCCGAGGAATTATGAAATGCAGCATACATATCATGGTCCAAGATTTGTAAATGAGGAAATTGGAGATTTCCTGAAGAAAAATAAAGTTGATTATGAGTTTTTAAAAACTCAAATTTTGATTAAGAAGGCCGCCAAACTGCTATCGAGAAATAAAACAATAGGATGGTTTCAAGACAGGATGGAATGGGGGCCGAGAGCGTTGGGAAACAGGAGTATATTGGCAAATCCCAAGCCCAAATGGATGAAAGACAGAGTCAATGAAATTAAGAGAAGAGAGCCATTTAGACCATTCGCGGGTTCAGTTTTACAAGAAAAAGTTCATGAATATTTTGAAGTGCCAGAAAAAAAGCATTACTCGCCTTTTATGGTGTTTGCTTTTGGGGTTAAAAAGGAAAAAATCAAAAATATAAAATCTATAACTCATGTTGATGGTACTTGCAGAATACAGACTGTGAATAAAAAAAGCAATGAAATTTATTATAAATTGATCAAAGAATTTTATAAGCTGACGGATATACCTGTAATTTTGAATACAAGCTTTAATTTGAGGGGGGAGCCGATTGTTTGTAAGCCGGAAGAGGCGTACGAAGATTTTATTAAAACCAACATGGATTATCTAGTTTTAGGGAATTATTTGGTGACAAAATGAAAAGACTCATTTTTTTGTGTTTCATTTTTTTAGAAATTTCGATACTGTTATTTTTGTTAAGTGAATTAAATTTGATACAAATATTGGGAAAATTTATTCAGATATTTAATAATTATGATTATGGTATACCAAATGTAACTTCTTACTGGATAGCTAGCAATAACTCTAAACTAAAACTAGAATTAATACCAAATAGTGAAGTGATATGGGAAGGATACAATGTCAAGTTACCAAGGAATACCACTATAAAAATTAACTCGCAGGGTTTTAGAGATAAAGAATACACTGTAAACAAACCAGAGAACACGGTTAGGATACTAGCATTGGGAGACTCATTTACTTTTGGTAGCGGAGTAGAAAATAATGAAACTTGGACAGAGATTTTAGAAGAAAAACTCAATTCAAACCTCAAAAGGAAATATGAGGTTTTGAATTTTGCCATCCCATCATATGGTACAGAAAACGAAGTCGAATTATTTAAAGTAAAAGGAATAAAATACGATCCCGATATTGTTATCATAGGTCATACATTTGATGATATATACAATTTTACACGAATGGACGAACTGGAAATTGAAATTGCAACAAGATATAATAATTCAAAAGATCAAATAGTTCAGATACAAATTAGCGAGGAATGCTACAAAAGACTGGACGAAGAGTTTAAAAGCATGGATTTTCAAGAAGCATTTTTGACTATAGAAAATCCGCTCAAAGACTTAGCTCATGTTTACAATAAAACTGTTATAATAGTTTCATTGACTTTATATCCCCTGCAACCTGCATATAAGGATTCTTTAGTAGATGTTTCAAAACAGTTTAATTGGCATTTTATAGACATGTGGCCCATTTATTCAAAATATGATAGAAGAACATTGTGTGTACATCCCATAGATAAACATCCCAACCCCCTTGCTCACAAAATTATTGCAACTGCCATATTCAATTATATGATTAGACACAACTTGGTTTGATTATCCTTCGAGCAATGGATATAAATAAGTGTAGCCATATTCTTTAGTTGGTTCAATACTCGTTCCTTCAAGATATAATGGATCTTTTTTCATTTTAAAACCTATTAATCATAAATTAATTTATAAACTATAATATCTTTTGATTCATCAATTTTTTCATTTTTTAATAAATTAAGAATTTTTTCGAATTCATAATTATATCCTCCCGGACAACAATATTTATAATGTAAGTTTAAAATTATGTATTTTACTTTATTTTCTTTTAAAATATCTAAAATTTCTTTTTTATCTTCTTTTCTCAATGACAATTCTATTTTGTCTAAAATAAAACTAGAATTTTTCTCTTCTCTGGTAACTTTACCATTTAAATTTTTTTTATTATATATAGTTTGTAAATACATACCTTGAGTATTACTTCCATGAGGAATATTTAATACTGTGAAAGATTCTTTCTTAAAAAACATATTATAAATGCTCTTAGGAACATCTATATGATTATATCCATTTAAAACTTCTTCAGTATTTAAATAGTATCCACTATAAAACAGGGGAAAATATTCCACAAAAAAGAGAGAGAAAAGTACAAATAAGAAAATAAAACGAGTATAACCTTTTTTGATTTTAATATAATTATAGGATAGAAAAGTTATTAATAATACCAAAGATACTAAAGTTAAAAAACTATGTCTGGAAGGAACTGGCAACAAATCGAAAAAAGGTAAAATATTTCTTAAAATATTATTTAGAAATAATGATAAACCAGTGGAGCTACCTAATGCTATTATAGCAGAAAAAATAAATAAAGTCATAGGAAATATGGTCTTTTTTAACACAGGTTTGTTTTTATATTTTATGAAGTATAAAAGAAGCATTATTAGTAAAAATAAAAAACCTATACCCAGATAAACGACAGAGTCCGCAAACCAAACAGAAGGCAAGTTTAAAATATTTGCTGAAATATTATATTGATTAAACATATATTTAGGAAAAAATTGAAAAGATAAAGTAAATGGACTTGGTAAAAAATAATTATAAAATCTAATCGTCTGAAAAGTACGGACATATAATTCCTTTTCTTTTTTATATGCAACAAATGCAGGAATATATATTAAAGAAATTATTAGAATAGAAAAAAATATTGCCAAACCTAAACTTCCAAAATTTTTTAATTTATAATTGTGATTAAAAATCAAATAGAAAGCCATAAAAATAAAGTAATAATAAAAATAGTGAAATCCTCCAAAAAACAGAAAAAGTATACTTAAACTAACATATAAAATCCCTTTCAAAGAAAATTTATTCAATAATTTTAAAGTAAACAGTAAGCTCAATGGGAACCATTGAACAGATAACATATTGAATTGACCTATTGCTTTCACAGCCACAAAGGGGGAAAAGGCGTACATGGCTCCTCCTAAAAAACTCAATATAATTATTAACGATTCATCTTTTTTATCATTAGAATTAGAATTCATAGTTATTTTTAAGAAATATTTTAAAAACAAATACATAAAATAACAAGATAAAACAAAAGCCAATAGAATAGCCAGATTATAAACAAGTTTTAAGTTATTTATAAAAAGTAATAATGGTAGCATAGTTAATATACCTGAACGATTCATTTCCTGAAAATAAAGAGATATACCATGAGGATAAAACAAATAATCTGTATAAAATAAATTCCCGCCTTTTAAAATTACATTCTTTATCCACCAGAAATCCCAAATGAATTCCCAAGCATCTGCATGGTCTCCTATTATCCATTCATTTATATCTAAAATGAAAATTTTATAAAAAACAATTAATGTTAGCAGAATATAGAGTCCTAAAACAATTACATGTTCTAAAATTTTTACCATTAAATAATATTTCTCACGTTATAAATAAAAAAGATACATATTTTAGATATAAAATTACAAGAAATTGTGCTATAAATCCTTTTCCATAATCGTTCCCTCATGGAAGTCGTTCCAACTAAAGAGGTTAATCATTTTTAGAGAAGATGCAACTTTTTTTGCAACACGAAGAAGCTGACGATATTCCTCCAGGTCTCTCGTAATGCAATGGTGTGTCCAATTAAAATAATCTGCATATGGCTTATCATCAAAGCCAGAAAAAACAAATGGGATAAATTGTAATCCTCGTTGCTCCGCTAGAGAAGAGCATTTTTCCCAGTACCCAGCATATTTATTCGCATACTGGTTATATTCCACTTTATTGCCGCCTACACTATCCCAAACATTTCCCATGTTTATTATACCATCGAAGGATAAGTTTGGATCATTGAGAAATGAAGGATCTGTATTGGGCCAAACATCAGCAACTAAGAATAATTCGTAACCATATTTATCTTTTATATAACCCTTTAGATCTTTGAACAAATTATTAGTTTCATTTACACCCAACTTTCCCCAATAATCCTGAAAATTTGCTATCTTAACAACTGTTTTATCACTCACTTTAAGATAAGAAGGATGAGCAAAGTAGTATGTAGCCAAAAAAGAAAAATCAGAATAAAGAGCATCTGAACCTTTGCTAGCATCAGGAGTATAAGAAATAGTGAAATTTATAGAATCTACTAAATCGGATTTAAAAAGACATTCCCTTGCAATTCTATCAAATGGACTATCGGCTTTTATCCATCCAAAATCAAGACAAAAAAACCTTATACCATGTCCTGTAGCCCAATCTATATGCTTATTTATGACAGTTCGATCCCCAGAATTATATTGTCCTAAGATTGGTTCATATACGGTATCCACCTCTTTCCATCTCCCTGCAGGCGCATACTCCCAATAGACATCCCAAAATGTCATGTAGCTTGCACCAATAAGGTAATCGGGAATAAAACGCTCAAATTCTCTTATATAAGAAGTAATTAAGTTTTTATCACCAACATTACCGGCTCGGTCTTGTGCAGTAACCCGAATGTCATACTCTCTCCCACCAATTATGTTGGTTATATTAACGGCAAACTCCTCCCTGTTTTCATCAAATGCACCATCCAATGGAGTTAATCTATAACTTCTAACACTTTCATTCGGAAATGCCTCTTTCGGCAAATGAGTATAGTTCACTGGTACGAACTGAAGGGAAACTTCCTTTACTCCTGCCTTATTAGACAGTGGTATGATAGGTCCCTCATCCTCAACCGCAAACGAAACTGTCCCGTCATAAACCTTGTCATTCACTGTCCTCGTGGGCTCCCATTTCAAGTCTTTTACCACAGGAGGTTTTCTATCTCTTGTCAGTTCATACGCAACACCCAAAACTGTTCCGGCCGCCAAACCACCAAGGATTATATACCCCAACTTCTTCCTTCTTGATATCCCCTCCTTCTTCTCGAATTCCTTCCTCAATGCTCTGATTTTTGTTTTATTGCCACATGTCAACTCTTTTTCCAAGTCCTTCAAAGCACCGTCTACCTCTTGTACGGAATAATCACCCAGATGATTGTGGAAAAACTCTTCGTATCCGGGGTTCATCACCATTTTGGTCTTTGGTACAACTCCCCATTTTTTCTCCTTGTAAATTTTCGTCCTTCCCAATTCCTCCAGCAATTCAAGCTTGACCTGATTTTTGTTGAATTCACTCGCAAGCCGCATTTGTCTTAATTCCTCTCCGGGGTCGTATTCCGGCAACTCATTCGAGTGGATCAAGGCTTGAACAAACGGATCCTCGCTCTCCTTTATGGATTCGTCTATATTCCACCAAAACCCACCAAAATCATATGCGGACTTATTGGCTTGGATAAAGTCTTCCGGATACACCCATCTCTTCGTTTCTGTGTCAAAGAAGCCATTTTCTGGGTCGACAAAACTGGGAAGATCATAAACTTCACCAGGATAGCTTAACTCTTTCTTTACTTCGACTATTCTCTGAAGGGCTCGTTTCAACTGCTCTCGCTTGCCCTTTAAAGGAACCACATGCTCGCCGACATACGCAACCCTCTCGCTGTTCAGCCTCAAGAAATTATCAGGATCGATAGTTATTCCCTCTCGCCCTAGAACTTGATAGGCGCGAGCCTCGGCATCGCTGCTTTCTAAGTGCTGTTTGAATTCATTCAGTTTCCCTATATTCTCAAAATGCTGATATATTTTACTGTCGAATTTCTCAGCACTGAACAAGTCTGTAATCCCGACCCCGAAAAGTGCTTCATTAAGTTCCTGTTCTACCCCTTTCATGCTCTCGATATAAAAGATTTATAGAAGAGTATTAAAGCTTTTCGCCTATACCTTTTAAAATTATTAATAAATATTTCATGAGAGGAATTCAAATAATGGATAAAAATAGGGTTTCTATTGTTATTCCTACACTCAACGAAGAAGAGGGAATAGGCTTAACATTAAGAAAGATTCCTCTGGGTTTGAACTGCGAAATAATCGTTGTTGATGGTTGTTCAACCGATAGAACTGTTGAGGTAGCGAAGAAACACGGCGCAAAGGTTATAATCGAAAAAAGAAAAGGATATGGAAGAGCCTATAAAACAGGTTTCAAATACGGAAAGGGAAATATGATAGCTACGCTCGATAGCGACGGAAGTTATGACCCAAAGGACATTAAATCCCTGATAAAGGTCTTGAGAGATAAAAACGTAGACTTTGTTTCTGGCGATCGTTTGTCAAACCTTGAAATGGGCTCGATGGGTACTGTTCACGAGTTTGGAAATTGGTTAATTTCAATGGCTTCAAATGTTTTGTTTGGCACGAAAACACATGACAGTCAAAGTGGAATGTGGGTTTTTCGTAGAGATTTGTTGAAAAAAATAAATTTAAAAGAAAATGGAATGAGTTTTTCAAGCGAGATAAAGCTGGAAGCTTGTAAGAAAGCGAGATTTCTGGAATACCCAATCTCTTACAAGAAAAGGATAGGAAGAAAAAAACAGAATTTCCTTATACAGGGATACGGGATTTTTAAATTTTTACTTAAGAGAAGGCTGTTCACCCATTACCCAAGATTTAAAAAAGTGAAGGCCGTCCCTCCCAAGATTCAGCAGGTATAGCGGATTGAATCTGTATGCCAGGATTTCTCTAATCAACATTTTTGGCCTGAAGTAAAATTTAAAGTATGCATGCCTTCTCAATTCTTCTATCTCTCCTGAGGAAAGAAATTCGTTCCTCATCACAGCCCTATCTATTTCATATTTTCTCGGATCATCGGATTCAATCCACTGTTTTTCTTCCGCCATTCTCCTCAATTCGGTTTTCCAGTGAGGAACTACACAATAAAATTGGCAGTAATCAACGTTGTTATCCATCAGCCAATCTATCGTGTTCTTGATAGATTCCCTCGTTTGTCCCGGCAGACCTAAAATTATATGACCCATCACCTTGATTCTGGCTTTGTGTGCGAGGGCAACAGCTCGTTCTATCTGTTTGATTGTTGTGCCTTTTTTGGCCAAATCCAGAACATTTTGATCCACGCTCTCTATACCATAGCTTAACAACCAACAGCCAGCCTTCCTCATCTTATTCAATAACTTCTGATCAACCGTGTCAACTCTAGAAGGGGCCATCCATTTTATTTTTAATTTCCTTTTCATAATTTCATTGCAAACAGGGACCACGAACTTTTTATTTAATGTGATTGTTTCCGTCCAAAATAAAAAATTTTTAATTCCATAATTTTTATAATCCCTTTCCAATTCATCGACGAAATTCTTCGCATCCCTGTATCTTACTTTCTTTCCAGATGTTGCTGGAATGAGGCAGAATATGCAGTTAAAGGGACAGCCCCTTCCAGAATCCACGAGCATGAGTCTTTCTCTCGTGAATGGAAGTTTATATTTGTCTAAATTCAGATCATCCAAGACCGGAAATGGGAGCTCATTCAAATCATTCACATGGTGTTTAAAAAATATCGTATTTCCAATTTTCTTTGCGGTTGATTTCTTCCTCTTTTTTAAGATATCTAGAATGGCAAACTCCACGTCGCCAAGAATTGCATAATCAAACTTGTATCCTGAAATTATGGAGGGAAGTATGGTAGTGGGAATGCCTACAGCAACAGTTTTAATGTTTTTAACTCTTTTCTTCACATCCCCTGCAAACTTGCAGTCGTTGTGTATGGTTGGCACAGCCGTGTTGATTACTAAAAAGTCTGGATTTTCCCCTACAACGAAGTCAACCGAATCTTCATACGTCATTCCCTCCGCCGTTGCATCCTTGAGTTTCGTTTCATACCCATTTTTATCCAGAATGGCTTGAGCATACATTAAGGGCAAAGGCTGCCATAAAGAGCCGCCAAAAGCGCTTTTTTTTTGCATGCATCTTTCCAATCTTACATATTCTGTTCCCACGGGTGAGGGGGGGTTTAAAAGCACAATTTTCATAGTCTTCATTTATATCTTTTTGATATTAATTTTAAATTGATTAAGTAAGTTCTGGTTAGAGTGCCTTAACATTCATCGACAGATTAGAAATAGCAAAACTAAGACATCTTACATCTGTTAAATTTTCAACTACAGCCGGCACATCGCAACCTCCCAGAGAGTAAAATTTCAACTCATTCTGTCCTGGATTAAGCGTAAAGATAAAATCATGCGTTAATTCTTCCGAGACGTTT
>Ga0315308_1001170_pt1 | contig 15175 bp, 15 predicted proteins | sample TDP3_MG_FD_203078 | JGI IMG/M metagenome (GOLD analysis project Ga0315308, IMG submission 203078) | Freshwater sediment microbial communities from Lake Towuti, South Sulawesi, Indonesia - TDP3 | ecosystem: Environmental > Aquatic > Freshwater > Lake > Sediment | place: Indonesia: South Sulawesi... | reverse complement strand
ACCGCAGATACTTTTCGCATCTTTGATAGTTCCTTGCACGATCATATTCACAGCCTCTCCAACTCTTACAGTAATCGTTTTCATGAACTCGTCAGATTCTGTGCGTCGACCAACATACTTCAGGCCAGCGGCTACATACTCATGGATTAACTCGTTACTGTAACCTGGAGCTACGTAGCAACTAAACATTCTCTTCATCCTATTCGCCTTATACCCCGTTTCCTCAACGAGTTCTCTACTGGCACATCGCCGAGGCTTTTCGCCCTTCTCAAGTGTTCCTGCAGGAATCTCTAGAAGCCATCCGTCGACCGAATGTCTCAACTGTTTGACCATGAGGATGCTAGAATGATCTTTAAAGGCAACAATGGCGACTGCGCCTGGATGTTTAACAACCTCGCGGCGCGCCACACGTCCATCTGGCAGCCTAACTTCATCCACCCTAAACCTTAACACTTTGCCATCGTAGATCCTATGGGATCTGACAACTTTTCCAATCAAATTGCGGATCTCCTAGAAGGGGTCTGTCGCCAAGACTTGCATTCAACGGTCCGGCTCTTCCATACTCACAAAATGACCGGTCATATCTGCATCGGTTTCTCCCCGAGAATTTCCTCAAGGGCGGCGACTCTTCCTATAGCCATCGCTCTGACTATATTGTCTGATGGTGTGCCCCCGTTCGGTATCTTCTTCACGTACTCTTGTTTAATCTCCTTCACGAAACCATCGAATAGGTTCCAGAATTCAGTTACCTCCGGACTCTTGAGCACAAGCTCTTTGCTCTCGACTGGAATCATTCTTTGAAACTCTGATCGTAGAACCTTCAAGTTCAATTTCAATCGCAATCACTGTCAGAGAACATGAGAATCAGTGATTTAAACAGGCAGGCCAGTTTCCGTCTAGTATTCTGTTGCTGGATTCTTGGACTTCAAAAGCTTTAAGCGAATGCCGGGGCCAGTCTGTACAACCTGAACGAAGGTTCCTACCCCATGCAGAGCCTGAAGGATCTAGAGGTCGGTACGCTGAGAAGTGAGCCGGTCACCATTCCACCAGCCCTTTCTGTATCTAAGCTCATCGGAACCTTGAAGGAATATGATGCATACGAAGCGTTTGTAGTTGAGGCATCAAGAATTGGAATGGTCACGATGCGCGACATACTAAGAGTGAAGAACGTTTCAACAAGAAAGATTTCTACAATTGTTACGTATATACCCAAATTGTCATCCGAACAGAAGGTTGGCGAAGCTGCTAGAATAATGTCTGACTATAGGATCAGAGCTCTCCCGATAGTATACGGGCACGATTTTGTGGGCGTAGTTCAGGCCCGATCGATCCTGACAGCGTCGAAAAAGTCCGAGATATGGAACATCCAGGTGGAGAAGGCTATGAAAGCACATCCTGTGACCCTAGACGAGCCAGCCTCAACCATGAAAGCTAGAAATCTGATGGTTAGAAGAGACATCGATCACCTTCCTGTGATGGGACAGAGGGGATTGCACGGTATGCTGACTTCCAGCCACATCGTCTTTCATATGGTTCCACCCGAATCTCCTAGAAAGGATGCTAGGATACCTGAAAGCCAACGTAGACTCGATATGCCGGTCAAAGCTTTAATGGATCGAGATCCGATCTGTTGCAACGCAGGTGACAGGATAAACGCGGTTCTTGATTTGATGACGCAAAGAAATGCTGACTATTGCTTGGTGAAGCTTTGGGAAGAACTTCAAGGTATTCTAACGTATAGAGACTTGATGAGTCTCCTCGTAGAGAAGCCTGAGAGCCGCATTCCAGTATATATCGTGGGTCTTCCGCAAGACCCTTTTGAAGCTGAAACGGCAAAAGCAAAGTTCATCAGGATAGTGAACTCGATAAGCAGAAGCTTTCCATCCATTGAGGAGGCGCGATCCAAGATAAAAACTGAGGAACGTAAAGGCAAGGAGAGACGGAGATATGAGGTTAGCGTCACTATCAAAACAACTAAGAGAGTGTACAGTTACTCAGAGACTGGTTGGGATCTTCCTGGTATCTACGACACTATTTCGTCAAGGTTGAAGAGACTGATGTCCGAGAAACCTTCTAGAAAGGCGGCAGATGTGCGCGGAATTCGTCCCAACATAGAATAGAAAGAGCTTCGTTCCCTTTCTGACTGGATGTTCGCCGAATAATCTTTCATTATTCGATGATCCTTTGCCGTTGGAGAGCATTAACAGCTTAACAAAGAGCCGGTCTATAGATGCATGGACGGTTCTCATTTGCAGGAGGAAAGGCGACCAAGCTCTCCAAGTATGGTTCCACATCAGGCGAACGGATCCGCCGGGCAGTGGTGTCTGCCACACTTTGTTCAGCTAACAAGCTCGAGTACCATCTGATAGATTCAGAGTGGAAATGGCATTACCTAATGTCCCACGAGGCCCAGCAGCTTTTGGATGCCTCGCCTGGATTGACGACGGTGTTGACCTTCTCTTCTAGGCATCTGAATTCTCTTCGGATAGTGAGGCAGACTGTTCAGTCGCTAAAGACTGGAGAGGGTTTGGCCCTTAACTTGGTGGTAGGCAACAAGGCCTACATGACTGATAGAGAGGCGCGAAGACCACCCGTCAGGACGCTTGTTGACATGGTAAAATTTGCCAAACGCAACTTCTCTTATGTTCCAACATTCATTGGAACTGAGGGGCTAACAAGAAAGGCTGTAGAGTTGGCCGAACAATATGACCTCGTGCCTATGCTCCTCCTCGACAAGACTTTGGAAAAGAGCATGAAGGTTATCAGGGATTACAGCGGTATGAAACGTGTCGCTCTCTATGTTCCCTACTTGGTGTCAAGCAACTATCCACGACTGCTTCATGACATACTCTACCGTCTCTCAGGCTACATACTCAGGAGAACTTGGGTGCAGAAAGAAATGAGACGCCTCGGATATGAACCGACCCTGAGAACATTGGGAGCTGTCATCCAAGAGAAAAAACCGCTCTCTCCTCGTTTGATGTCAAGCGAGTTGGGTATCTTTCTGAAGAAAGCTGCGTCGACACTCACCATATATGGAACGCCTGATGCTGTAGCGGAAAGGATGAGATTCCTTAAGAATCTCGGAATCACAACTGTATTTGGCTTTCCTATCAAAGAGAATGAACAACAAATAGTAACGTTTGGAGAATGTGTAAGAAAGACAAACATATCCTAGGTCGGAACATTAGCAACGGGCTATGTATGTGGGACAGCAACTTTGAAAGCCTCATTTCGTGAAATCGAGATCTCGACAGATAGAAGGCGACAGCTGGTAGACATTACCGACAGTGTCGAAAAAACTGTGAGGGAAAGCGGGGTCGAGAATGGAATATGCCTAGTTCATACACTCCATTCGACAACCGCCATCGTGATTAACGAACATGAAAGCGGTTTAATGAATGACATATTGGCCAAAATAGCAACAGACTATCCGCCTAGAGTAGGATGACATCACGACAGGGTTGACGACAATGCCGACGCGCATCTCGCCTCTGCCTTCACTGGTCCGTCAAGGGCTCTGCCCGTGAGAGCCAAGCGTCTTGTTCGAGGAACTTGGCAGAACATATTCTTTCTCGAGTTGGATGGCCCGAGAGCAGGGAGAAGAATACTCGTCGAAGTCTTGGAATCGCAGTGACTTCTGAACGTATTTTCGGCCACGGCGCGTAGCAACCATAAAAGTGACTTGGAAAGACGCGAATCCTTATCGGAAGCCTTGCTTTGCATCTACGCTCTTTCGAGACGTTAGGGTTATATATTACCTATAGGTAAGGTTACCTAAAGGTAACATCAATGACCCTCAAACTCCAACTCGTCAAAGGTAGCCGTATTCTATGCGAGGTGCCTTTGTCAGTTGGCGAGTGGACTAGGCATAGTCTTGAGCTCGAGATCCATGAGATGCAGAGAGAACTTGAGAACTTCGCTAAGGTGATGGGGGTTCTCGGCAACGCGAATAGAGTGCGGATGGTGGCGCGGCTGATGGAAGACGGCGACTTTACACTGGGTTTCAAAGACTTCATTGAAGAACTCGGCTTGAACCCGAAACTCGTGAGAGAACATGCCAAGAGATTGAGTGAAGCAGGTTTTCTAGAGTCGCCGCAAAGGGGAAAGTATAGTCTTTCTCCTTTAGGACGCATAAGATTCCTAGCCGTAGGACCAGGAATGCGAAGAATACTTCAAGAGATCAGCGACCAGCTCGAGACAATTGAGGAGCTAGGGCCTAGGAGAAAATAGGGGCATTGCGTGTGAGGTGAGCATTGTACGGACCACTTTGAGCCTTCCGACCTTTTGAACGAGATTCAGGAAATTCTAGAAACTATCTTCCATGAAGTCTCGCCATATGATCCTCAAACGACCAGTAGATACGTTGAAGATCTTGACCGATCTCGAAGCATACCAGAAATCCTTGATATAGTGAGGGCTACTGTTCAGGAGACCCTCGGCGAGGCGAGGCCAGACGTGACGCTCGGTTTTCAGAATCTTCCGTTGCGGATAGGTGCGTATCATCGCGTCGGATCAGACTGGATCGTTATGAACAGGCGCCTCCTCGACCTAGCCTCGAGTCGTTTACCGTCTCAGAGGGAAATGAACTCCTTTATCTTCTCGATAATGTTGCATGAGTATCTTCACGCCCTAGGTTACCTGAACGAGTATCAGGTTAGACGATTGGTCTATGAGATATCGAGGCGAAACCTCGGAGAAGTCCACCCTGCGACAAGAATCGCGAGACTTGGCCCTTGGGAAGCTCTTCTCAACCAAGCAGACTAACACTTGAAAGGGGTCTCTTTGAATCCGTCCCCTCTGAGGCAGAGTGTTCAGCCTATCCTTGCGCCGCATCGATCGCAGAACGAACTTCCATAAGCGACTTTGTTTCCGCAACCCCTGCACGTTATCTGGTGTCCGGTAAAGGTTCGGCTTTGCGGAAGGTAGGGCGTGGGCACCCTAGCCGAAGGTATTCTCCCAGCTCTGAAGAGACAGTTCAATTCCCAGTTGGCACGAGCGAGGCGTTCTCTGATACCCATTCTGACACACTCCCTTCGTATTTGTCAATGCGAAAAGCCCTGTTAGCTAAGAAAGCTCTAACATCTTATTTAAGAAAACGTAGCAAAAAAGGCGGCTTCGTCATATGAAGAGAAACATGCCTGTGACCAGCGCCGCCTGTGATCGTCCCTATTTAGCAGCGACAGAACCATGCTCCAGTCGATGGTCTTCGCGGAGTACATCCTCATCTCTACGAGTTGCCGCGGTGAGTCAGGACTAACTCTGTGTCTGAACATCCCAAGGAATTGCACATCTACTGCAAGAACCTTATCACTACTCACGAAAAGGATCGCGTCTGATAGCAAGCATTGCTACTTTTGAGAATCAAAGCAACGGCTTGAATTATTTTGTAGTTTGATAGGCGCTCTAAAGAATACTTCCGGTGTGCGTGCTTCAATGAGACCCCTCCTTACGAGTTATCAGGGAAGGCTTTGACGGGTTCTATTGTAAGAAAACTACATGTCTGTTCATCGCCGTTGCTCTCGGCCACCGCTTTTTTGCTGACAACAAGAACCTTTTTACATCCTGCAGGAACACTGTTCTTCAAACCTACGGCAAGTGGACTGGGACCTTCAAGATATCAGTAACCGACCAGTTTGATACCGAGCCTCTAGGTGGACAGAAGGATGGCGGCTACACATTTGCAGACCGAAAGATTGCTTGATCTAGCTCTGAAATCTGGTATGATAGATCCAAAGATCATAAAAGTTAGAAAGATTGTCGTAAGCGAATGGGTTCGATGGAAGTGTCGGTATGGTTGTCCAGACTATGGCTTATGGTTGACATGTCCTCCGTATACTCCCACACCGGCTGAAACCCGTGCCTTGCTAAGCGAGTATGAACGTGCGTTGATGTTTCGTATGAAGCCCAAAAGAGGCGAGATGTACAAAGCTCTAGCAAAGCTGGAGGGAAGAGTTTTCCTGAGCGGAAATCCGAAGGCTTTGGCCTTTGGAGGGGGCGCATGCCACCTATGCAGAGTCTGCAATATACGATCAGGCGCCTGTCGAAAGCCTCTAACCGCTCGGCCATCCATGGAAGCATGCGGCATCGATGTATTTGAGTCGACGCGAAGGGCTGGTTATCAGCCGACCATCCTTCAGGACAAGAATCAAAAGTTCACCTATTTCGGCATGATACTTATAGACTAGACGGCTTCCCAAGCAGCGTAAGCTGAAGGTCTAGGGGGTTAGAAGTACTAGCCAGACACAATTGCGTTGCTTCTTATCTCTCGGACATTGTAAATGGCGAGAGAGACAGTTGTTATCTTGATATCTTGTCTAGCATGGAACTATCTTCGTATGGAGAGCTTCCATTTTCCTTGAGGGTCTTAGAGGTTGCAAGAAGCCTTTCGACGCTCTTGAGATTGTACGAGTATATGTGGTAGCTGTCAGTATCATCCACATATTGGCCCACTTTGAGGCCGAGTTTCTCGGCGAAGACTCGTTGCAAGAGTATGATCGCATACATGTTCATGAAAGCCGCATTGTAGGAGTCGCGGCTCCTCCAACTGGTATGCATTTCCAATTCGTCACTAAGCGTCTTGCACCAGATCCTCTGTAGGCAGGGTGGGCCCTTCACCTTTGGATGTATCCACGGCATCCACGTTATCGCTTGGGCTCTATTAGAAAATGGTGTTAAACTGAGTTTCTCGATGATGTACTGTAACTGGTCGATCTGCGGCCCGGTCTCAGCCTCATAACTCTTGAGAAGCCTGTGATACGTGTAGTCCCAGACTCCACGATCCACGTAGCCGTTTTTCGTTCCATGTAGAACCTCGTCTACATACTCTTTAAGGCTGCCAAGTCCTTCACAACCCATATGCAGCATCGGCTCTCGCAGAGGCTCCGTGACTATCATCTTCATCGAGGCTTCAACTACTTCGATCTTTTCTTCGCCGTACCTATAGGATTCCTTGCAGGATCTGATGCCGTGCTCAAGAAGAGCGGATAGGCTCTTCTCCCAGACTTCAGGGAGAGAGTCGCCGTCCACAACGAGTTGTGGAAGTCTCGTCATGGGTTGGATCAAGCATCAGGGGCGCTAATAGCGTTTTCCGTTTCCACACTTCAACAGGACAATCAGGTCTCTATGCCTTGAACCATTTGAAGACTAGATATTCGACCTTCCTCGTTTTTCGGTCAGGCGCGGCTACTATGAACTGTTTCCTAACGGTTGTGGCGAGTCGTCCAGCTCTCACTACTTCGAACGGTCCCATACTTTCGTCCACGGTCTTGACGGAGATGATGAAGGGCGCGTGGTCGATTCCCGGTCCATGTTCATACACTGCAAAGTCTGCTCCGAACTTTATTCCGGGTGTTACTATGTACCCTTTGTCTCTCAGGTCTTTGTAGACGATGTAGGCAAGTTCGAATCCTTTGTACGTCTTATTCGCAAGTTCAAGTAGCGCTTTCTTCATTACGGCTCTATTGGTCTGAGGGTTGATGATGTTGATCCTATTTTTCTCATGAAGGTAAAGTCCTTCCATGATGTCGAGCATCAGCGGCACGTTGAAATCTTGATCGGGCTTAGGCTTTGGTATTCCTACAGGTTTGCCATAGAAGCCTAGCTTGTAAAGTCCGGTTCCATCTCGTGGGTTCCAGACGATGAGTCTTGTTCCCATGAGCTCTGCTTTAGGTTTCTCCATCTCCTTGCCTTCTACGAGTAGATGGCTAGCACCCGTATCATGTCGATCACGTTGACGCCGGTATCTGCGATGCTCTCTAGGCGATCGAGTACGTCCCGGATGAGTAGTATGGCTTGAACTGGTAGTTTACTGGAGAGTACCTCTAGATCAATGCTTCGATGTTTTGCGTCAATCTTCTTCTCGGCTTCCTCTACAGCTTTAGAGGCTTCGATCGCCCTATCTGGGTTGAAGCCCAGCGAGATCATTGTTTCCCTAACTTTGGTCATCTCGTCCAGAACCATCGACATCAGTTCTGAAACCTCTTTCATGAACTTATGTTCTATTTTCCATTTCCCCTGCATCATACTCTCGAGCCTGTAACCGACAGCCTCTGCATAGTCCGCGATTCTTTCAAGCTCGAATATGAGCCTTAGAAAACCCTCTCTACTTATGAGTAGGGATCCGACCGATGCAACCTCTTCTAGTAGACTCGTCTTAAGCTTGTTCGTCGTCTCTAGCAGCTTCAACATATTCTCGTAGTGTTCTCTTGCGTTCTTCGCCTTCTCCTCTGCAATACTGTCAATCATCATTGTGAGCTCTCTCACAACATCGACCACAGCTCTTGCGTGATCCTGGCAGATGGTGAGCATTCTACGCCTGATCGTGGCCTCGGCCTCAAGAGGAAAGGTCACTTTCACGCACCAGATCTTGCGAGATAGACAATCGACTAGAGGCTACGCTCTTTAGAAATAAAAATCTAGCTAAGAATATTTGAAAAGGTGATTCCTTCTATCCTATAGGTCTCCAAGCGAGAGTCTGCTAGAAAAGTATCTTTGAAGGATATCAACGATCTCAGATGTAGGGGCGCGTCTTTGTTTCCAGGTGTCTCGATCCCTTAAGGTGACCGTCCCATCCCTCATTGTCTGGTAGTCTACAGTTACAGCTACTGGAACACCGGCTTCATCAGCCCGCGCGTATCTCCTCCCTATAGAACCCGATTCATCGTACTCAACATCAAACTTCTTTCGGATAAGGGTCATATAGATCTCTCGGGCTTTCTTGTCTAACCCGTCCTTGGTTACCAACGGCAGGACAACAGCCTCAATCGGGACTAGATCTCGCGGGATCTTCATAACAGTCCTATCCTCCACGGTTGAGTAAGCGTATTCCAAGACAGCATAAATGAGCCGCTCAGCGCCGAAGCTGGGTTCGATCACGTGAGGAATGAATCGCTTCCCCGTTTGACTGACCTCTCTTTCCTCAATCCTGACGTGGCTCGGTAATACTTTGAACCCTTCGATCATATGAAAGCCGTGTTTCACAAACGACTCTTCAATGGCTTCGGCATCGGCCTCCATAACCTTCTTTGCAATGTGCTCTGTCTGTCCCTTGAATTCTGGCCCAATAGTTGCGTTGATCGGAACCGCGATCTTCGCTCTCTTTCTGATCGTGCCACCATACGCTTTGAAAGCGGTCAAGTCCGCCCCTGAGGCCTTCATATGCCCTCGAAGGTCGAAGTCTGTTCTATAGGCGTTCCCAGCAAGCTCGATCCAGCCCCATCTATCCAGTTGAACTTGATGGTCATATGTCTGAGCGGAGTAATGTGCGCGTTCTGTTTCCAGTTTTTCATGGAACCTCTGCTTTTCGGATGGGATATTTAACTCGGATACAAACCGTTTGGACACTGCCATGAAGTATGCGGACCAGGGCTGGATTATGTACCCGGCCTCTAAGGCTTCAGTAACAGTCAGTTCAATCGGTTCCTCGACTCCTCTTTTGCGTAGTTCGATCGGAACGAGACGAAGCTTCTCATTCTCAACCTCGTTAAGACGTTCGCATTTCGGATCTTCTGGATCAAAAAAAAACTCGAACTCCATTATGGTGAATTCTCTGAGTCTAATAGGCCCTTGGCGTGGTGAGATCTCATTCCTTAGGGCCTGGCCGATCTGCGCTACTCCAAGAGGCATTCTCTCTCTAGCTATCTCGTAGACTCGTCTGAAATCAACAAACATCCCTTGGGCTGCTTCAGGCCTTCCACATCCCACAGCCTCGCTGTAGGGCCCGATCGTTGTAGTGAACATTGTGCCGAAATATTGAGGGCTGGATAGTTCCCCACCACATTCGATGCAATGTACGTTCTTTTCTCTGATCCGCATATCCAGCTGATTGAGACTGAGCCCCTCACTCTCAACTCCTGTAGACTCCTCGAGAATATGATCCGCCCTATACTTCCGTTTGCATCTGACGCACTCAACCATGGATTCTTTGAAGTGTTCTACGTGGCCTGAAGCTTCAAACACTTTCCCCGGCATGATTATCGGCGTAGCAATCTCCAGCAAACCCTCTCTCCTTATGAAGAAGTCTCTCCACTTATCCTCTAGGCGACGTTTCACCGATGCTCCCAGCGGCCCAAGGTCTATGAAACCACTAACGCCACCGTAGATCTCGAACGACGGCCAGAAGAACCCACGCCTTCTAGCTAGCTCGGCTAAGATTTCATACTTGTCCAGTCCGTTCAAGCCTACCAGTCCATTATCCTGAGTTTATTCACAATGACTCGGAACTTAAAGTAGTTGCAAAGTCTGTCATGTAGAAGAGATCCTCTTCGAGGCTGTCTTGAAAAGTTGGAGGAAGAAGTCTACGTCCAGCAATGGTCCTTGGCCTACTCCTGGACATTTCTCGTCTGTCAGACCAAAACTGTAGTTATTCTCGATCGGTTCTTGGAAAGAGAAGGGATAGAACATGCACGTAAGCGGTCTTATCCGATATATCACGCAAGAGTCTCCACCTAGGAAGACGCATTTTCCTTCGTCGTCTTTGCGCATCTCAAATTTGAAGGGTTCTAGGTCATTGGTATGAATGCAGAAAGCTTCTGGATTAAGTCCGGTCGATCGAGAGATAGTCCTTACTTCTGAATCTAAGAGCCTAATGTGGCGCAGGCGTTGTTCAGTGTCAGTGCAGCAAGCGTGACACCTAGTACATTTCCAACGGATACCGTGTGGATAGTGGATTCTCTTGTGTCGCGCAGGGGATCTCTTGGATGGCCTAGCAATTTGAACGTCACGACGAAGGCGAGCGATGTCTTTCAGTTTAGTTTAGCTCCAATCATTAGTGCTTGATAGGCGTCTGATTCAGCAACCTCCCAACGTCTGATTCGAAAGAGTCCGCGTAGACTAAGGTTTCTCGGGTCTTCTTCCTTCTCTTCTTCGCTAGGGAATCTAACTCTTGAATCACCTTTTGGAGAAGCTGCCTCTCCTCTAAGTATTTTTCCAGTTTGGACTGGAGCTGGTCTCTTTCTCTTAGAAGCGCGTGAAACTCTTTTGTCAGTTCCTCGTTCCTTTGTGAAAGCGTTTCAGTATTCTCCGAGAGCTCCGCGACCCTAGCTCTTGATCGTTTCAGTCTGTCAAGTGTCTCGGTCAGGGACCTGCGCAATTTCTCATTCTCAGTCTGCAACTCGACGTACTTCTCTCTTGACACAAGGCCGAACGGAGACATATTTGGAACCTGCCTAACCAAGATCTCGGGGAAAGGGCTAATCTATTCTTCAACCGTAGGCACGGCATGGTATTCTATGAGCTCCTCAGGCGGGATCTTCCCAAACAATTCCTGGAGTATCAGTATTGCTGCTTGAGGAGGTATCACGCCTCTCTCGGTTATAATGGCGTCAACATACTCTGGAGGGGTGACATCGAACGAGGGGTTTCTGACTCTAATCATCTTCAAACGTCTCTGTTCTGTTCTCGAAAGGACTTCCGTAGGATCTCTCTCCTCGATCTCGACAAGCTCACCGATCATAGTCTCAGGGCTGAACTTGTAGGTCTCAGCAGCGACTAGGAACTGGGTTCGCGATTCATGTGCTGCCAGAGCCATGAGCGAGGTTCCGATCTTGTTGATCACAGCGCCGTTTGCCGCAACAGCGTCGGCCCCTACAACAACCTTGTCAACCTCGTTCATGAAGAAGCGCATGGCACTGTCAACTATGTACATGACCGGTATTCCCAGTCGATCCAATGCTCTAGCTGTCAACTTTCCCTGCCAGAACGGTCTTGACTCAGTGGCAATTACGCTAATACGCTTACCTTCCATCTTTGACGACTTTATGATGGCTATGGCAGATGAGCTGTTGCAGTGAGTCATGATCACCTCGCCGTCTACTATCCTCTTGGAACCTATTCGTCCGATTTTTTCGACAGCGGTTTTCGAATTCTCAATGAATTCATTGGCTGACTGGATTGCCGTCTCCCTTATGGCGGTGAGGTCTGACGTCCTTGTTGCGGCGTCTCGAACTCTGTGCATGACGTATCTAATCCCGTTAGGCAGAGAGACCGCGGTCGGACGTGTTCTCAAGAGGATTTGAGCTGCCGTCTCAAGTTCAAGGATCAGATCTTTTATGTTACTTGCTTTCGAGTATTGCGCTGTGATCTTCAGAGCTTCTACAGCTCGCCTAGCTATTTCTCCTGCGCCGCGAACCTTCATCGTTTTGATCTTTCGCGCGAGGTTGGCTACATACACATTCGACTTCATGCGCTATCAGAGCTCCATAGCTGAGCTGCTATGTCTTTGATCGACGAATTCAAATGTCCTAGGCCTAAAGCTCCGGCAGAAACGAGTAATACACTCTCCCTCGTATAAGTGACCAAATATCAAAACACTTACAGCAATTTCCTGTGAGTTTCGGCCCTCAGATGGCCTTTACATGCCTCACTACTGGAGGACGGGTCTTCTTAAGCACTCTATAGCCACAGTAAGGGCATTTTATCTCAGGTATCATCGCCAGCTGGTCGGCTGTCATGCGTGATCCGCAACTCAGGCACTCGTAGGTTATGCCTGTACTTGCCGGTTCCTTCTTCTCGTTCGTCGTGGCCATGGTTAAAGCAAAGTTGGGGGAGGTTCACTATTAAAGCTTAGGTTCGATCCTGGCGTCAATGTTGTGAACCTTCTAGAAACTGCGGGCAGTAATCCCCTGGCCCCAAGATTATTATGTCCAAACAGACCTGTTCTTGGAACAAATTACTCAAGCATCGGATTCTGTTACCAGAGACTTTCATTGGAAAGAGCGTTCCTACGCCCCGAATTGAAGCGACCGAGGGCTATGCTTGAAGTACATTGCGAGACCGATACGAACCTCATATTGGAAAATGGGACATGATTGGTTAGGAGAAATTGTTCACCGTGTTGAGAGAATCATTCGCCAAAAAGATTTCCTGGTCATATCTGAGAAAGCAGTCTCAGTTGCGGTTGGTCGAGTTATTGATGAGGAGACAGTTAGGCCAACCTTCTTAGCAAGGCTGATCGCAGTCGGTTGGATGAGGATCGTCTGGGGGTGGATTCTCGGCTATCTGTGCCATCTCAGTCGGGCGAACATAGCTCGACTGAGACAATACCCAATAGAGAAGGGTGCTGCGCACAAACAATTGGCACTAGAACAGGCAGGTTTCGTTCAGGCTTTAAGACATGGTTCGGAAGGGGGAATCGACACAAGCAACCTGCCCTTCTCTTTAGTTAGCTTACCTCTTGACGATCCTGAAAAGATAGCTGCTAAGATTCGAGACCGAGTGTTCGTGGAGACTAAGAAGAACATAACCGTATTGATCGTTGACTCTGACAAGACATACAGTCTATATGGTCTTCATATGAGTCCAAGGTCTACATCTATTCGGTCAATCAGATGCCTCGGGCTCTTTGCCTACATGCTTGGAAGACTGTTTAAACTAACTCCGAGATCTACACCACTGGCTCTGATTGGAGAGAACCTGAGCGTCGAGGAGGTTTTGGAAATATCAGCGGCTGCAAACAAAGTGAGAGGTTTCGGAGCCGGCAGAACGGCTTGGGATATGGGTGAAGCTTTTCATGTAAAGCCTCACGAGGTTACCTGGGAGATGCTTGGAACCGTCAAACATACTCCGGTCGTTATTGTCAGGAGACAGCGTATCGACAGTCGCCTCGGCGAGGGCCAGTAGGCGGGCTTCTAAGGCCTAAAGCCTTGTAACAAAGCCACTGCAAGAACCGCTGATAGAATGTCGGCTGTAGTTCCCGGGTTAAGTTCATGACTTGGAGTTCTGAGATCTTGATCTAGTCTCTTAGCTAAACTTAGGCCTTCCGGGGTTTTGACGCCGCCGGTCTCTAGACATTCCCTGGCGCGGACTGACACATAGCGCGACTTCTCTATGCCTACTTTTCGAGTTATTAGCGTATCTGGCACGGTCGAGAGAATTTTCAGAAACGTGTTGACGGTGCTTGTATTGATGTCTAAACCGGACTTGATGCAGTCAGCAAAGTAGGGGTAGCCTATGTCGAAAGTTATCTTGAATCCACTCACCCACTCAGAGGCGATTGAGTCATGTCGGGCAGACATTTCAAATATCTTCAGCAAAGCCGTACGTTTCTTCTTTATTCGATCTGTTGATTCGGGTGACATTACATCGAGCGTTTTGTGGATGCCAATTCCCCCGGGTGACGCCTTTGAGATCGCTCTATACACGTAGAGGGAGTCTACGTAGGTGGCCGAACGCAATAGCTTCCTCAAGTTCGAACGTAGCCTCTTCAAATCCACTGGTCCATTTCCGATCGTCATCCCTGCAGACGCGGCTATCGGAACGAGAAGTAGGATGACTCCGAGACTTGTGTTTCCCCCCTTCTGCCATCGCAACATCTCCTCAACCCCCGCCTGGATGGCTTTTCCGACTTGCGCATGGGAGAGACCTACCACACCTCTCGAGATCATGAAGCCTCTGCGAGCCGCCCGTCTATAGATCGGACCAAGCGCCGCTGCTGACGCTAGGAAATGCTCAAACCTTGTCTCGAGGAAATCCCTCGTTCGATGAACGTTCCCTGGTTTCGGATGGGCGCTTGCTTCCAGAAGCATTGCAAGTTGAAGGCAAGACGAGATGTCATCTTCATCGACTACACCTTGTAGCAATCAGATCACTCATTTCACGCGATTCTTGAAGATATATTCAAAGATTCCTAGACGTTGCCTCATTGCTGTCAAGCGCCAATCACCATCATTCGTCTGCTTAGACAACAACTTGCCTGCAAAAGGCTTTTCTAAATTTCAAGTGCATTTACGCGTTGCCTTTTCTTCTCTTATGGGATGATCATGTTAGACGTTAAGGATGTGAAGAGCCTTATCGATGTTGCTCTAGGACGAGGAAGAGCTGACCTTGTGGTGAAAGATGGTCGACTCGTGAACGTTTGCACAGGAGAGATCTTAGAGCGTGCAGGCGTTGCGATAAAGAACGGTCGCATAGCTTTTGTGGGAGACGTCGAGGAGGTTCAATGCAGTCGATCATCGATCCTCAGCGCCAAAGGACACTACCTCGTTCCCGGACTGATTGATGGGCACGTTCACATAGAGAGTTCGATGCTCACGCTGACTCAGTTTGCTCGTGTTGTTCTTCCGAGAGGAACAACCACCGTCATGATAGATCCACATGAGATAGGAAACGTCCTCGGCCTAAGAGGCGTGCAGCTAATGTTAAGCGAGGCCAGAAGGCTTCCCCTCAAGGTATTTGT
>Ga0315308_1001169_pt1 | contig 15193 bp, 11 predicted proteins | sample TDP3_MG_FD_203078 | JGI IMG/M metagenome (GOLD analysis project Ga0315308, IMG submission 203078) | Freshwater sediment microbial communities from Lake Towuti, South Sulawesi, Indonesia - TDP3 | ecosystem: Environmental > Aquatic > Freshwater > Lake > Sediment | place: Indonesia: South Sulawesi... | reverse complement strand
CCGGCCGGCAGCCACTTTAGCTGGGGGAGAGGCGGAAAGAATTCACCTGGCAACGCAGATTGGTTCGTCTTTGGTAGGTGTAATCTATATTCTCGATGAACCCACTATAGGTCTCCATCCGCGGGATGTATCCAGATTAATCGCTACCCTGGAGGATTTGCGGGACCTGGCCAACACGGTCCTTGTTGTGGAGCACGACCCAGCAACAATCCTTGCTGCCGACCACATTATAGACTTGGGCCCGGGGGCGGGTGAAAAGGGTGGGAAAGTTGTGGTCAGTGGTCCATTATCCAGAATAATAGAGACTCCCGAATCTTTGACTGGTGCTTATATGTCCGGCAGGCTAAAAGTGCCCCTTCCTGCAAAGAGGAGAAGAACAGACCTTAGCAAGGTTCTGGAGATAAGAGGCGCAGCACAATTCAATTTAAAAAATATCAATGTAGAGATTCCCTTGGGAATTTTTGTCTGCATTACTGGTGTCTCCGGTTCGGGTAAGAGCACGCTGGTTCAGGAGATTTTATACAAGGCACTGGCACAAAAAATATACCACTCCAAAGAGAAACCGGGAAAGTACAGGGAACTCTTGGGTGTAGGAAACATTGATAAGGTAATCAACATAGATCAATCGCCAATCGGCCGAACTCCCCGGTCCAATCCAGCTACCTATACGGACCTATTTACTCCTATCCGCCAGCTTTTCGCTCAGCTTCCTGAAGCTAAGATTAGAGGTTACCGGCCAGGAAGGTTCAGTTTCAACGTCAAAGGAGGAAGGTGTGAAGCCTGCATGGGCGATGGACTAATTAAAATTGAGATGCAGTTCCTTCCCGATGTTTATGTTCCCTGCGAGGTTTGCAAGGAGAAAAGGTTCAATGAAGAGACACTCGAAGTGAGATATAAGGGTAAAAATATTGCCGATGTCCTATCAATGAGTGTGGGAGAGGCCCTGGAATTTTTCAAGAATATACCCAGGATTAGAGAGAAACTCCAGACTCTATCCGATGTGGGACTCGACTATATAAAGCTGGGACAATCGGCGACCACGCTTTCTGGTGGCGAGGCTCAGAGGGTGAAGTTAGCCAAGGAGCTTTCCAAGAGAGGTACAGGGAAGACACTATATCTATTGGATGAGCCCACGACGGGGTTACACTTTGCGGATATCGAGAAGCTATTGAGCGTCCTGCATCGCCTGGTAGACAGGGGGAATACAGTTCTGGTTATTGAACATAATCTGGATGTGATTAAAACAGCTGACTATATCATTGACCTGGGGCCGGAAGGCGGTGAGCAAGGCGGTGAGGTCGTAGCGACAGGTTCTCCAGAGGAACTTTGCCACTGTACAAAATCGTATACCGGAAGGTACCTAAAAAAATTTCTCCAATAAGTTGAGTCCTATTTTTTACCTGCCTTTTGAAGAATCATCTTTGCGATTCTCAGAACCAACTCTTTTTCTTTCCTTTTCTTATCTCTAACCAATGACTTGAATCTCTTGATGAATAGGTCTTCACTGGGTAGCTGGTAAGTCGTCTGAGTAGCAAATAGCTCTGCCATCGGTATTTGGAGGACGTCAGCGATTTTCTTTAGAGTATCTAAGGTGGGTCTCTTTGTTCCCCTCTCAATATGTCCGAGAAAATTAGAGCTGATATTGGCTTTTTCCGCCAATTCCTCTTGGGTTAGCTTCAATCTCTTTCTCTCCACCCGGATTCTATTACCTATGCTCCTATAAATAGTCTCCATAAGCGACCTCTGTCACGATTATATGTTTTTCTGTCAAGACATTGAATATCCTATTAGGCAATATTTTTCTATTGACAGATAGGCAATATTCTGCTATTATCACGACAGAGAGGATTTATTTCAAAAGATGAAAAAGCGTAAGATTCTTATCGTTGATGACGAAAAAGAAATCAGAGATGTTTCCCAGAGTCTACTGGAACGAGCTGGATACCAGGTGGATGTGTGCGAGAACGCCGAGGAAGCACTTAAGCTCCTGGATAAGGCAGCAGATTACCAGCTGGTGCTTACAGATTTTGATATGCCAGGAATTAATGGCCTGGAACTAATTAGAGAAATAGAGAAGAAATATCCTCGTTGCAAGACCCTTTTAATGAGCGGAACCCCTTTCGGAAATAACATTGATACAATCCATTACCTCCTGAAGCCTTTTAACTTCGTAGAGCTGGTCTCAATGATTGAGGAGCAGCTTTCCTCGCCCTAAGAATTTCCCACCTCATCCATTTCTGGTTAGCCTCAAACATATGATAAACCAAAATTGCTTTCAGTTAAAGTACAAAATTCAGGCAAGCTGTTTTTTAAAGGAAGGCAAACTCTACCAATAAATAAGAGAAGGTTAGGTTAGAGAAGAAAGAGATGAGGAATAGCGGAGGGCGAGGTTAAGAGGGCTAAAATTTAAAGAGAGTTTTTAGAATAGAAAAAATGATATGCCCATTAACATGAATACAATTCCAGCAATTTTTGTCATTAACCTTTTATCCACTTTGTTAGAGACGAACTTACCTAAATAGACTGCCATTCCAGATAGCAGAGCCAATGCTGCCACTGCCCCAGTTAGAACCAAAAAAGGATTATACTTGGTGGCGAATATTGCTGAAGTAATCTGTGTCTTATCGCCCCACTCGGTTATAAAGATCAGTGTAAATCCTGAAAGAAACGAATTTCCCCAATATAGTCTAATTTCTTCCTTTCTTTGACGCTGGTTCAGTAGCAAACCCCCCAAAATTATGAAAATGATTCCTGAAAATATTTTTAATAGACTGATGGGTACAACGTTTGTAACCCAGGTTCCCACTAAAACTGCAACTCCATCCACTATCAAAAAAGCAAACATAACACCGAGCAGTAAGTGCAGATGTTTTTCTGTTTTTGAGGACAAAAGTAAAATCGTTAACTGAGTTTTGTCGCCGAATTCCGCTAAACCCGTCGTAATTAGTGGAATTAATATATCTGCTATCATTTCAGGTGATTATTTCTCCTTGTTTATCTTCTGAACTCTTGACTTTTCACAGCGAAAAGCCATTCCTGAAAAATTGAAAATATTGAAACAACAATCTCACGAAGCTTCCTGCGTGTCTACTGTCCCCAAAAAGAGAGGATTTGGACGAAGCTGGTTAGGGTGCTTTTAGTGAAGCTCTCCTGGACTGACGGTATGAAGCTATTAAATAGATGAAAAAAACTACCGAGCCCATTATAAGACCTTCAACAGGTACTTTATACCTGGCATTTTCACCGAATTCGGTCATTGAACTGGCTACAGATGTATAGGCAATAGTTGATAAAATAACACCCATATCTGATTTCCACAATAGATTCTTTATTTGGTGACTGACAACCAGTAGAAGCGTGAAATAAAAATAAGTAACGATAAGTAAAAGATGGACAGATGAGTAGAGGTATACCCACCACACTTCTCTGCCAGAAAAGAATCTTTCGATGCTGTATCCTTCATAGTATGGTGCTGGAAACCAAAATAGTATAAATGACTGGATAACACTCTTACCATAGGATACAGGGTTAGCAATGAATAATGCGATTGACATTTCAGTAAGTTTTTTGGATAGTTCGACATGGGACAGGCCAGTGCTCGCAATCATTTTTTCTCTGGCCCGCCAGATTGTCCCTGCGGAAGTACCAGTTATCGCGACCCTCTTATCCCGTTCCTGTATATATGTATTGGCAATAACTCTGTATTCGTCAGGCGCTTTCTCGATAAACTTTCCTGAATGCTGAGTAAGCTGATATCCTGTTAATGTAGAAACCGTAAAGTAACCAAATCTACTATAATTCACATAACTCCATCCAACAATGAGGATAAGAAAAGGCAGTAAGATGCTTGATGTGGATAAAAAGAAGTTCTTAATGTCTAACGGCCTCCATCGGGAGTATCGTGCAGATGTAACCACTAATATGAGGACGATGGGCAATAATTGGAATAGAGATCTTGTCAGTCCGGCTAAAGAACTGGCAATTCCCATAATAAAGCAAGTGGATGGTCGCCACTTGCTATTATCTACTATGGTGAACGTAGAAGAGACTGTCAAACAAATAAGAAATGTTGTAAGTGTCTCGGTCAATATACTTGCCTCAAAGAAAAGCGTGCTTGGATTCAAGCTATGAACTAACCCGCTGATTAGCCCCACTATTGCTTTGCCGGATAATCTTGTGAATATGTAGTAGAGAAATACAGAAGTAACAATTCCCAATAGTGACTGCACGAGGAAAATAGCCCACTTATTTGATTTCAACATAGCGAGGAAAAGAGGGTAGATAGGTGTTCTGGCCCCAAGGTCATTAGTAATATCAAAATTTGTCATCGCTCTGGCAAGTCTTAGATATCCCTCCGAGTCAGGCCATAAAACCGGATGGTAAAGTAGCAGAAATACTATCCGGACAAGAATACCGACAAGTAATAGGAGCCGTAATTCCTTTCCTATATTGATTTTTCGAAAAATAGGGACAGAGGCCATTTTTAACAATTTATAACAGTATGCTATTAGCAAGATTCAAAAAAGGAGATAATATAAATTTCACCAATTTGCAACAAAAGATAAAACTTGTATCGTCTATCATTTTTTCGTAGCACTGAGGTCGTGTACTCTTACGGTAGTGTCAAAATAGATAATTCTCGGCCCTGGACCCTCGGCGAGCACGTCGGTATCAGCATCAGTGATAAGATATCTAATGTTGTAATCACGGTAAAGTGAGCCATATTGTTTCTCGCCAATAACTTTCCTTAGCTCTTGGTCTTTTGCATTTACACTTCCTGGGATTCGAGATAAATAACCGAATGCCATAGGCTTTTCGTGGATAGTTTGATAATATAATGCCAATCCAGGGGTGGCAGTTGTATCCACGATGCCTTCGGTATCAGGTAAATCTTTCAAGACATTGATGTATGGTGGTATGGCAATTTTAGAAGCCGGGATAGGCTTGGGTAAATATTCTATGAAAAGTGTTATTAGTAATAGTCCTGCCAGCAATCGTTTTCCTGCCGACTCCCGAAAAAGCACTTTAAATCCCATTGCCGAGATAACTCCTGCACTGAGCATTGTCATTACCATCATCCGCACAGGAACACCTGAAGCCTTTACAGGAGGAAATACCATTTCAAACAATGCGTAAGGGAACCCTAAGAAAGGAATTTCTTTTCCCCATATATGCAATGTAGGCCCTAAGCTCATTACAGTAAAGAAAATGAGTATAAGATACCATAGGCTGATACCTTGAGCAGGGAACCTCCGTCTCTTGACCCACACAAAAATAAGAATATAGATCATCGCCAGACCCATATGAACACTACTTTCATGGATATTGCCAGGAAGCTTAGACCAGTAGGAATGTGTTAAATGAGCAAAACGCCAGTGTCCTCCAGGAATGAAGAGAGCCAGGAAATCCAAGGAACACTCCTTTGGTGGATGAATGCCCACGAGAGGATCGCTCCTATTTAAAAGAAGGAAAGAAGCCACCAGTGGTCCTGCTGTTATGAGAAGACCTACAAAAAAAGCTGTAAAAGGAACCAGGTGTCCTTTTCTGATAAAGAAAAAGATATCCTTCTTCTGCACACCATACCAGATAACTATCAGGCAGGCTATCAGCACACAGTAGAGAAAGTAGTAGTAACTGCAAAGAAGGACCACGAAAAGAAGTATGGCTGAAGCTATAGCTGTAACAATCCTTGGCTTAACAACCAGTATGTACCAGAAAAGCACAAAGAGCGGGATCCATTCTAAAGACACCAGTTCCAAATGCCCTTCAGCGTGAGCAAAGTGATAATTTGAGAAAGTGAATATGAAGCCCGCGATCATACTCCCCCAGTATGACTTAGTAAAGTAGTAAGCCAATAAAAACGCCGTAAGTCCACCACCAACAAAAGAAAAAACAACAATAAAGTTATAAGCATCTATTAGCGTTAAGAATCTTAACAAAAATATTCCTATAAAGCCATTAAATGGATCCAAAGCATGGCCCAGGAGTGAGACACCGTATGGATAATGAAGATAATGAGTCTGCCAAAGTGGTTGATGGAGTTTGGTCACTGCCTTGTTTACCCACCAGATATCCCAAACATGTTGTAATCCATCACCCTGGTCGGCAAAAAAATGGGTGGAAAATTGTGAAATCAGAGGATAGGTTAAAATGCAGAAAAAGATGAAATAGAAAATTACGGGGAATAATCCCATCTTAGCGGCAATAGAGACATAGCGGTTGATGTTCACCTTTTTCATGGTTCAGTCTCTGAATCCCGATTCTGTATGGAACATTATACCAAATCGAGATTATCTTGCAACAAAAATATACAGTTACTCACCCTTTCTATCTTTTTACTTGACTACTATAGATAACTATAATATACTAAAAATAACGTCAAGTGAGAAGAAAGGAACAAAATTGGTAAAGAGACATATTTCGATTCTTCTCCCTTTTCTATTGATTTTTCTCTCCGAAGGATTGTCTGCGCTTACCGAAAAGGACTTTAAGCACTCAATGAACTTCTATCAGAGATTGGTAGAAAAAAATTAAGTTAGAAGAACTCATCTTAACTCTGGATAAGATTTTAAGAAAATACAAGGATGTTGGGGTAAACTTTACGCCTGTTAGGGAAAAATTGTTGGTCCTTAGGAAGTTCAAGGTCTCTAAGGATTACTACAGAAAACTCGAAGAGAGAAGAGCAAGTATCGATGAGCGCATCACTACTCTCAAGCGCATTCTGACTAAATTCACAAATAGTGATGCCGACCTTTTGAGGAACGGAGAGTGATTTGGAGCGATTACAGGAAGAAAAGGCAGGGGACGCAAAGGAAATAGAAAAGGTTGAAGAATTCAGAGTGGGAAAGGGGACAGGAGCAGTCGAAATCGGAGAAGAATTTAGGCTGGAAAAAAAGGCACAAGAGTCAAAACAGGAAGAGAAAAGCAGTCCGGAAATTGAATAAGATTTAGAGGAATTTGAAGAATTCGAACCTTAGACTCTCGAGGAAGACCCCGATAAGTAAATCCGGAGGAATGGAGTAGCCCCGCACTTTTAGAAAAGTGCGGGATAAACTCCGCGTAGCCCGGTGCTATAATCGCGAAGCTTCGCTACTCCGATTAAGCCTGCGAAAGGAGGTGAAATTATGAAGCTGGGGTTTACTACTGCCGTCTTTGAGAAAGAATTGCAGGATAAGGAAATCACACTTCGAGATATCGTTGAATTTGCCCAACTGAATAGAATTGAGGCTATTGAACTGAGGGAAGGTTGTGTGGAAGATTGCGATGGGGAAGCGCTGCGTCAGCTCGCTAGGCGGTACGGAAAAATCCATTTTACCTATGCGATCAAGAATAATTGTCTTGATGAAAAAGATGAAGAGAAGGTTAGAAGCGCGATTGAAGTTTCGGCTTCACTTAGCGACGAACCCGTTCTCAGGCTGGTTGCCGATGGCGAAATTATAAAGAACGAGAAAAGACGATATAGCTCTGAGGAAAAAGGCAAGATAGCTGACAAATTGAAGACATACGCCGATATAGCTAATCGGCATCGAGTAATGTTGGGCCTGGAAAATGCCAGAGAACCTATGGAAGATATAAAATATATTATTGACCAGGTAGATTCACCCTCAGTAGGAGTGACTTTTGACCCAGGCAACCTCACCTCAATAGCCATAGTAAAGGGAGACCCGCTAAAGGCTCTGGAGTCATTAAAGGTTCCTGAAATAAAGTTAGTTCATTTGAAACAGACAGTAAATGGTGAGCCTCAGACTCATATTTCCGACGGAGATATCAATATTAAGGAATTACTGGACAGGCTCAACACTATGGGTTATAGAGGAATTGTATGTCTGGAGCCAAAGTCAGCGAAGGGATGCCGGGACTCCTTGAAGTCGAGTATTGAATACATGAATAAATTATACGGAAGATCCTGGCCATATTTCTAATAATTGGATAAATCTTTGAAATGGCGACTGTCCCTTTTTCCGAAGGGAAAAGGGACTCTATCCCTTACAGTAGAGGGTCCCGATGAATAAATCGGGACAAGTCTGGCGACGGGTTCGAGATGGTGAGAACCCCGGCCGACTGAAGCGAAGCGAAAGGAGGGTCGCTGTTCCGACGAATAAGGAGGAACGGGTAGCGACGTTCCGATTAGTGAATCGGAACAGGTCACCGACTGAAGCGAAGCGAAAGGAGGTGAGTCTAATGTACGATGTTGTGGCTTTGGGAGAGGCAATGTTAAGGCTTTCGCCGCCTAACTTTATGAGGTTAGAGCAGACAAATATTTTTGACGTTAATGTGGGTGGAACGGAATTAAATACCTGCGTGGGAGTTGCCAGATTTGGCATGAAGACGGCATGGGTGACGAAGCTGCTCAGGAGTCCTCTCGGTCGGTTGGTAGCTAACAAGGCCAGAGAACAGGGTATAGATACTTTACACATAGTGTGGAGTGACGAGGGCAGGGTGGGAATATACTATCTGGAATTAGGTAGCACGCCCCGGGCAAGCGAGGTCTTTTATGACCGCAAAGACTCGGCTGTAAGTAAACTCAGGCCGGGTGAAGTAAACTGGCCTGGCATTCTGAAAGGAACAAAGCTTTTTCTTACTAGCGGAATTACCACGGCTCTGAGCCCGACTTGCCGAGAGGCAACAATCGAGGCTATAAATGAGGCCAAGAAGCAAGGGTGCAAGATCTGTTTTGACATAAACTACAGGGCAAAGCTATGGTCGCCGGCAGAGGCTAAAGAGTGCCTCTCCAAGATACTGGATAAAGTTGATATCCTGGTGACCACGCAATATGACACCGAAGATGTTTTTGGCTATAAGGGTGCTTATGAGGACATAGCAAAACAATTGAAAGACAGGTTCGGTTGTCCTGTGGTGGCCATTACTCTAAGAGATGTACGGACTGTCCTGACGGGTGGCTGGACTAGTATTGCTCTGGCTGATAAGCTCTACAGGGGCAAAACCTACGATGTAGAAATAGTTGATAGAGTGGGCACTGGGGATGCGTATACTGCTGGTTTCATTTACGGTTATCTAACCGGTGACGTGGAAAAGGCTGTTGCTTACGGAGATGCTTTAGCTGCATTGGAGCATTCCGTTCCCGGCGATTTAAGCTGGTTTACCGAGGATGAAGTTAAGAAGCAGATTAAGGCGGTTGGTTATAAAATTCAAAGATAGGGGTTAAAAGTTAGTTTGTTTATTGCCGAGGAAGATATGCTCGGGATTTGGTTCACTCGCTGACAATTTTTGCTCTTTGAGTAGCGCCAAAAATCCCTGTAGCCGTTCCGATGCATCGGGACTAAAGAAGAAGCAAAGCTTACGCTTTGCGGCTACGAGCTTCGATTTTTTGGCTAAAAATTCTAATGCTCGACTATGCTAAATCTGTTCGCATTATGGAATATTTTACCTTCGTTTTTTGGCTAAAATTCTAATAGCTCCTCACAAACTGTCTTTTAAATTTTCGTGGTAGCAAAGGTGGGAGTAGTGCAAGGATAATTGTTGGGAGGGAGGTGAGTTTATGGATAAGAAAGCAGAGCACCTTGAACTTATGATTGAATGTGGGGTTGTTCCGGTAATTAGGGCAGAATCTCCAGAACAGGCGATGAAGATAGTGGATGCCATCAGGGAAGGTGGAATTAAGACTATTGAAATCACGATGACTGTTCCTAATGCTATTGGAGTGATGGAGAAAGTGGCAGGAAAGTTTGGGAAGGATGTGCTCTTAGGGGCTGGTACTATTCTTGATGGAGAAACAGCCAGAGCATCTATTCTGGCAGGTGCTGAGTTTGTTGTAGGGCCATCATTGAATGAAGACGTTATCAAAATATGTAAGAGATATACCAAAATTGCAATTCCCGGAGCCATGACTCCCACGGAAGTTGTTCATGCCTGGGAGATGGGCGCAGACATCGTGAAAATCTTTCCCGCCGGTGAGTTAGGCGGTCCAGCATATATTAGGGCATTGAAAGGGCCCCTTCCCCACATTCTGCTCCTTCCTACCGGGGGAGTAGATTTGGGGAATGCCGGGGAATTCATCAAAGCAGGTTCCTGTGCCATTGCCGTGGGAACAGCATTAGTTGATAAGAAGGCAGTGGCTGAAGGGAAGTTTGAAGTTTTGACCCAGAAAGCGAAACAATTTCTTGAGGAAGTAAAGAAGGCAAGGGGATAGACTTATCTTTGATTGTTGAGGCTGATAAGCGGTTAACCCCTGTTATTTAGGTATTGACAGGGGTTAATTTTTTGACATAGCATTTGAGTTCTTGTGGAGAGAGATGAAGTTAAGATTCTTATGAAAATAGAGGTAACGGAAAAATAATTGGCACAATTGACGGATGAGCAATTATATGTTATAATTCAAAAAAGGTGACTTTCTATGGTCAAGAAAATATTAGTGGTTTTTTTCTTACTGTCCGCTTTTTCCATCAGTAGCCTTCTCGGACAAGTCGTTTCCCACGAGGAAGAAGACTTATACAATTTTGGCATGAGTCTTTACCAGGACGGGATGTATAGACTGGCTGCAGAGCAATTGGATAAATTTGAGAGAAATTATCCGGAAAGTAAGAAGCTTCCCGAGGTGAGGTTCTACAAAGCGGAAGCGCTATTTAACCAAGGGGACTGTGCGGGAGCATTTGCTGCGTATGGCAAGACCATAAGTTCCTATCCGGGAACAGACTTCGCTCTCAAAAGCACAATTCGTCTTGCCGACTGTAAGTATGTGACCAAAAACCACAACGAGGCGATAGCACTTTATAAAGACTTCATCCGAAAATATCCCAAAAGCGACTTGGTTCCGGAAGCAAAATATTATGTTGCCGAATCCTATTTTCAACAAGAAGACTATGCTGGGGCAATTCTGAGTTACGATGAGGTTATCAAAAACTATCCCGGGTTTAAGCACATAGATTATGCTCACTATTCTAAAGGCTTCTCCTACTTCAAGCGGGAAAAATATTCTACAGCATTACCGGAATTCTCCATAGTTGTTAAGTCTTTTCCTCAGAGCAATATTGCTGATGCCTGTCAATTTTTCGTAGCGGAGTGTTCGTTTTACCAGGCAAATTACGATTTAGCTACAGCTGAATACCAGAAACTAATCAATAACTATCCCCAATCTGCCTATCTTCCTCAGGCCCAATTTAAGATTGGGGAATGCCTCCTCGGACAAGGGAAGTTCCCTGCTGCCAGGGAGGCATATAAGAAAGTTCTAAATATTACAGATTCTACTGACTTGAGAGCAGCTTCATTGTATGAGATTGCTGAAGCGTTTTACCGCCAAGGAGACTACCCTAAGGCGGTTATTGCTTATCAGGAAGTCCTTAAGGCTTATCCCAATTCCACGCAAGCAGTGAAGTCCCAACAGTCTGTCGGCTGGAGCTACTTAAAGCAAGGGAAGTTTGAGGAAGCCCGGCAGGCTTTTGGAGAAGTAATAGTTAAGTATCCCCAGTCTGATCTTGTTCCGTCAACATATTATATGATGGGCAATTTGCTCTATTATCAAAAGAAATACAAAGATGCAATTAAAGAATACGAGGTATTAGCGGGAAGTTTTCCCGCAAGCAATCTGGCAGATGACGCTATTTATTGGGAAGGTTGGTGTTATTATCAGGAAGGGAGATACGAGGAAGCTATCGACTCGTATAGAGAAATTGAAAAGAAATATCCCGACAGTAACTTAATTGTGGAGGCCAAGTTTCAGATTGCAGAGAGTTTGTTTCGGAAGAGAGATTTCGATTTTGCCGGAAAGATTTACCAGGAAGTCATTGACCGTTATCCTAAGAGCGAATTGGTTGACGATGCCTATTTCGGGCTGGGCAGGTCTTATTATGAAAGGGGTGATTTCGTTTCTGCTGGCAAGGCTTATCGGACAATTATTGCTTCCTATTCCAAAAGTGACCTTGCTCCCCGGGCGCAGATGGAAATAGGAAATTGCCTTTTAAGCCAGAAAAAGTATAGTGAAGCACACGAAGCCTATAACCTTGCCCTCACTAGTTATCCCAAGAGCGGTATTGAAGATCGAGTGAGGTTCCAGATTGGACTCGCCTACTATAAAGAAGGCAAATATGATGAGGCAATAGAAGCTCTTACTACTTTGAGAGAAAAATTTAAGTATAGCGAACTTATTGACAGGGCTCTCTATTACATCGGCTGGTCATACTTCAAACAGAAAAAATATGACGAAGCAGCCCTGCACTTTAATAATGTGGTAGCCAATTACCCTGAAAGTAGTATAGCGGGAGATTCTGTATTTAGAATTGGAGACGCACTTTATAATCAAAAAAGATATGTTGAGGCGATAAAGAATTACCAGAAAGTAATTGACCAATACCCGCAAAAGGAGATAGCTGAGTTTGCCTATTATGCTATTGGCTGGAGTTATCATGCCCAAGGCGACGACGATAAGGCAATCAAAATTTATGAGGATTTTATCGAAAAGTATCCCCGGAGTCGTCTAAACGTAGAAGTGAGATATCGCCTTGCTGAGTACTATTATAGTAGAGATAAATTTGGTGAAGCAGCAAGGGTTTATCAGTCTATAGTGGACAGCTATCCAGACTCACCTCTTGCTGATGATTCGTTTTATTGGCTGGCCTGGAGCTATTATCGAGCCGGGAGCTATGATGAAGCGGCTGACACCTATAGGAAGCTAATAGCGAAGTATAGTGATAGCGACCTCGCCAGTGAAGCTCAGTTCCGCATCGGAGAATGCTATTTTGTGCAGGGCAAATATGTTGAGGCAATAGCAGAATATGAGAAGAAGATTACCGGTTTCCCTGAGGATACTTTTTCCAGCGAGTCGCAATATAAGATTGGAGAAAGTTATGAGAAGACGGGTAGGAAGGACCTTGGTGAGCAGGCTTTTCAGAAGACGCTCGAGAAGTACCCCCAGTCAATAGCTACTGCCAGAGTCCACTTAAGATATGGGATTTTGCACGAAGAGAAGAAAGACTACAAAAAGGCAATAGAGGAGTATAGATTAGCAGCAGATTTGGCCCGTACCGAGGTAGGAGCAGAAGCGCAGAAAAGGATAGGTGACTGCTACTATTTTCGCAAAGATTACCATAATGCGACAGTTGAGTATTTGAAAGTGGTCTATCTTTATAGCAAATACTCATACTTCGCTGCGCCGGCACAATATATGGTGGGAGAGTGCAACGGGAAAGAGAGATTTTGGGAGGAAGCGAGGAAAGCTTACAGGAAAGTTATAGAAAATTACCCGGAGACCGACTGGGCACGCAAGGCACAAATAGAATTGGAGAAAATCGCTGAGAAATAGAATCGTGATAAGAAAAATTATCCTTTTTTTAGGAATCTCGCTTTTTCTTTTTTTCTTGCCCCCGTGTTTGCAGGGTGAAACGGAGAAGCCAGTCGAAGAAAAGCCAGCTTTCGAACTGCCAGAAGTGGTAATTATTGGTGAGGACCAGTCAAGGGTCACCATAGGTGGTGAAAGGAAGCCACTCGTTGATCAACCCTTTTTAAGAAAAGTTGAAGTTGGTCTGGAACCGGTAGGAAAAATTTCTCTCTTGAGCCTTCCTTTAGGTAAAGACATAAATATTACTGAAATTAACTTTGGCTATGGAAGGTTTGAAACTCTGAAAGGTGGCCTCACGCACGGAAGACAGATAAAGGATAAAGGCCACTACCTCTTGGGAATAGGAAAATATAAGACAGACGGCGAATTTTCAGATAGGCATTACAACATAGATGACGCATTCTTAGAGGTTGGTTTTAGGCCTGGAGAAAAGCTCGATCTGAAAATTGCCACTTCAGGACTACTGAAGGATTATCGGCTATCTAATTCTACAATTACTCAGAAAATAGATCTCCTAAACCTGGAATTAGGAGCGAAAGCGAAAATCAAAGAGGAGGGCAGTCTGGGATGTCAGTTTTTTGGTCGAATAGGAAACCTGAAGAATGATTCCAAAGCCTCAGGCGACATTGGAGGTCTTCGCCTCCAAGCAGGAATTGGCTTCGGGCAAGGAAACGTGTTCAACCTTGAGGCTCAACTCTATCAGGAGAGGCTTAAATTGGATGGTGATAGGAGACGGTACCTGGTTAGTTCCATTTCTCTCAGCCAGGAATTTCTTCTCTTTGATAAAGTGTGGGCTAATCTCGGGGTCGAATATAAAGAGAAGAGTAAGCCGTTTTCCTCCCTTATCTTCCCCACGGCGAGATTTTCTTATGAGTTAATTCCCAATTTTAGCCTCTGGGTAAGATATAAGCCAGAGATGATAGTTCCTTCTTTTGACGAACTATATATTGCGAACGATTATGTAGACGTAAATCTAAACCTTCTTCCCGAGAAAAGGAAATTTTCTCTCGAGGAAGGCATGGAGTACAAGCTTGGCCAGAACCTTTCTGGCAGCATTTCCTTTTTTCAAAAAAAGTTTAAGAATTTCATTGCTATTTTCGATGATGGTAGGTTGGGCAATCTGCAAAATATTCCCAAGGTCTACTCCCAAGGTGTAGACGCTTCCTTTATTTACATCCTAAGGAAGAATTTCACCCAACAGTTGAGATATGTATATCAGAAGACAGAAGACGAAGATCGTCCTGACGAAAGGGTGCCGTATACACCTTCCCATACCGTCAGAATTTCGTCACACTATTCTTATGGGCCGTTGAGCGTACTTCTGTCAGCATTAATTGAGAGCGAAAGATACTATAATCGTTCCGAGTCCTTACCTTTATACTGGACTATGGAAACAGAAATCTCCTGTAATATAACAAAACAGGTTATTCTCTATCTCCAGGGAGAAAATTTACTCCGGGAGAAGTATGCTGAGAGGTTTGGCTACCCGCTTGACCACACCAAGTTTCTGGGAGGCTTCAAAGTTAAATGGTGAAAAATGAAAAAGGTGACAGGTGCTTTTTTCTAAGATAATAAAAAAAGTAGCCTGTCCCCTTTTTGGAGTACACAGAATTTCCCTCTCCCCTGTGCGGGAGAGGGTAAGGCCTGCCCGTGCCTGGCACGAGCCACGGCCAGGGGTGAGGGGAAAGGAGGTTGAGATGCTCAACTATTTTTTACGCGGGGGAATAATGATGTATCCTCTTTTTCTTGCTTCGGTTCTGGCTCTGGCGATAGTCATCGATAAGCTTTATGTTCTTTCTCGAGCAAGAAGAGATGAGAAGGAGTTAATGGGTAAAATAGTAGAGTTATTGAATCAAAAGATGGTCCAGCATGCGATTGCGCTCTGTGAAAAAAACAAGGGCC
>Ga0315308_1001166_pt1 | contig 15210 bp, 17 predicted proteins | sample TDP3_MG_FD_203078 | JGI IMG/M metagenome (GOLD analysis project Ga0315308, IMG submission 203078) | Freshwater sediment microbial communities from Lake Towuti, South Sulawesi, Indonesia - TDP3 | ecosystem: Environmental > Aquatic > Freshwater > Lake > Sediment | place: Indonesia: South Sulawesi... | reverse complement strand
TCCTAACCGCAATCATTGCAATCCTTGCAGCCACACTCACGTACTTCTTCTCATCCTCTTTTCCAAGCAACAGTCTAGAGTATCTGTTGGCGTTTGCAGCAGGCGGCTTCATCTATATAGCCACATCGGATCTTATCCCAGAACTGCACAAAGAAACAGAAACAGCCAAGTCAGCTGCACAATTCTTCTTGCTCTTGTTGGGCATAACACTCATGTGGGTCTTAAAAGAATAGGGCTCACCCATCCCAAAAGTGTGCTGCAATCATTTTTTTGATAACGAATTCCAAGACTGAACCCACAAAAGAGACACTTGATAAATCAACATACATCATACGCTGAATACAACTAACAAAATCGCAAAGTTTATATATTGAAACATTTCCTAAGCATTAAATACGGCGGGGCCAGATGGACGCATTTTCAACTCGAAGGTTCGGATGAAGAACCACGCAAAGTGACGGTTTTCTCGCCCACTCAGTTCCATGGAGAGACTAGGCTCATGGAAAAATCACGAGAAAAGCAGGAAACAAAACTTCGAGTAGCCGACAAATGTCCAGAGTGCAACAGCAACAACCTTATCCATGATTATGATACTGGAGAAACTATTTGCGGCAACTGCGGCCTTGTCCTACACGAACAGATGCTTGACAAGGGGCCAGAATGGCGAGCTTTCACACAAGAAGAAAAAGAATCAAGAACTCGAGTGGGTGTACCTACTTCATATTCTGTCCACGACAAAGGTCTGTCAACTGCCATTGGTCGGGTTGATCGAGACGCCTTTGGACGCAAACTACCATTGTCAACACGTTTGCAGATGTGGCGTCTGAGAAAATGGCAGATTCGCTCTCGAGTGCACTCTTCTGTTGATCGCAACCTTGCTCAGGCTATGGCTGAACTTGACAGGCTCTCAGATAAGCTGTACATTCCAGGACCCATTAAAGAAAAGGCGGCAGTTGTTTACCGCAAGGCTTTGGAGAAGGGCTTGGTGCGAGGAAGATCAATTGCAGCTATCGCTGCGGCTGCTTTGTACGCTGCGTGTCGAAACAGTGAGACGCCTAGGACTCTGCGTGAAATCGCCGAGGCTAGTTTAGTTGACAAGAAAGATGTGGCTAGGTGCTATCGGCTCTTGCTTCGGGAGCTTGAAATCCACATGCCAATAGCTGACCCTATGACTTACATTTCAAAGATTGCTGAGAAAACTGGCATCAGTGGTCAAACTCAGGGCTTGGCTATAAAGATAATAAGAGATGCCAAGAAGAAACGGGCTGCTTCGGGCAAGGACCCCATGGGATTGGCTGCCGCTTCACTATATATTGCTTGTCTCTTGAGCAATGAGAAGAAAACGCAGAAGGACATAGCTGAGGCTGCAGGCGTCACTGAAGTTACTGTCAGAAATCGTTACAAGAGCTTAAAGCGACAGTTAGACTTGAAGCTCCCAGACTAGTTTTGCTTTTCTACTTGTTTTGTTTCTTCTTTTTCTAATTCCATAACAATTGGGCCTCTGTAGCCGCAGTTATCGCAGATATACTGTTCAGGAAGCAGCCATATGTCGAAGCGGCTTGAAAGCCTCAGCTTTGGACTGGCGCATTTTGGACAGAGTTTGGGCGTTGGTTGACTATGCTTGAGGCTTCTAACTACTTCACGCAAGTTTTGGAGTAGACCCAAATTGATTCTTGCTCCGATTAAGGATGTTTGCGCTGTTACGTGACCTCTATGTTTTCTTCAGGGTAGCCCATTTGGAGTAGATAGTCATGCACTCTATCTCGGTGGTCGCCTTGCAACAATATTTGGCCGTTTTTGGCTGTTCCTCCACAGGCGCAGAACGTCTTCATTTTTTGGGCTAACCGCCCTAGGTCAGTATCTTTATCGTTTATGCCGTCGATTATGGTCACTGCTTTGCCGAATTTTCTTGTCTCTAATCTCACTTTGATTCGTTGCTGTTCCTTGCTTATCTCTCCGCAGACGCAAATGTCCTTGGGAAGTCCGCATGTTGGACAAATTTCAGCCATTGTTCTCAAGCAGTATTCAATAAGAAGGGGCTATATAAGAATAACCATGTTTGCGCGTTCAAGTCGTCGCAAGCACGTCGACAACCACTTGAAACCAATAAGGACCAGTCGCCCGCACAACACGCCCAAAGGAAACCTCAGATTTCACATTGGACTCGTTTAATTTTGCAGTCACCTTGTCCATCACTTTTTCAACAGGGTTTTCACCCTTTCCAGCGTGCACAAAATCATAGTAATGAATCCAACCGCCACCAGGCTTCAACGCCATTAAGGCGCAATCGAGATACTCGTAGGCTTTTTCAGGCAAAGGCATCAAAACCCTGTCTGCAACGCGACTCAACTTCTCATTCACAACTTTTTTGGCATCACCAAAGACAGAAACAACTTTGTTCTGAACTCTGTTTAATCTGACATTTTTCAACATAAAATCAAATGCGACGGGATTGACATCAATCGAAAATACTCTTTCAACCTTGCTGTGCTTAGCCATCACAATCGAGAAGCAACCTACACCTGCAAACATGTTCACTACAATCTCATGTGGTTGAACCAGACTGGCAACACGTCTGCGTTCAAAAGACAGACGAGGCGAAAAATAGCATCGCTCCAAATCGACCTCAAAGAGGCAATCAAACTCCTTGTGCACAGTCATGGTTTTCCTTTCACCTGCAACCCATTTGAGTTGACGGAGTCGAAAGTCACCTGAAACCGGGCTGGTCTGCAACAAAACAGTTCTGACATTTTTGTGCGCTTGCATAATCGCTTCTGCAACAATTTGACTTCTAGGCTTGAGGGTTTGTGGAACTCGAATAACAGCTATGTCACCGACAACATCATAGGACTTGAAAATAAGGTCGAGTTCTTGAGGCTGCAACCTTCCAGCTAAAAGGAACCTCAAATCTTTCTTCATTTTGCAGTTCTCTCATAAAGGCATGTATCATTCAACCATTGCTATGCGACTTAACCAGTCAGCCACCCACTTCATTTTTTCAGGCAAGTATTCATAAATCAATTCCACATCCTGCTTTTTTATGGCTCTCAACCCAACCATAGAGGCAAAGTAAGCTAACGCACCAACTATAACATAAATCGGGAGTAAATGCAGCCGAAGCTGGAGAAACTCATAGGAAGATGGCGACAAAAACATTCTGACTACATCTAGCCCAACAATTGCAATCACCATAAGAATCGAAGCGACTGAAGCTTTCCAGAGGGCTTCTTTGTCAAAAGAAACAGGGACGAAACGAGTTAAGACGTAGAGGCTTAGCATCAAGCCTATAATGGAAGCAAATGTTCTAGCCCAAGCAGTGCCAATCATGCCTAAGCCTAAGACAGCCAAAGCAGAATAGGAGAGAAGAACACTGAGACAAACAGACACTATTGCAAGCAATGAAACAATTTTTGTGCGCTCCAGCGTCAGCAATATAGGACCTGTGGCAATGCCCAAAGCGCCGACCAACGCTCCTAGAGAAATGATAATCAACGGCAACACAGCCTCCACGTATTGAAAACCAGCGAACAAGATTATTATTGGATAAGCTAAGGTAGCCACTCCAACAATCAGAGGAAAACCTATTAACACAGCATATCGGGCGGAAACACGGTAAGCGTCTTTCAAACTGTTTGATCCTTGCCTTGTGTATAGTTCTGAGAGTTGAGGAAAGAGTGCGGTGATGATTGAGCTTGAGAACAAGGTTGGAACCGCCGAAGCCCTTACAGCCACGTAGTAAATCCCTAATGTTTGTAGGTTTGTGAAAGACGCCAGAATGAGTTGGTCAATCCATGTTATAAAGTAGCCAAAGCTGCCAGAGATGTAGAGAGGAAAAGAAAAATTCAATAATGGTTTGGTTGAGCAGGGTTTACCAAACACGCCAAGATACTTGGCTGTTAGGATTAAGCCAGCCACTGAAGTTATGGATAGACCTGTAAGCCAAGCGAAGGCTACAGCGTAAAGACGCCAGCCGATGAGGAGAAGGTAAGCACCTACAGACGCGTGAATGAGAGTGAGTGCCAAGCCTAGGATGGCTACCTCACGCATCCTCTGCATGCCCTGCAAGAAGCTTGAAACTTCAATGTTGAGAATTGAGAAGATAGAGCAGATGGCAATTAAACGCAGCAGCAAGGCGTAGTCGTTGGTACTGAACATTAGTGAAGATGCCAGTTCTGCGGGAATAAATAGCAATAAAAATGCAACTGTTGAGGCTAGAAAGCCAACTTGCAAAACTCTGACGACAACAGCTTTAGCCTCCTTCGAGTCGTTTTCAGCCAAGTGTTGAGAAATGTATTTGATGGCTGCTGATGGAAGGGCAAATGTTCCTAGCACCTGGGGTAAGGTGAGAATGAAGGATAAGAGGGCGAAGATGCCCATCTCTACTTCGGAAAGTGTGTGGGCGAGAATGACAAAGTAGACTACGCCTACGAGAGCGGTGAGGAAGCCTTGAACAAACAGGTAGGTGGCGCCACGAGCAACCCGAGCAGTAGGACGCAAAGAACTCAATGAACTCTTTCACCTTTCTATAGCAGTATTGGGATATAGACTCCGTTTAATAAATATAAATGCTGTTTCTAGTAATGGTTAAGAAGAACAATTGGAGATAAACTGGGAGAGGCCACGTAATGATTTTGGAGGTCGGCTGCGGTGGAGTCTACAGTGCCTTTAGCCCCAGGGTTCGTGGAGAAGATGTTATTTATATCGATGTTGGAAAACCCTCTGTTAAGATTCCAAATTTCATCAGAGCAGATGCGGATTTTATGCCTCTAGGAAGTAGCCACTTCAAAGAGATTTAGGGAAGAGGGACCTTATGAAACTTGATATTGGTTGTGGGCATTTTTATAAAGGGGACGTGAATATAGACTTGTTTGTGAAAGCAACGCCTCATAGAAGTTCAGACCAAACAAAATGCGATGATTTTGATTTAGATACCAAGAGAATACCGAATTTCATTCGTGCGGATGCTTGTTATTTACCAATAGTCGACAATGCGTTTGACGAAGTTTTCTCTTATCACACAATTGAACACGTGTCAAATCCATTCTTGATGATTAAAGAAATGGTGCGAACTGCAAAAAACAAAGGCTTGATTAAGCTGGTTTGTCCGCATCGTTACTCTTCAAGACGCAAAAGAGTCTTACATAAAAATCTTTTCTCATTAACATGGGTTTTGACAGCATTTAAAAAGTGCGGTGTACGTTCTGTTTATGGAAGATATAGTTCTTGGAGACATTTTCCAAACAATGTAATTTCAGTAATCAGGCTTCCGGATGAAATAGAAATTTCTGCGCAAAAATAGACTGTGAGACTATGGCAGTGAAAGAGGCTCAAAAAGTATGGAACTTAGTATAGTAGTCTTAACACGAAACAGTGAGTGGACTATTGAAAAATGCTTACGCTCAATACTAAAGTTGACAGAGAAATGATATGTGGGTTTGGTGAAAAATGATGGCACGGCACCCATATTTGACGGCATTTCTGAAGGATACCGTTGTGAGGTTTGCACTTGTAAAGTATGGAGCAAATATTTTACACAAGTGGCGTATTTTTTCTTGTGCAGTTTTGTCTTCAATTCCCAAGGTGCGTTTGAATAAAAAGGTCAGAGAGTGTTGCGACACACTGACGAGAAAAATACTTGTCAAGGTGGATGGAATTAAATTTACGTTAGTAGATGTCGAGAGCATGTACATTGTTTCACCACAGTTCGAGAAATGGATGTGGGATTACCTGAAAGTTAAGAGTGGCGATGTATTTTTGGATGTGGGCGCTCATGTAGGAAAATATGCTTTGCAAGTAGCCAAAGTCGTTGGTGAAAATGGCTTAATAATTGCTATTGAACCAAATCCTGAAAATTACTTGGCATTGACAAAAAACATAAGCATAAACAAAATTGAAAATATTCTTGCATACAATATTGCTGGTTGGCATAAAGATTGTAAAATGAAGTTGTTCATTGCAGAGAAAGCTGGGCGACATAGTTTGAAAGAAAACAAAGGATGTTTAGGGAGCGTCTTAGTTGAAGCCAAAGCCTTGGACAATATTATAAAAGGAATCAAGGTCAACTGGATAAAATTAGATGTGGAAGGTGCAGAGTACGAGGTTCTCCAAGGTTTGGAAAATGCTTTAAAAGAATACAAACCGCAGTTGATCATAGAAGTTAATAAGAAAAACTCAGAACGAGTTAAGGAATTTATGACTCAAATGAACTATAACATAACACCCATTTGTTCAATTTTATACGGGCAAATGATTTATCTCTATTGCTATCCGCAGGTGAATTTCAATGAAGATAGTGAAGGTACATGAACAAAGAGACCTTCGTCTGTGCGAAATATACTGAGGTCTTTTCCCAATCCCCATAACTTTACGCTTTCCACATTTCGCAGAAATGATTATTTGGAGAATCTATTCTTTCATTTTTCATCTGCCATTTTCTTGAACCTATCTAAATACGCGTAAAAAAATCCAAACAGCATGATTACCTGATCCACCGGGTACCATATTGCCGAGAGAACACCTAATCCTCTATGTCTCTTTCCAAGTTTATAAAGCAGTTTTGGAGTGCTATATGGAAGTAAAAAATACATCCGCCAAAATTTCAATCTATCATAAGTTTTATACTTTTTATGGAGAAACGCTTCCCCGTATCCAAATGTAAATTTCTGTTTTGAACGTGTCAGCAGTGTTGGTCTATGGTAATGATAAGCTATTGCATCGTGAAGTACAATCATCTTTCCTCCGTTGTTAAGAATTCTAAAACTAATGTCTGCATCCTCACCAAAAGGCAATTTGGAATCAAAACCGTCAACCATTTTCAAGATTTTTCTCGTAAAGATTGTGTTGCTGGTGTCACAAGCGGGTCTTCCCACGCTTTTTTCTCCCAATTGCTTGTCGTAGTGATAGTCGTAAACTATTCCAGCTAGTTTTGGAACTACGCCCATCATGTCTTGTGGCATTCTAACTCTACCGTATAGGACATCAAAATCTGGGTATTTTTCGAACGCTTTAGACATTGCTAAGAACCAATTTTTATCAAGGAAAAGGTCAGCGTCAAACATGCATATGTAGTCATGCACAGAATGTTTCTGCCCGAATTCTCTCGCATTTCCGCGCCTTCGTATGTTTGTGTATATCCGGTAGTTGTAACCCTTCGAAGAAAGAAATTCGGTAATAATTTTTAAGGTCCTGTCCCTGCTGCCGCCGTCTACAACAAGGATTTCCTTTATCTTAAAGATCCCTTTAGGCGCAGCGTCTAGACTTCTTAAAAGAAGCTCTATTGTCTTTTCGTTATTAAACGTCGGAATAACAACACTGAGATTAACCATTTTAACCTAAACTGAAGAGAGATGATTACCTTCTTGAATCTTTCTATACCTCTGCATTGTCAGTCTTGCGTTTCATTAACTTAAGTTGGGTGAAGAACTGCCTTCTTTTATTTCACTTTCAGAAATAACGTTGTTCAATCTGTCAGCTATTCTTTGCCAATCGTATTCTTGAGCTAGAGAGCGTGCCTTTTGACTCAATTCTCTTCTTAATCGATTGTTCTTAAACAACCTCGTTATTGCCTTAGCAGTCTCTTGGGGATTTGCCCAGGGAACATAGACAACTGCGTCTCTAAACACTTCTTTTCTTTCTTCACAGTCTACTGCTATGCAAGGAACCCCACAAGCGCATGCTTCCATTAGGCTGATTTCAAAACCGTAGTATGGCGCAGTCAATTGGCAATATACGTCCGCCATCCGCATAGCCTTAGGCACTTCATCATCTTTAACTCCACCAGTAAATATGACTTTATCAAAAACGCCGTATTTCTTGGCAACTGTTTCCCAATAGGATTTTGGAAACTGGGGGAATTCGCCAACAATTACTAAGGCGGTTTCTGGGAAAGTCTCTACCACATTTTTTATGGCGGCTATAAGATATTCGACACCTTTGATTATGATTACTCGACCACAAAAGACAATTTTTTTTGCATCTCTTGGTATTTTATATTTATCGATAAACGAAGTAAAGTCAACGTTTGGATTGAACTTTTTAACATCAACACCATTTGGTATTGGATACACTATTTTTGCTCCCCACTTTTTGCCCAGTTTTGCATGATATTTTGTGAACATTATAACAGCATCTGCAGAGAGAACATTCTTCTTTTCGTTGTACGTTATCAAGCTAAGTATCCAACCCCACAGCGGATTTCTCCTATGCCATTGGAATCTTTCAACCCCAGTTACAAAAGATACCACTCCATGCGGATGATGGATGTGTTTGACGTTTCTTCCAAATTTCCTTAACAAGGAGGCAATAATCCTTCCAACTGTCCCATCAACCCATTCATTGGAGTATATTACGTCAAATTGCCACTTTCTGTAAAGGTTCACTGTAGCCAATGTTTTTCTAAATATCAGCCAAAACGCCCAAGAATACGGTATGGGTCTCCAATTCAAGCTCGAGACATATTTAACTCGAAACCGCGAATTATGAGTAGACTGGGAAAAATCCCTCAGAAGTTTTCTTTCACTGAAACGTTTAGCAACAAGGATGACCACCTCATGCCTGCTCGCTAAAAAAGGAACAACAGATGTTAAGTATTTCCTAACTCCTCCAACACTGAAATTATCGTATCTGCCTCCCAGAACTAAAACCTTCAATCAACTCCACCGTCGAATAGTTAATTTTGCAACATCACTATTTTGATTCCATTTTTCTAAGACCCGTGAAAACCAAAGCAAGTCCTGAAACCAGCAACACGATGGCTAACAAGGTTGCTAGTGGTTGTAGCGCTTCTCTGCCAAACGGTGGAATCCAAGTGGGAGTGTTATAGGGTTGACCTAAAATGGTGTAGTTAAGGATGAAAGCTATGAACGGAGACAACATAGTGAGCATAGAACCAGCGAACACTCTCCACGGCATAGGTCTTTCTCTTTTCAACAACCCAACCCCAGCAAATCTTTCACAGAGCTCAAGATATTCCCTTCCCTAAATACTTAACGCTACGGTGCAGAATCAAATCCCATTTTGGTTACCGAAGGAGACGCAGGTCACATGCATGTGGCAATATCAGAAATGCTTAAAAGTGAACAAGTCGTGTGCTTAGCAGATTTGAAAGGAGACACAAAACGTGTCGGAGAAACATGAGAGCGAACGCGGACTTGCTTACGAATGTGTGAAATGCGGAGCAAAAGTGGCTTTAGAGGAGCTTGAATTACGAGGCGGTGGAGTGAAGTGCACCTACTGTGGCTACCGTGTATTGAGAAAGATTAGACCACCTGTTGTCAAACGTATAAAGACGAAGTGAAAAAACACACTTCAGATAAATGTCAGAAGACCTAGGCTATAGCCTCATCTATCACATGGTTACTAGACGACTACTTTATGAGTTCGTTTGACACATTGGAAGACAAGGCAGAGCGAGATATCAGAAGATTTCTTTTTCACCCAGCTTTCGGAGAGCCTTTCCCTTAAGCCTAACAGTGGGTATCACAGTTCTTTCGGGTTCAGTCTCTGTGGTCTTTCGTTTAACGGTTTCTCCACAAACACCTTGAGAGAGAAGCCGCCTCTTTATGCACGTTGCGTAGCTACAGTTGGCTACCTCACAGGCTTCTTCGGTCCATCTGCACCAGACACTGTTTCCGCGAAACAGCAACGCGTTTTTGCCGCATCTGAAGAATCTACAGTTTGGGGAACAATATTCTATTCCACCCAAAACCTGCACAACCTCTTCGAAGACAAATCTTCACAAGTTGCTATGCTCTATTCTTTTCGACACATAAAGCTTTGATAAAACGACTATAATAAACTTTTCTTGACGTTAGGTTCACTTTCTTCGTCTCTGTGATAGCCTCGGCAACCTCTTATAGGTTGAAGCTATGATGAAGGCAACGATTATTATAAGAAGGATGACCATGGTTACAAATTGACTTGTTTCTAAGGCGTATCCAGCAACTGTCACGTATCCGTCGAGTTTGAAAAGAATCTGCTTTGAGTCGACTAGGTATAGATATTGCGTTTCGCCTGGTCTCCCTGCCACAGACACCGATATCCGAGAATTGCCTCCAATGATACCGTTAAAGCGAGCAATGCCATCTGCTTGAGTTGTATTAGTTTCTGTCGTTTGGTAGTTTGAATTGACCTTACGCTGAAATTCAACCAAAACGTTGGGAATAGGCTGTCCAAAATAGTCGACGACGAGCACGTTGAGGTCAACTTTGTAAACGTCAATGCGAACGACGAAAAAGTATTGGCTTAATGATTGGTTTAATAGGTCAACAGTAACTTCTTTTAGAAAAGCGTCGTCTTTATACAATCTTAATCGGTATCTTCCAAAGGTAAGAGAAAGAGTGGTGTTTCCTGCGCCGTCTGTGTAATTACCTGGCTGTGCGGTTTGGCTACTGTTCCACTCGTAAGCCAACAATTTGAGGCCCACAGCAGGTGCGTTTTTGGAATCCAAGACGTGGATAAACATGGTGTAGATGGGTGCAACTATGGTTATATTGTTCCAGCTTTGTGCTGACAGGTTTTCGATGAAAGTCGTGTTGAAAGGGAAGCCGTAGCGCCGTGCCTCTATAAGATAACTGATGTTCGTAAACACGTTCTGCAGTATCACGGTTCCATCGATATTGGTAGTGAACGAACCTGTCTCAGGAATTGTCTCGTTAGCTCGCGTGGTGTAGTTATACATTAGATTTAGGTCTACGAAAGGAATCGGAGCGCCTGTCTCATTCGTTACTGTTAGTTTGAGATTCGAAAGCCTACTACAATTCAGTTGTAATGCAACATTTTCTGTAACGTTCTGATTCACTGCGCCTACTTCCACATTTTTCCAAAAAGCCTTGAAGGTGTAGTTGTCAGCCTCAAGCGAGAACTGGACCCGTCCGGTTTCGTCTGTCTCATTCCACAGATTCAGGGGCAAACCAGATGTAGCATTCCAAACTTCAACCGATACACCTGCAACAGTCTGGTTAGCAAGGTTTCTGGTTTGAATTTCACAAATGATACTTTCAGGAGATGCTGAAGAAGGCAACAGCATGCCTTGGGGAAGAATCAAAAGCGTTGTTAGTACCATTGTCAGGAGTAACAGTTTAAAGGGCTCTGTTTGAGCCTTGCTCTTCTTGGACAAGTTTTAGATCAACCTCATTTAGCACCTGAACCTTGTAGTACTGCACGAGTTGTGAACAAAAATTAGCGATGCATATTTTAAGCTTTGTCATTTTAATATGTCTTCAATGCCTTCAAACAGGTTCCATTTGGGATCAAACTTTAGAAGCGTTTGTGCCTTAGAAATGTCATAGACGAACACTGGAAAATCGAATTCTCGTGCTGGCTTGATTTCCATTGTTAGATTAGATTTCATGGCTTTAATGCACAATTCGCACACGTCTTTTATGCTTGTGGCTCTGCCCGTTCCTATGTTGTATGCCTGACGCGTGTGTTCGGTTTCAAGAGCTAAAAGGTTCGCTTGCACAACATCTCTGATGTAAATGAAGTCATTTGTTTGTTTACCTCCAAAAACCACGGGTCTTTTTCCTTCATTGAGAAGTTTAAGAAATGCTCCAACGGCACCCCAGTCTTTACCCTTGCCAAAAATGTAGCCATATCGCAGAATAACGTATGGTAATCTGTCACCGAAATAAAAAATCCATTCTTCAGCTTGCTTTTTCGTCAGACCATAAATGCTATCAGGTTCTCTAGCTGCGTCTTCTCGAATTGGAACGGGAACATTACGACTGTAAACAGAGCCTGTTGAACTATAAACCAGCCTTTCAGCTTTTTTCTCAATGCATATTTGGATGACGTTTAGCGTTCCCTCAACGTTTACCCTGACGGCTTGTTGAGGATTTTGACTTGCCACATCAAATCGTGGAATCGCTGCCAGATGCAACATTTTGTCTCCTTGCTTAACGAAACGTGCAAGATCTTTGTCTAAAATGTCCATTGTGGCAATTGTGCAATGTTTGTTTCTTTGAAATTCGGCTTGCAATCGGGAATCGGAGATGTCTAGAGCTACTACGTTATAGTCAGCGTCCAGAAGTTCCCTCACGGTGTGCAACCCTACGAACCCATTTGCACCAGTCACAACAACTCTCATGCCGTTTCACTCATATAATTGGTTTCATCTACTTTAGGCAGACATAAATATAAAATGCCCGCTTTAGTCAGCTTACTTTTTCCAAAACTCCTATTATGTATTCGATGTCTTTTTCAGTCACTGCGGGATGCACCGGCAAGCTTAGAACTCGTTTACAAGCGTCCCCAGCCCTTGGGCAATTTGTCTTTCCATAACCCAGCTCGCGATAAAGAGGTTGTTTGTAAATTGGAATCGGGTAATGCACAGCCACGCCTACTCCCATCTTCTTCAGATACTCAGCAAGATTGTCTCTCCCAATTGGAAAATCATCCTCCACTCTGACCACGTATTGATAAAAAACATGTCTGACCCCATCATCGACATATGGAGGGACTAATCCACGAATTTTCTGAATCCCTTTCGTTAGAATCTCTGCGTTTTTCATCCTTTTTTTGTTAAAGACCTCAAGCTTCCGAAGTTGCACGCGTCCAATCGCGGCGCAGACCTCAGTCATGCGGTAGTTGTATCCGAGAATCACATGGCGATACTTTTCCGTTTGGCCGTGATCCCTAAGTAGGCGGGCTCTTCTCGCCAGCTCGCTGTCGTTTGTTGTAATCATTCCGCCTTCGCCTGTGGTTATGTTTTTTGTGGCGTAGAAACTGAAGCAACCAATGGTGCCTATGCCTCCGACCTTCTGCTCTCTATATTCGGCTCCATGAGATTGGGCGGCATCCTCGACCAAAGCAATCTTATGGTCTTCAGCGGTTTCCTTCAACTCCTTCATATCAGCAGGTTGCCCAAATAAATGCGCACATATTATTGCTTTTGTTTTGGCAGTGATTTTGTTTAAGACATCTGAAGGATCTATGTTGAAAGTTCGCGCATTTATGTCTACAAACACTGGTTTTGCTCTTTGATAGAGTATGCAGTTGCTGGATGCTATGAAAGAGAAGGCGGGGGTCACGACTTCGTCTCTCGGACCGACTTTGAGAGCCTTAAGTGCGGTGTCTAAGGCTACAGTTCCGTTGGATACGGCGACCGCGTGTTTCACTCCGATGTAATTTGCGAACTCTTTTTCAAACAGTCTAACTTTTTCTCCTTGGACCAGCACGCCTGACTCGAGGACTTCTTTTATGACTTCTTGTTCCTCTTGTCCCAAGAGTGGCTTTGCGATGGGTATTGTTCGCCTCAATGGGTTTCACACACCTTTCTTTTTCCATATTTTTGCAAAATCTTCTGTGGGTATCTTGTATTTTTCACCACAGTGCGGGCATTTCATCAAAACCAACTCGCGTCGCCGCTTCTCTTTTACGAGTTTTCTACCGCATCTGCACACAAATCCTCTGATTTTAGCTGGGTTTCCATAGGCTAAGGCGTGCGGTGGGACATCTTTTGTTACTACGCTACCTGCTCCTATCATTGCATATTCGTTTATTGTCACACCACACAAGACAACGGATCCTGCTCCTATCGAAGCCCCCTTTTTCACATGTGTCGGCACAATTTTCCAATCGGTGCTGAAGCTTCGGGGATAAGGATCGTTTGTGAATGTGACGTGGGGACCAACAAAGACATCGTCCCCGATTTTTACACCTTGGTAGACATTTGCTCTGTTCTCAAGTTTCACGCGATTTCCGATTTTCACTTCGCGGTCGATGTAAACAGAGTGCCCAAGTATACAGTTCATACCTATTTCAGTGTTTTCTCTCACATGGACAAAGTGCCAGATTTTTGTGCCTTCTCCTATCTTAGATGTCTTATCTACAACAGCTGTAGGGTGAATGTAGACGTTGCCCAAAAGGGTCTCCTCTTTATTTAAATGTAATTGCGACATGTAAATAACAATTTAGTAGTTAAGCAATACTTAGATGAAGAGAAGGTGAAATAAATCGACGACAGTTACATGGTAATTGCAGGCACGAGACCAGAAATTATCAAGATGGCGCCTGTCATTCGAGCGTTAAAGGAGCGGTCGCAGCCCTATGTTTTCGTTCACTGTGGACAACACTACGACTATAACATGTCTCAACAATTCATTGAAGAACTGGAGCTTCCAACACCCGATTACGGCTTTAAGGTCAAAGCCTACACACCTGGGCTGCAAACCAGCAGAATACTCATACTAATTGAGCGAGTTGTCAAGGAAGTGAAACCAAAAGTCATGCTGGTAGAGGGTGACACAAATGGTGTGTTGGCTTCTGCTCTCGCTGCTGTGAAACTTAACATTTCAGTGGGTCATGTGGAAGCTGGACTTCGAAGTTTCGATCTGCGTATGCCTGAGGAGCACAACCGCCGTTTAGTTGACCACTTGTCCAAATTTTTGTTTGCGCCAACAGAAATTGCGAGAAAAAATTTAGAAAAGGAAAGCGTGTGGGGGACGATTCACGTGACTGGAAACACCGTTATCGACGCGGTTATACAGCACATGTCTCTGGCGGGGAAGAAGTCAAAGATTATTGATAAGATTCGGTTTAAGCGGTTTGCTCTGGTTACTGCACATCGGGCTGAAAACGTGGACGACCCAGCTGTGCTTAAAAACTTTGTTGAAGCTTTCGCTCAGGCTCCTATCCCAGTGGTGTATCCTATCCATCCGAGAACCAGAAAGCGATTACGCCAGCTAAAAATGTGGAGGATGCTTTCAAGAGCTGAAAACGTTCAACTCCTGCCCCCGTTAGGTTATTTTGACTTTCTGGTGCTCATGAAAAAGTGTGAAATGATAATCACCGACTCTGGCGGAATACAGGAAGAAGCCACTGCGCCGCCTATTCGAAAACCTGTGTTGGTAGTCAGGTTATCTACGGAACGCCCAGAAGCCGTTGAGGCAGGCTTTGCAAAAGTGGTCGGTGTGGAAAAACATAACATTCTAAAAGCTATGAAACAGACCCTTACCGAGGAGAGAGCCATGCCAAACATATCGCCTTACGGAGACGGAACATCTGCCAAAAAGATAGTTGAAATTCTAATGCATGAAGCAATTCAATAATGCGCGCGTATCTTTTTAGAAAGTTTGTGTGTTTAAGGCTTGTTCTGAGCCTAGTTTGAGTTTCTCAATCATGAAGCGGGCTATCCTTGCCAACGCGCTATTTTTCAAATGCAACCGTTTCTGAAACTGAGTTCTAGAACATTACTTCCAGAAAAGAAATATT
>Ga0315308_1001163_pt1 | contig 15229 bp, 20 predicted proteins | sample TDP3_MG_FD_203078 | JGI IMG/M metagenome (GOLD analysis project Ga0315308, IMG submission 203078) | Freshwater sediment microbial communities from Lake Towuti, South Sulawesi, Indonesia - TDP3 | ecosystem: Environmental > Aquatic > Freshwater > Lake > Sediment | place: Indonesia: South Sulawesi... | reverse complement strand
ATCCATTTACAAAATGCATCGTTTGGATGCGAGAAGGGCAACCTTCAGGGACGAAAACTAAAGAATGCCAGGACAGCTTGTGGAAGAGAAACTGCAAGAATTAAAGACCCGTCTGGGGGAGATCAAGAACCTCGAAGCGGCGGCGAACGTTCTGGAGTGGGACCAGATGACCTATATGCCCCCAGGGGGCACCGCTGCCCGAGCGGAGCAACTGGCTACCTTGCGGAAAATGGCTCACGCTCTCCTCGTCAGCGATGAGATCGGTCGCCTGCTGGAAGAGCTTCAAGCAGAGGCGGCGGACCTCGACTACGATTCCGACGAGGCTAGCCTGGTGCGCGTTACGGCTCGTGACTATGAGAGGGAGCGGAAGATCCCGGCCTGGCTTGTCGCTGAGATGGTCAAGGCAGCTGCCCTGGCTCAGGAAGCCTGGGTTCAGGCCCGGGCCGAATCCAACTATCCCCACTTTCAACCCCACCTGCGGAAGATCGTGGACCTCAACATCCAGATGGCCGAGGCCCTGGGCTACAAAGACCGCCTTTACGATGCCCTGCTGGACCTGTTTGAGCCAGAGATGAAGACAGCCCAGGTGGCCCGGATTTTCGACGAGTTGAAAGCGGAACTGGTGCCCCTGGTAAGGGCTATTGCCGAGAAGGGGGATGCCGTTGACGACGCTATTCTCTACCGCGATTACGATGAGGAGAAACAGTGGGCTTTCGGCCTGGAGGTGCTGCGCCAGATGGGGTTCGATTTTAAGCGGGGCCGGCAAGACAAGTCGGCTCATCCCTTTACCACCTCATTTTCCATCAACGACGTGCGGCTCACGACCCGTGTCTATTGCAACCAATTCAAAACTGCCCTTTTCGGCTCGATCCACGAGGGTGGGCACGCTCTGTATGAGCAGGCTATAAGTCTTGCCCTGGAGCGCACACCTTTATGCGAGGGTGCCTCATTGGGGGTCCACGAATCGCAGTCCCGCCTGTGGGAGAACGTGGTAGGGCGCAGCCGGGGCTTCTGGACCTTTTGTTTCCCCCGCCTCAAAGAGTTCTTCCACGAACAACTCGATGGGGTGGACCTGGAGGCGTTCTACAAAGCCATCAACAAAGTCGAGCCGAGCATGATCCGCGTCGAAGCTGATGAGGTGACCTACAACCTGCACATTTTCCTGCGTTTCGAGATCGAGAACGATATGCTGGAGGGGAAAGTCCAACTGTCTGACTTGCCCGAGGCGTGGAACGCGAAGATGAAAGCTTATTTGGGCATTGTCCCAACCAACGATGCCGAGGGCGTGCTGCAAGACGTACACTGGTCCCTGGGCAGCCTCGGATATTTCCCCACCTATGCCCTGGGCACCTTGCTGTCGGTGCAGTTCTACAATCAGGCTTTGGCTGATATCCCGGAGATCCCCGCCCAGATCGAGCGAGGCGAGTTTGCCTCGCTCCGAAACTGGCTCAAAGAGCATATCTACGTCCATGGCAAAAAGTTCACCCCGGCAGAGCTGGCCAAGAGGGTGACCGGATTCGAACTGAGCGCGCGACCGTTTGTGGAATACGTCAGGGCCAAGTACGGCGACATCTACGGGCTATAGATCAGGCAACTCCTGGCCACTCTTCGGCTTTGCTCAGGGCATGACCTGGGGAACCGGTGGCGCTTTCGGCTGAGAATTGATGAGGATACCTGGCGCAAACTACACCTTTCTAAGGGGTAGTGCTCGCCAACTAGCCAGCGGCGGCTTGACCAGGTCCGCGCGCTAGCCAATCACGAGGGCATGGTCCAGGGTGCGCGCTGGGCAGGTGAGAGGAGGGGACGATGGTCCAGGCGGGGCTTGTTTCCCGCCTTCTTGCCTCTCAAAGCTCAGTGTGAGCTACTGGACCTGGTCATGCGCCTGCTCGTACCTGGCTTCTGCGGCGCAAGCCCCAGGCGGGTTTTCGAAGCAGATAACGCGCGTTACTAAGCCAAATCCGGCCCTTTCTGGGGTTGATGGACGAAACGGTAAAATCAACCCCACGAAAAACCCACTATATACGGGGGCATGTTTGACAAAATCCCCGGTATCTAGGGGCGGTGAGCAGTGCTGATTTGCTTCGAAATCCCCAGGCGGGGGCGAGTTGCTTTTTTGAAGCTGGTACGCTATAATCACTTCACCGGCCGATTATGCCGCAAAGCGGTGCCGGGTAGCAAGGAGGGAGTGAGATGGTGCAACCTGCAGGGATGACGGCTGAACTCTACAAAGCAGTGGTGGCCGTGGTGGACGACCGGGTGGGAGAGATCAAGGTCACCCGTCAGGATTTCGATGACCTCAAAGGGGCAGTACAGGAGTTGGTCCAGGCCCAGGCCCGCACCGACACCTCGCTGAAAGAGCTGGTCCAGGCCCAGGTGCGCACCGAGGAACGGGTAGGTGGACTGGAGCGAGCGATGGAGCGGCTGGCCCAGGCCCAGGTGCGCACCGAGGAACGGGTAGGTGGGCTGGAGCAAGCGATGGAGCGCCTGGTCCAGGCCCAGGCGCGCACCGACGCCTCGCTAAAAGAGTTGGCCCAGGCCCAGGCCCGCACTGATACCTCGCTGAAGGAACTGGCTCAGCTCCAGGCGCGCACTGAGGAACGGGTAGGTGGACTGGAGCAGGCGATGGAGAAACTGGCCGAGGCCCAGGCCCACACCGATGGCGCGCTTCAAGAATTGGCCCGGCAGGTGGGGAGATTGAGCGAGAACATTGGCTTTGGCCTGGAGGATGTGGCCCGCGTTGTGCTCCCCGATTACCTGGCCTACCGTCATAAATCTGCAACTGGAGGGGGAACCGGGGGAGGAACTGTACCGGGTGTTCTTCGAGGTGGATGGGGAGCAAGTTGAGATCAATCTTTATGGGGAAGGGCGGCGGGACGGGCAGGGGGCCGTGGTGCTGGGGGAGTCGAAAGCGCGGATCTACGGGCGCGATGTGCAGGACTTGACCAAAGTATTGGCCCAGGTGGAGCCGTTGGTGGAAGGGGAGGTGGTGCGGGTGATGTTTGGCTTCTACATCCATCCCACGGCTTTGAGGGAAGCACGGGAGGCGGGGATTCTCCTGGTGGCTTCGTATCAGCACCGCAGCGAGTTGAACCTGAGGCCCTGAGGGTACGAGTAGGGCGCTCTGTCCGTGGGTCTAACTTGACGTCTGGAGAAGGGTGGCATGCCCATGCATGAGAGAATTGTAGTAAACCCCAACATCTGCGGTGGCAAGCCCTGCATCAAGGACACTCGTATCGCCATTTATATGATTCTGGAACTCCTGGAAGACGGGTTGTCTTTTGACAAGATCATCAGGGATTACTACCCGCACATCACCAAAGAGGACATCAGAGCCTGTCTGGAGTATGCCAGGGCAGTCGTCGAGAATGAAGAGATTCACGTCGTAGCCGAGGCAGCCGGAGTATGAACTTCTTCGCTGACGTCCGAAACTTTTGCATTTGACAAAAAAGTCCGGTAGCGAGATGGGTCAAGGAGGTAATCGCTGTGAAAGCGCAAATTAGCATAGAGCTCGAAGAGGAACTGCTTTCTGCTCTGGATCGCATTGCCCTCTCCGAAACAAGAACCAGAGAAGCGCTGATCCGCAGCGCTATCGTCTCTTACCTTGAGCGTCTTACCCAGATGGAAGAACTGAAGAGTTTAGCCATGGACAGATATCTCGAGGGGGAGCTCAACTTTGACGATTTTGCCCGAATTGTTGGTTACGAAAGGGCAGTTCTGGCCCGGGACATTGACCAGGCCATGAAAGAGAGCATCAAGCATGCCAGAGAAGACTTTGCCCGCTGGGGAGCCTGAAAAGGCACTACTCGTGGCCGATACAAGTGCCCTGGTCTCTTTGGGCATTGGCTTGGTGCTTGAGAAGGCTTTGGAGATAGCTACCATCTATTACCCCCAGAGGTGGTGAACGAGCTGGAAATCCATGCCCGTCTCAGTGATGATGCGGCCCATGTCTTGAGCCTGGTCAGAACGGGGCGCATCAAGGCGCTCAATGTTCAGGACACCCAAAGAGTGCAGGCTTTGGTAGCTGAGAACACTCAGATAGACTATGGCGAGGCCGAGGCTATTGTGCTGGCCGAGGAGAGAAACATGAGCTTGATCATCACGGATGACTTTGAGGCGTTTTTTCAGATGCGAAGGGCTATCAAGGTGCGTGTGGACTTTTCCCCCTACCTTATCGCAGCCCTGGTGGTGACCGGAAGACTTTCCATCGAGGAAGCAGAGGCCAGCTTTGAGAGAATAGCCCGTAGCCGGTCGGCTATGGCACGGTCTGAGGTCGCCCGGATGCGGGCCTCGATATCTGCTCGTTGCTCCGACGTTAAGGTTATGCGAATATGCTGCCCCATTTTGTTGTCCCCCAATCTCAATTTGAGGGTAAGGATAGCAGCATAATCGCCAAATGGCAAATTCACAAAACCCAATCGCGTTTAGTATATTATGGGGGTGAACTCTACGAATACTACCCGCTTGGCAAATACGTCGTCTCCGCTCCAGGAGTGTGTGGCGGGCGACCGACTTTCAAATATACACGCCTGGAAGTGAGCACAATCCTGGCGTTAATTGCCTCAGGTGAAACCATCGAGCGGGTCGTGCAGGCTTATGCCCTCAGTCGGCTTACACCTGAGGCCGTGCGGGAGGCCATCCATCTCGCCGACCAGGCCCTCGTCCAATCGGCAGAGATACTTCAACCTGCTATCGCGTAATCCATGATCATCGTTGACGAAAACCTGTATGACCAACGCATCATAGTTTGACACACACCACGTCGTCGAGTATACTTGCTTATCGGGAGATGGCATCAATGGAGACCATTAATCTGGAGTGGGGGCTGCGTCATATCGAGAGGGAAGCGGAAGAGAAAGCCAGAACAGGTCTTGCGCCAGAGACGATGGCATTGCAGATGAGAGTGTTTGCTGCTTTACGTCAGGCGGGCGCTGTCGGCCCTGGCCCCGAAGAGGTGGCACAATACTTGGCGGAACCTGAAAATCAACGTTGGACACCTATCCAAGCTGGTGGCAAACCAGCCAGCGAGATAATTATTGACGACCTTCCTCCCCTAACTCTCGTCGCGGCCGACGATGATCTCCTGAAAGCGGCTCAAACCGAGGGATTAGAGACTGAGAACCCTAACCATCACCCCTGAGCACAGGAACAAATGGTAAGGCCATCTTTTCGCTTACCCTCTCCAGTCTTGATGCTCATCCTATTGCCACTACTGGCTGGCTGTATCGAGCCAGGGCAGGTCGCAGAAGACCATCTCGCCCCCTACAAGCACTCCCTCCTCCCCGCCTTCCAGGGAGACATCGCCTCTCTGGGAGAGATCCCCCGCTACCGCATCGCCATCAGTCTCGACGCCGACGCGCTCACCCTGACCGGCCGCCAACAGGTGCTCTACACCAACAACGAGGGCAGCAAGCTGGGCGAAATCTACTTCCGCCTCTATCCCAACCTGCCCCAATTCGGCGGCCAGATGCAGATCCAGAGAGCAACCGTTGGCAATCGGGATACGTCCTTCACCTACGAGGCCGGGAATACTGCCCTCAAATTGCCTCTGACGCCCTCCCTCCTACCTGGGGAAGGAGTACAGATCGAACTGGATTTCACCGTCCAGGTCCCCCGCGCCGACGACGATGAGCCCCACCTGTTTGGCTTGAGCCAGGGCATCCTGAGCCTGCCCAACTTTTACCCTACGCTGGCCGTCCATGAGGCCGCTGGCTGGCACCTGGACATGGCCCCCGAGTTCAGTGACGCCGTCTTTAGCGAGGTGGCCCTCTACGAGGTGAATGTCACCGCCCCGTTGGATATGGTGCTTGTCACCTCCGGCTCGGCCCTCGACGCTCAACCGAACCCTGACGGCACCCAGACGGTATATTGCACGGGCGGCCCCATGCGCGATTTCAGCCTGGTGATGAGCCGCCAGTTCCAGGTCGCCAGCACCACGGCCTACGGCACTACCGTCAACTCCTATTACCTGCCCCCGGACGCATCAAGCGGCCAGGCGGTCCTCCAGCACGCCGCAGCGGCCCTGCGAGCCTACAGCGACGCTTTTGGCCCCTATCCCTTCGCCGAGTTCGACGTGGTCGAGTCGCCGCTGGGCAACAGAGGCATGGAGTACCCAGGTCTGATCCTGATCGGGACCGACCTCTACCGTACCCGAGCCGAGGGTCGGGAGTTCATGGTGGTGCACGAGGTGGGTCATCAGTGGTGGTACGGCCTGGTGGGCAGCGACGCGGTCAATCACCCCTGGCTGGACGAGGGCCTGACCGAATACTCGGTCTACGTCTACGACCAGATGATCCACAGCCAGGCCGCAGCCGACGAACTTGTAGAGGGCCGCTGGCTGATCCCCTACCAGGTGGCCGTTGGCAAGGGTTTAGATGCTGTCGCTGATCAGTCCTCTTTGGCCTTTTCCGAGGAAAACTATGAGTACATCGTTTACGCCAAGGGGGCCCTCTTCTTCCATGCCCTGCATCAGGCGGTGGGCGACCAGGTCTATCTGGCCATCATGCGGGAGTACTTGCAGCAATACAAGTACGGCACCGCGACACCGGCCGATTTCCTGCGCCTGGCTGAGGCCGTCTCGGGACAGGACCTGGACCCAATCTACCAGGAATGGGTCCTGACGGTCAGATAGCACGGCCATGAGGCCAGGGGGTGAGCCCAGCGCTGGTCGAGTAGGAGCAAAGCGACGTATCGAGACCGTTCGGCTGAGCTCACGACGAAGCCAAGCGGGTTATGCGTACGGCCCCCCGCTCGCTTGATTTCCTGTGGCGCAATAGTGCCGCGATACGCCTACGACTACTCAATCGGCGCTCGCTTGTCTCCAGCCTGAGAATTAATATGGAGATCAGCATGACGAACAAAAAGCTCATCACTCTATTTGCGATCCTGTTTCTCCTGGTCGCCGGTTGTAGACCCAACCCCACACCGACGCCGACAGCCGAGCCTACCCCCACGCCGACGGTTTTGCCCCCGCCGACGCCGAAACCCACCCCCACCCTCAGCCCAACCCCGACCACTGCTCCCCAACCAGCCTTGCCACCGCCGACTGCAGTTGCGCCTACTCTGATGGTCAATTGGGACGACCTCGCACTCTACGAGGCGGCCATGCTCTCACAGTTCGCCGGCGACATTGCCCAACTGGACGATCCTACCCAATACCACATTGACCTAGTCGTTGATATGGAGACCCTGACCTTGACGGGCAGCCAGCGGTTGCTTTACACCAACAATGAGACGGTTGAACTGAGTGAAATCTATTTCCGTCTCTTCCCCAACACTCCCGACCACGGAGGCCGGCTGAGTGTCGAACGCATCCTTGTCAACGGGCAGGAGCCCGAGGTGATCTATGAACTGAGTGACACGGCCATGAAGGTGCTTCTGGCGGAGCCTCTGGCTCCCGAGGCCCAACTGGAGATCCTCATTGACTTCAGGGTGGTCGTTCCCGAGGGCAACGAGCATGGCTATGGGGCTTTCAATTACGAGAATGGGATAATGGCCCTGGCCGGTTTCTATCCCCTGGTGCCTGTCTACGACGACGAGGGCTGGAACGTGGAGTTGGCCCCCGACTATGGCGACGTGGTTTACAGCGACACCGCCCTCTACAACCTCCACCTGACCGTGCCAGAGGACACGATGGTGGCCACCTCCGGCTCGCTTGTTTCAGAAACGGACAACGACGATGGCACCCGGACCCTCCACTGTGTCAGTGGCCCCATGCGGGACTTTAACCTGGTCATGGGCCGGGATTTCGTGGTGAAGAGCACCACCGTGGGTCAAACCACCGTCAATTCATTTTATCTGCCTATGGATGAAACTGCTGGCGAGCGGGTTCTGCAATGCGTCAGCGATGCTCTGCGCACCTACAACGAGCGCTTTGGCCTTTACCCCTTTGCCGAATTCGATGCCGTTGAAACGCCCATCACTGCGGCCGGCATCGAGTACCCGGGCTTGATCGTCATCGCCCAGCGGTTCTACCAGGAAGGACAAGAGGGTGGCTTCTTCGAGTTCGCCACTGCCCACGAAGTGGCCCACCAGTGGTGGTACAGTATGGTGGGCAGCGATCAGGTGGACGAGCCCTGGCTGGACGAGGCCCTGACCAATTACTCGGCTCTTATCTATGTTGAGGACATCCATGGTCCACAGGAGGCCCAGTTTATCCTGGCTCACTACTTTGAGGACCCTTACCGGCAGCTCGTTGAGGAAGGGCGCGACGCTGTGGTCGCTCAGCCGGTGGCTGCTTTCTCCAAGGAGGACTATAGTCCCATCGTCTATGGCAAGGGGCTTCTTTTCTTCCACGCCCTGCGCCAGGAGGTGGGCGATGAGACCTACTTTGCTATCATGAGGGAATACCTGCGCCAACACAAATACAAAATCGCCACCCCCGAAAGTTTCCTGAGGGTGGCGGAATCCGTTTCAGGGCGGGACCTTGATGCTATCTACAAGCAGTGGATCCTGGGCACCCAAAGGCCCTGATTCTCTTGACAACCTTTCCTACTGTCTGTATAATTAACTGTATGCCCTTTTGTGAAGTTACGACGGTGGGCTGGCTCTTTGGGAGAGAAGATATGGCAGTCATTCAGAAAGAGATCAGATTGGCTGGCTCCAGAGGCGAGCAAATGATCGTGGCCATTTTCGATTCGGGAGCTACCTATTCATGCATTCAACCCGAACTGGCGGAAAAGTTGGAAGTCGTATTGTCACTTCCTGAGCCGATGGACTTTAGTACGGCTAAGGAGGAAGAAAAGCTGATCGCTACGGAAAGGGTGAGCCTCAATTTCTACTTCGATGGGTATCGGTTCTCGGACGAGTTCATGTTAATTCCGGGACTCTCCGAGCCGGTGATCATCGGCGCGGCGACCCTCCAGAAGTGGCGGATGAAGCTGGACTTTGAGGCCGACGAGGTCATCATAGACCCGCGGGTGACCAAACTGCGTCTGCTGGGCTGCGTCCAGTCGTAAGGTCAGTGTGGCAACAACTATGAACCAAGTTTTGACCTCGCCCGCCGAAGCGCGTTTTTTTCAGGCGCATTATGGACGGCCTGAAGCAGCGTCCATAGCCCCCCGCCAGTGGGTGGACATGGCCCTGCGACACGAGGAACCAGACCGGGCACCTTTCGATTTCTGGGCCGTGCCCGAGGTGTGGGCGACGCTGCGCCGCTATCTGGATACAGATGACGATGGGGATGTCCTGCGTCTACTGGGTGTTGACTGCCGCTCATCGGAGCCCTGGCCGACGAGATGGGTATTGACGTGCTCAACCCCTTGCAGCCCCGGGCGGCCGGCATGGACGCAGCCCGCATCAAGAGGGAGTTCGGTGGCCGGCTGTCGTTCTATGGGGCCATTGACATCCAACAGACTCTGCCCAGGGGCACGCCCCAGGAGGTGCAGGCCGAGGTACAGGAACGCTGCCGGGTGCTGGGTCGGGGCGGGGGCTACATCTGCGCTTCAGCCCATTACATCCAGGCGGACATCCTCTTGGCGAACATTGTCGCCATGTACACTGCGCCCCGGGAGCTTCCGCCGGTCTGACCGCCGCTTCTGGGGCTAAGGTCAATACCTTTTAAATAAGGGCGTTGGAGTCGAGGCTTCAGCCGGATAACGCCCGCTGGGGCTCGGCCAGCCCCCAACGACCGTTGCACAGCCCACGGCGGGCTGTCTTTCGTCGAATGCCTGGTGCCGGTGCTCAGGCTATGGCGGAGATAAGCTGGATCGTGCCCGCTACCGCCTTCTCTGAAGGAAGAAGGAGAGTTAAAATGAGAACGGAGACAATGGAAGTACATCTGACCCTGGCAGAGAATGTAGTCCAAAAACTACGCGAGATGGCGCAGGCGCGCGGCGCAACAGAAGAGACTATCGTCACACAAGCTTTGGATTTGCTGTTCGAGCTTGACGATGCCTCGCCGCTCAAGGACTACTGGTTTTCTGTGGCAACCATGCGCGAAGACTGGGACGCCATGCCAGAAGACTGGATCGCCAATGAGGTGAACCATGCCGTACCGTCGCGGTGATGTGATTGCTGTGCCTTATGAGTACAGCGACCTGACTGGCGGCAAGGTGCGTCCAGCTGTGGTTATCAGCAGCGAGGCGTACAATCTGGTGTGCCCCGATGTGGTTGCGGCCGGGGTCAGTTCACAAGTGGCGAAGGCCGGACCATACGACCATATCCTTACCGATTGGGCCACGGCCGGACTGCGTTACCCCTCCCTCATCCGGGGACGGCTGTTGACGATCGAACAAAGTCTCATCCGGCGTACCGTTGGGCGGTTGAGCCGGGCCGACCTCGCCGCGTTTGAGGAGAAGCTGGCCGCTTTGCTGTTGAGCGATGTGGTCGTTGCCGACTACTTGCTGACGCACGTTGATTTGATCGCCTTGCCCGGGCGGGTAGTCCAGTCGCTTGCCGAAAAGTCGGCGCGGGCCAGCCTCATCCTGGCTGCCCGCAGTGACCCAGCGATTGACCCAGCCCGGCTGCGCGCGATACTCGAGCCGAGGAGAGGAGCGCAGCCGTGACTTGCTACATCGAACACGACTTTCCCATCGCGCAACTGAACCCCCTGGCTCAGCGGGAAGCCAACGCCAAACGCGCTATCGCCATGCTGCATAAGTGGTGGGCCCGGCGCGTGGGCTGTGTCTTCCGTACCATCATCCTGGCCAGCCTGATCCCCGATCAGGAGGTGCAGGCCGAGGTACAGGAACGCTGCCGGGTGCTGGGTCGGGGGGGTACATCTGCGCTTCGGCCCATTACATCCAGGCGGACACCCCCTTGGCGAACATTGTCGCCATGTACACTGCGCCCCGGGAGCTTCCGCCTGTTTGATGACTGCCTTCGGGGGAGAGAAGACTGGCCGGAAATGGAAGTTGACAAGGGGGTCAATAGGGGTTATAATATATAAAAAGTGCCCCTGTGGCGGAATAGGTATACGCAGCAGGTTGAGGACCTGTGCCCGCGAGGGCGTGCTGGTTCGAGTCCAGTCGGGGGCACTGGTGGACCCCAGGCTTCTCCAACCGTTCGAGGCCGGATTTGATCCCCGGCCTCACTCTTTTATCTCCCCTCGCCCAGGGTTTGGGAGAGGGGGCTGGGGGTGAGGGAGGTGAACTGTGTACGACGTCATTGTCGTCGGGGCCGGGCACGCTGGTTGCGAAGCGGCCCTGGCTGCGGCGCGCATGGGAGCGAGGACGCTCCTGCTGACCATGAACCTGGACCTGATAGCCCAGATGCCCTGCAACCCTTCCATCGGTGGGCCAGCCAAAGGCCATCTGGTGCGGGAGATTGACGCCCTGGGCGGTGAGATGGCCCGCAACATTGATCGCACCTTTATCCAGATTCGCCTGCTTAATTCATCGAAGGGACCGGCCGTCCAGGCCCTGCGCGCTCAGGCCGACAAGCGCCTCTATTCCCTCTCCATGAAACACACCCTGGAAAGCACGCCCAACCTTCACCTCAAGCAGGCTATGGTGGAGAAGGTTCTGGTCGAGGGAGATCGGGTGAGAGGGGTTGCCACCAACACAGGACAGGTCTACCACGGACGAACGGTGATCCTGACCACTGGCACCTTCCTGGCTGGGCATATCCTCAGCGGTGAACACACCTGGCCCGCCGGGCGAGCAGGTGAATTCCCGGCTACGGGCCTGTCCGCCTCCCTGCGCGAACTGGGCTTTACCCTGGGCCGCTTGCAGACCAACACCCCGCCGCGCATTGACGCGCGTACCATTGATTTCTCGCAAACGGTTCCGCAGCTGGGGAGCGATACGCCGCTATATTTCCAATTTCCAATTCCCAATTTCCAATTCCCAATTCCCCAATTCCTGCGCCAACCACCCAACCCTGTTTACCCCATCCCTGAGCAAAGGGACTGGCGGCCGCAGTTGCCCTGTTACCTGGTCCACACCAACGCTGAGACCCACCGCATCGTGCGCCAGAACTTGCATCGCTCCCCCATTGCTCCTGGGGCCATAGATACCGTGGGGCCCCGCTACTGCCCCTCCTTCGAGGAGAAGGTGGTGCGTTTCGCCTACAAGGAATCGCACCAACTGTTTCTGGAGCCAGAGGGTTGGGCCACGGGGGAAGTCTACGTGCAGGGTTTCTTCACCGGCCTGCCTGAAGACGTGCAACTGGCTATGCTGCACAGCATCCCCGCCACCCGCCAGGCAGAGATCATGCGGGCTGGCTACGCCATCGAATACGACTATGTGCCTTCCAGCCAGCTCATCCCTTCACTGGAAACTAAGCTGGTAGAGGGGCTGTTCCACGCCGGTCAGATCAATGGCACTTCGGGTTACGAGGAAGCGGCGGCGCAAGGGATCATGGCCGGGATCAACGCTGCCCGCAAGGTGCAGGGGAGAGAACCCATCATCCTCAGCCGGGATAGGGCCTACATTGGCGTGCTCATTGATGACCTGATCACCAAGGAGGTTGATGAACCTTATCGCATCCTGACCTCGCGGGCCGAGTATCGTCTCCTCTTACGCCAGGACAACGCCGACCTGCGCCTGTCGCCCATCGGCTACGAGGTGGGGCTTCTGTCGTGGGAGAGGTACGAGGCGGTGGAGCAAAAGCGGCAGGCTGTTGAGAGGGAATTGGAACGTCTGAGGGATACGTGGCTCAAGCCGACGGCCGAGGTCAACGCCAGGCTGGCCGACTTTGGACTGGAGCCATTGGAGGACGGCGTTAATGCTTTGCACTTCCTGCGCCGGCCTGAAGTGACTTACGACCTCATCGAAGCCCTATCCCCTGCCCCTTATTCCCTGTCTCCTGAGGTTATCCAGCAGGTCATCATTGAGGTCAAGTACACGGGGTACATCGAGAAACAGCGTCGCCAGGTGGAGCGGATGAAGCGGCTGGAGGAACGGCGCATCCCCCAGGGTTTCGATTACACAAGGGTGGTAGGGTTATGCAACGAGGCCAGGGAGAAACTGATGAGATTCCGCCCCATCAATGTGGGCCAGGCCTCGCGTATCCACGGCGTCAACCCCACTGACATCTCTATCCTGTTGATTCACCTAGAGAGGATAACTCGCCCAGGTGGACAGACCAAAGTTTCGCCTTTCCCCTCTCTCCATCCCCCAAAGTGACAAAAACGAGATAAAATGATATAATAGCCCCCAGTTTGCAGGGTGTGCCCCATGTCGGGCATACTGCAAGCATCATGCCGTTGAAAAGGGGAGCACTGTCAAATATGCAAGTCAATATTGGTGTGATTCTTCAAGTCATTGTCGCTCTGTTAGGCGCTTTCTTTTTGGCCTTTTGGGTCAGCTTGGTCATCTGGACTTTCCGCGATGTCCGCTCGCGGTCCAGAGACATCTTTGCCCAACTTCTGGCCACCCTCATGGTTATGGTTTTCAACCTGCCGGGGCTTTTATTCTATTTTATCCTGCGCCCCCAGGAAACCCTGGTAGAGGCGTACGAACGTTCTTTGGAAGAGGAAGCGCTACTTCAAGATATCGAGGAACGCCTGGTCTGTCCCGGCTGCAAACGGAAAATCCAGCCTGATTTCATTATCTGTCCTGACTGCCACACCAGGCTCAAGAAATCGTGTCCCAATTGCCGCCGTCTGTTGCATCTTAAGTGGAACATCTGCCCCTACTGTGGGGCCGGACCTGCATTCCTCTCAGAAGAATTTGTACCTGGCTCGGAATCTGAGCCAGAGGTCGAATCAACCCGGATTTGATTCTCCTCGCCGTAACACTTGCACCAGCCGCCGCATCCTGCCTCCAACGCCAGCCACACCGCGTCAGCATAGAATACACCTTGTGGAACACGTTGATTGGCCTATTGTCAAATGCGAATTTAAGGGTAGAATACGGGCTGAGGGGTCAGAACGCGTGGGATCGGGCATAGGGATGTCTTCCAATGGACGAGAAAGGTCAAGGAACGCTGGAATACGCGATCATCCTGGCTTTGGTGGCTATCGTTGCCATCGCCGCTTTGTCCTACCTCGGTTCTCAACTGAGCAATATCTTTTACAGTCTAACGGAGGTGCTCCTCAGTAATTGCCAGTCTGTGACGGAGAGCATATACGATTATGGCGGGAGCCTCCCTCCAGGGGCTTTGTCTGGCACGGGGGAGTTTAGATGGCCAACCAGAGGCCGTATCACCCAGCGGTCGTGGCATTGTCACCACGCCGTGGACATCGCTCACTCTGAGGGCACCCCTATTTACGCCGCCGACTCAGGCCACGTGGTCGTTGCCGGTTGGAAAGAAGGCGGATACGGTAAGGTGGTTATCGTCAACCACGGCAATGGATTTCAGACTCTCTATGCTCATCTCAGCGTCATCAAAGTCAATGTTGGCCAAGATGTTCCCAAAGGCAAACTGATCGGCCTGATGGGCAATACCGGCCATTCGACAGGCTCTCACTTGCATTTTGAGATCAGGGAGGGCAGTCAGTTGCGTGACCCTCTTGAGTTCGTCAGCCCTTAGCGCTTTCCCTTACTGGTAGAATATCTCGCGATTTTTGACGTCAAAGAGTCCGCTGGGAGTCAGCCGTGTCCAGGGAAGAGCCGAGAAGCTCAAAAAGCCAAGGGTAAAGACAGGATCTTCCAGGGGACAACCCATCTCCCTCAAGACAGCCTTCATGGCCCCCATTTGGGCGGCGACGTCCTCCAAAGAACCAGCCGACATCAGGCCGCCGATAGGCAGAGGTATCTCCGCCAGCACCTGTCCCTCGTGTATCAAAACCATCCCCCCTCCCAGCTCCCTCACGCGTCGCAGCGCAGCCACCATGTCGTCCTCCCGGCAGCCGACGACCATGGGCTTGTGCAGTTCATGAGCCACACTGGCGGCCAACCCACCAACTTTTGCCCCGAACCCAGTTAAGAAAGCGGTCACAAAGCCTGAGTTATCTCTGTTCAACAAGCTGATCTTCAGAATATCCTGATTTGGATGGCTGTGATGGGAGGTATGCCTAATTCGATGGCCAGGCAGACCAGATGGTCCATAATAGCCGTGCTCGAGGATATCTGAGGGGCTCTTCCAGTCGGGAGAACTTTAGAGGCAGACCCTTGGTTATCTCGATGAGCAGTTCCAGGCCCACCAGACCCACTGCTCCAACGATATCATGGGGATCGGCCATGGCGGCCGTGGCGCCGCTGGCCAGTAAGTGCGGGGTCAAAGCCAGGGGATTAGCCCCAATACGGTTTAGTTAAGGATGACCCGAGCTTGACTTCTGGTGCCAAATGTGGATCATAGGGAAACACAATTCTTGGGCCCAGGAGGCAAGCAATGGGATTCAGCTTAC